>Ga0207414_1000712_pt1 | contig 13942 bp, 10 predicted proteins | sample PonA231FremontCA_2_FD_187269 | JGI IMG/M metagenome (GOLD analysis project Ga0207414, IMG submission 187269) | Marine sediment microbial community from Fremont, CA, USA - Pond A23 Sediment 1 (SPAdes) | ecosystem: Environmental > Aquatic > Marine > Unclassified | place: USA: Fremont, California... | reverse complement strand
CGCACATCGTGCCGGTGATGGTCGGGGATCCGGTTCATACCAAGCAGCTGTCGGACATGCTGCTGGAGGATTACGGCATCTACGTCCAGCCCATCAATTTCCCCACCGTGCCCCGCGGGACCGAGCGGTTGCGCTTCACGCCCTCGCCGGTGCACGGCCCCGACGAAATGGACAAGCTCGTGCGCGCCATGGACGAGCTGTGGGGGCAATGTGCGCTGAATCGTGCCGAGTTGGCGGGCTAAGTTTCATAGAGGGCTGTGAAAAAAATTTACGCTGTGTTAATCTGACAACAAATCACGAGGCGTAAGCGAATCTTCTTTGAGTTGGCGCGTCTCAGGGCAGAATAGGGCAGTGAGCATGATCCGTCGCAGGTTTTCCCGCAAGACGCAGGAAGATTTAGATGAGCCTAAAGGGTTCGATGCTTTCGAACTTCGGCTCGGGGATGTCATGCGCGGCGAACGCGCCACGATGGGCAAATCGCTGCTCGACGTCCAACGCGAGTTGCGGATCAAGGCCGCCTATATCGCCGCGATCGAAAACGCCGATCCCTCAGCCTTCGACACGCCGGGCTTCATTGCCGGCTACGTGCGCTCCTACGCGCGCTACCTCGACATGGACCCCGAACGCGCCTTCGACGCCTTTTGCGCCGAAAGCGGTTTCACCACCGCGCACGGCATGTCCTCCGAGGCATCCACCGTCCGCAAGGGCCCGGTGGCGACGCAGCTCGCCGCCGAACGCGATCCCTTCGCCGACGGCGCCACGCCCTTCGCCCATGTCAGCGACTCCATGTTCAGCCGGATAGAGCCCCGCGCGATCGCGTCGCTGGCGGTGCTGGTCGGGTTGATCGCAACCCTCGGCTATGGCGGCTGGAGCGTGGTCCAGGAGGTCCAGCGCGTCCAGATGGAGCCGGTCGAAAGCAGCCCCGAGGTGCTCGCCGATCTCGACCCGCTCCAGGACACGCAGGACACCGCGCAACCCGATCCATCGGCTCGGCAGATGGCCGACGCGGCGCGCACCGACAAGGACGAGGCGCTTGATCGCCTGTATCGGCCACAGGCGCTGGACGTGCCCGTGCTGGTGGCGCGCGATGGCCCCATCGCCACGCTCGAACCGGGCGCGCGCGGCAATTTCATACGTCCTGATGAGCCGCCCGCCGCCTCCGGCTCCGATCCCGCGCGGATGCAACTGGCCGTCGCCGAGGCCCTGCAACAGGCCGACATCGCTCCCGGTGTGTCGCCGTCCAGCCCGCAGGTCGTCGAAGATCCCGCGCCGCAGGTCGAAATGGTTGCCGTGCGCCCCGCCTGGGTGCGCGTGCGCGCCAGCGATGGCACCGTCATCTTCGAAGGCATCATGAACGCGGGCGACCGCTATACCGTGCCCGCGACCGAACAGGCGCCCAGCCTTCGGGTGGGCGAATCCGGCGCGATCTACTTCGCCGTGGATGGGCAGCATTACGGCCCCGCCGGCGAAAGCGGCACCATCACCAAGAACCTGGCGCTGGCCGCCGACACGCTGACCGGGCGCTACGCCGCCGCCGATCCGTCCCAGGATCGCGACCTTGCCCGCATGGTGGCCGAGCTTCGCTCCGACGACCCCGCGCAAGAGTGATCGCGCCCCCGTTGCGGGCGTGGGCGCAGCGGTCTATCTGTTGCCCTGACAGACGCCAGTTTACACGCGAAGGGGGCTAGCATGTCTCTCAATCCGGTGCGCCCGTGGCGCAACATCTACCGCCGCGAAAGCCGTCAGATCCACGTCGGCAACGTGCCCGTGGGCGGGGATGCGCCGATCTCGGTGCAGACCATGACCAACACCGACACCCGCGACGTGGCCGCCACCGTGGCGCAGGTTCAGGCCGCCGCCGATGCCGGCGCCGACATCGTGCGCGTCTCGGTCCCCGATGAGGCCAGCGCCCGCGCCCTGCGCGAGATCACCCGCGAGAGCCCGGTGCCGATCGTCGCCGACATCCACTTTCACTACAAGCGCGGGATCGAAGCGGCCGAGGCCGGCGCCGCCTGCCTGCGCATCAATCCCGGCAATATCGGCAGCCCCGATCGTGTGCGCGACGTGATCTCCGCCGCGCGCGATCACGGCTGCTCGATCCGGATCGGGGTCAATGCCGGCAGCCTGGAACGGCATCTGCTTGAAAAATATGGTGAACCCTGTCCCGACGCGATGATCGAATCCGGGCTCGAACATATCCGCATCCTGCAAGACAACGATTTCCACGAGTTCAAGATATCGGTCAAGGCGTCCGACGTGTTCATGGCCGCCGCCGCCTACCAGGGCCTGGCCGAGGCCACGGATGCGCCCATTCACCTCGGCATCACCGAGGCCGGCGGCCTGACCTCGGGCACGATCAAAAGCGCGATCGGCCTCGGCAACCTGTTGTGGATGGGGATCGGCGACACGATCCGCGTCAGCCTCAGCGCCGATCCCATCGAAGAGGTCAAGGTCGGCTATGAGATCCTCAAATCCCTCGGCCTGCGCCATCGCGGCGTCAACATCATATCCTGCCCGTCCTGCGCGCGGCAGGGCTTCGACGTGATCGGCACGGTCGAAACCCTCGAACAGCGGCTCGAACATATCAAGACCCCGATGAGCCTGTCGATCATCGGCTGCGTGGTGAATGGTCCGGGCGAGGCCCTGATGACCGATGTCGGCTTTACCGGCGGCGGGGCAGGGTCCGGCATGGTCTACCTTGCCGGCGCCCAAAGCCACAAGTTGTCGAACGATCAGATGATCGACCACATCGTCGAGCAGGTCGAGAAACGCGCCGCCGAGATCGAAGCCGGAGAAGCCGCGCCGAAAGCCGCCGAATAGGCCGCTGCGGCGCTTACTCGGCCTCGACGCGCGCGTCGTTGATATAACGCTCCAGGACGATCGCGGGCATGTGCCCGCGCAGCATCCGGTCCGCCATCACGTAAGAAGGCGCGCTGTCAAGCTCCAGACGCGCCGCCAGGTCTGCATCGCGGTCCATGTCGAAAAGCGTGACGCGAATGCCTTCCTGGTCCGCCAGCGCGCGCAACTCGGCCTCGGCGCGCGCGCAGGCGTCGCATTCCGCTTCCGCGCGGGTGAACAGCGCGATCGTCGCACGCTGCCCCTTTGGGCCGAATCCCGGCCGGTCGGGCGCAAACAGGCGCCCAGAGACCTGCCCGATCGTGTCCAGGTCGTGCGCCACCGCGTCGCGGTACATGCCCGCCGGACCGGGCGGCGCGGCCAGCGCCCGCGCCACGATCCCGGGCTCGGACGCCAGCACCGCGGCGATCTCGGCCCCCAGTGCCGCGCGCGACGCGGCATCCAGCCGCTGCGCAGCGGCGGGCGCGGACAGCAGGCACAGCGCCACCGCCATGCCGTGGCATGTTGTGCGCCACGCCCCCATCGGATCAGCCGTCTTGCCGAACCCGCGCCACGATCTGGCGCATCTTGTCCAGCGGCACATACCCGCGCAGCATCTGGTCTTCCAGCACGAAGGTCGGCGTGCCGGTGATCTGCATCCGGTTGGCCAGTTGATGGTTTTGCGCGATCACCTCGGTCACCGCGTCGCTGTCCATGCGCTCCAGGACCGGCTGCGGGTCAAGACCCAGATCGCCCGCGATACGGCTCAACGACTCCGGCCCGATCTCGCCCTTGAACGCGATCAGCTTGTCATGCGCCGCCTCGTAGGCCGCGTCGCCCTCCAGTTGCAGAACCGCGATGGCAAAACGCGACGCGAGCACCGACTGGTCGCCCAGGATCGGGAATTCCTTGACGATGATGCGGATGTCGCCATCGCTGCGGATCAGCTGGCTCACTTCCGGCGCCGCCTTGCGGCAGTAGCCACAGCGGTAATCCATGAATTCCACCAGCGTCAGGTCGCCCTCCGGGTTGCCGCCCTCCCAGGAATGGTCGTCCTCGAACAGGGCCTCGGCATTGGCCGCGATCATCTGCGCGTCGCTTTGCGCCTTCTGGGCGTTCTGGCGCTGCTCCAGAACCGCGACCGCCTCCATGATGACCTCCGGGTTGTCCAGAAGGTAGGCGCGGATCTCCTCGCGCAGGGCGCTGCGTTCGGGGTCTGACAGATCGGTCAGATCAAGGGCACTGGCCGGACCGGCAAGCGTGATCGCGGCGGCGGCCGCGGCTAGAAAGGCTTTCATGCGTTATCTCCGTTTATCGAGTTCGGCCTGCGCCGCAGAAACCACATCCTGTGCCCGAAGCCAAGCAGAGGAACCGCGCGGCAACAGGCCTTCCGCGCGGCTGGCGTTCAGTTCGGCATCCTCGAACCGCCCCACGAGCGCGTAGCGCTCGGCGGTGATAAGGGAGGCCATTCCGGTCTCGTTCAGCCGCGCATGGGCCGTGGCCAGATCGCGCAGCATCCGCGGGTTGCGGAAATCGCGCTGGCGGGCGCGCTCCAGCACCTCGCGCGCCGCATCGGGCCGGTCCGCCGCCAACAGCGCCCGACCCAGCCCGGCCATTATCATCGCGTTGCCGGGCGCCAGGTCCACCGCCCGCTGATAGGCGCGCACGGCCGGGGCGATGCGGCGGCTCTCCAGCAGGATCTGCCCGCGCAACTCGTGCACGAACGGGTCTTGCGGGCGCATCGCCGCCAGTTCGTCCGCCGCCGCGATGGCGCGCGCGGGATCGGGCATCTTGTGATAGGCGACCGCCTGGCGCATCAGCGCGATATCGGACGTGGCGCTGGTTTCGGCGCGTGGCAGGGTCCAGCCCGGCGCGCGCAGATACGCCGACAGCTTGCCGGTGGCCCGCGCGAACCAGTACTCCGCGCTGTCATCCGCGGTGGCGGTCTGCCCCTTCAGCGCGGCGATCTGCGCCCTGATCGCGCGCTGACGGTCGCGGGTCAGCGGATGCGTGCGCGCGTAGGGGTCTTGCCGGCCCCGGCTCAGGGCTTCCTGGCCGCGAAACATCTCCATCACCCGCGCGAAGCCTTTCGGCGGCACGCCCGCCCGCGCCATGTAGCGCAGCCCCGAGGTGTCGGCGGCGCTTTCCTCGGCGCGGGTGTGTGACATGAACACGCGTTGCGCCGATCCGGCCATGCCCATGCCAAGCCCCGCCGCGGCGCCGCCCACGCCCGAGGCCGCCGCCACCGCCGCCAGCGCGATTCCCAGCCCGGTCACCGTGCCCGCCATGCCCGCGTTGACCCCGCGCCGCAGGATGTGACCGTTGGCGATATGCGCCGCCTCATGCGCGATGACCGATTGCAGCATCGCGGCATCCTTCATCCGCAGCAACATGCCCGAATGGATGAAGATGTGCCGGTTATCCAGCACGAACGCGTTGAGCGACGCATCGCGGATCACCAGCACCCGCACCTGTCCCGGCGTCAGCCCCGCCGCGTTCAGCACCGGGCGCGCAAGCTCGGTCAGGGCATGTTCCATGCCCGCGTCACGGACCAGCGTCACCGCGCGCGCGACCTGCGCCGGCCATGCCAGCGCCACGGCGATCAGGGTCGTGGCGCAAAGCCTCGGAACAACGCGCATCGCGGGGGGCCTCATGATCGGGGAAAGGGCAACATCGCGGACACCATAGAAACAAAACACCGCCCCCTTCAAGCGGCCCGGCCAGCGCTGGCGCGATTGTGATGGCGGGTCTTTGCCGATCATGCTCAGGCGTGCATTGTCGCGCCGCTTGCGATACTGTCGCCGAAACATTGCTTGCAACGAACGGGCAGAACATGAGCAGGGCACCGATACTGGCACTACTGGCATTCGCGCTGGCATGCGTGGTCGCGCCGCCACGCGCCGGGGCGCAGGACCGGCTTGGCGGTCTGGCGCGGGTCGATCCCGCCGGCAGCCTTGTGACCGACAGGCGCGGCGGCGGGCTGCGGCTCGACCTGGCCCTGTCGCAGGGGGTGCCTTACCGCGCCTACACGCTGACCGCGCCACCGCGCCTCGTGCTCGATTTCCGCGAGGTGGACTGGTCCGGCGTCGATCGCACCGTGATGCTCAATGCCGATGGCGCAAGCGATCTGCGCTATGGCGGTTTCCGGCCCGGCTGGTCGCGGATGGTGGTCGATCTGGCCGCAAAGATGGTGATCGATACCGTGGCGATGCGGATCGACCCCGAAACCGGCAAGGCCCGCCTGCGGGCCGAGATGCGCGCCGCCGACGGCGCGGAATTCGCCGCGCGCGCGGGCGCGCCGCGCGATCCCCGATGGGATATGCCGCCGGTGCGCGCCCGCGCCGCGCCGCCGCCCGCGCCCGGCGACGGCGTGTTGCGCGTGCTGCTCGATCCCGGCCATGGCGGCATCGATCCGGGGGCCGAACGCGACGGTCTGCGCGAAAAGGATCTCACCCTGACCTTCGCGCGCGAGTTGAAGGAGGAACTGGTTCGCGCCGGCGGCTACGAGGTTCTGATGACCCGCACCGACGATCGTTTCGTCGCACTGGAACGGCGCGTCGCCCTGGCGCACGAGATGCAGGCAGATCTGTTCATATCGTTGCACGCCGACACGCTGGTGCAAGGGCAGGCGCATGGCGCCGCCGTCTACCTCTTGTCGCAAAGCGCCAGCGACACCGCCAGCGCCCGGCTGGCCGAACGCCATGACCGTGACGACATTCTCGCCGGGGTGGACCTGACCGGACAGGATGACCAGGTCGCCGGTATCCTGCTGGACCTCGCCCGCCGCGAAACCCGGCCCCGCGCGCGGCGTCTGGCCGGGGCGCTGGTGGATGGCATGGGCGAAAGCGTGGGGACGCTCAACACCCACCCCATCCGTCACGCGGCGTTTTCCGTTCTCAAGGCCGCGGACATCCCCTCGGTGTTGCTGGAAATGGGCTTTCTCACCAGCGACCGCGACATCGCGAACCTGCGCGACGCGGCCTGGCGCGCCGATCTGGCCCGCGGCATCCGCGCCGCGCTCGACGCCTGGCGGATCGAGGACGCCGCCCTGCGCCAATGATCGCCGATGCGTCGCCGGTGCCGCGTCATGCCCCGCCGCGCGGTGCCCCGGCACAAAGCGACATCCCGCCCATGCCGGGTGGGTCTTGTTTTGACCCGGCCGCATTGGGGGCTTATATGAAAGGCGCAATAATCTGGGGCGATCGGTGCTGCGATTCATATTTTCATTCTTCGGCGGTCTTTTCACGCTGATAACGCTGTCGGTTCTTGTCGTCGCGCTCAGCATCGGCGCGGTGTTCTGGGTCTATGGGCGCGACCTGCCCAGCCATCAGAGCCTGGCGCAATACACCCCGCCCACGATCAGCCGCATCTATTCGGCCCGGGGCCGCATCATAGACGAATTCGCCCGCGAACGCCGCCTGTTCACCCCGGCCGGGGATATCCCCGATCTTGTCAAGCAGGCCTTCATTTCGGCCGAGGACAAGAATTTCTACACCCATGGCGGCTACGACGCGCGCGGCATCGCCAGCGCCGTCTATGACGCGATCCAGTCGCGCGGGCGCAACGTGCGCGGCGCCTCGACCATCACCCAGCAGGTCATGAAGAACTTCCTGCTCAGCGGCGACCGCCGGATCGAGCGCAAGATCAAGGAAATCATCCTCGCCACCCGCATCGAAGAGACGCTGACCAAGGAGGATATCCTCGAACTGTATCTCAACGAGATCTTCCTGGGCCAGAATTCCTACGGCGTCACCGCCGCCGCGCAGACCTACTTCAACAAGTCCCTGCCGGAACTTGCCCCGCACGAGGCGGCCTTCCTCGCCGCCATGCCCAAGGCCCCGTCGGATTACCACCCGGTGCGCGAGAAAACCCGCCTGCGCGACCGGCGCAACTTCGTCCTGCGCGAGATGTTCGAGAACGGCTACATCACCGAAGACACCTACAAGGCCGAGGCCGATCTGCCCGTGCGCTCTGTCCAGCAGGGCGATTTCCGCAGCTACCAGGCCGGACTGCCCCCGCGCGACTATTTCACCGACGAAATCCGCCGCCAGCTCAGCCGCGATTTCGGCGAGGAAGAGTTCTTCTCCGGCGGGTTGAGCGTGCGCGCCACCGTGGACCCGGAAATGCAATCCATCGCCGCCGATGCCCTGCGCGGCCGGCTGGAGAAATACGACCGTAACAAGGGCACGTGGCGGGGCACCGGCCAATCCATCCCCGAGCAGGCCCTTCAGGACGAAGACGCGTGGCGCGCCGCGCTGGCCGAGGCGGAGGTGGCCCGCGACATCGATCTCCAGGGCCAATGGCACCCCGCCGTTATCCTCGATATCGCGGCGCAGGAAATGCGCCTGGGTATCGAAGGGGTCGCACCCGGTACCGACACCCCCCACAGCGTCCCGCGCGAGGATATCGCCTGGCTGCCCGGCGATTTCTTCGAAACCTTCGAGCGCGGCGAGGTCGTGCACGTGCGCCGCCTCACCGATGATGACGGCGATTTCACCCGCTGGTCGCTGCGGCAGGTGCCCGAGGCGCAGGGCGGTTTCATGGCGATGGACGTGAACACCGGCCGCGTGATCGCCATGCAGGGCGGCTTCAGCTACCAGGACTCGGTGTTCAACCGCGCCACCCAGGCCCGCCGGCAACCCGGCTCCAGCTTCAAGCCCTTCGTGTATGCCTCGGCGCTCGATAGCGGCTATTCCCCCGCCACCATCGTCGTCGACGCCCCGATCGAGATCGACACACCCGATGGCATCTGGCGGCCGCGCAACTCCTCCAACCAGTTCTACGGTCCCACGCCGCTGCGCACCGGCATCGAACAGTCGCGCAACCTGATGACGATCCGCCTGGCGCAAGAGGTCCGCATGGGCGTTGTCGCCCAGTATGCCGAAAAGTTCGGCGTCTACGAGGACATGGGAACCTACCTCGCCAACGCGCTCGGCTCCGAGGAAACGACGCTTTACAACATGGTCGCGGCCTACGCCATGTTCGCCAATGGCGGCGAGCGGGTGGAACCCACCCTCGTGGACCGGGTGCAGGACCGCTTCGGCAACACCGTCTACCGCCACGATCGCCGCGTCTGCGTCGATTGCGACGATTCCTACCTGCCCCCCGGACAGCCCCCGCGCGTGTTCAGCACGCGGGAACGCGTGATGAACGCGGTGACCGCCTATCAGCTCACCTCGATGATGAAGGGCGTGGTCGATCGCGGCACCGCCGCCGGCGCGATCGACCTGCCGGTGCCCGTCGCCGGCAAGACCGGCACCACCAACGACGCGCGCGACGCATGGTTCATAGGCTTCACCAGCAACGTCGTCGCCGGCTGCTACATCGGCTTCGACCAGCCCCGCAGCCTGGGGGCGGGGGCCTACGGCTCCACCATGTGCGGGCCGGTGTTCCAGGAATTCATGGCCGAGGCGATCAAGAAATTCGGCGGCGGCCCGTTCCGCGTGCCGCCCGGCGGGCATTTCCTCAACATCGACCGCTACACCGGCGCCCGCCTGCCCGACGACGCCAGCGGCGAACATGTCGTGTCCGAATATTTCCGCGACGGCGAAGAGCCGGTCTTCGGCATCACCTATGATGGCGGTTTCGCCATGGGGTCGAACCTGCTGATGATGGAACAGGGCGATGAGGGCCAATACGCCGACGAGGACAAGGAGGTCACCACCTCCACCGGGCGCAAGGCCACCGTCGGGCCCAAGGCCAGTTTCGGCACCATCAGCTCGGGTGGCCTCTACTGATCGCCCCGCCCGCGGTCGCTTGCCCCTGACCGGGCAGTGGTCTATCACCCGGGCCTGAGACGTCGTCACCACATCAGGAATTGCCAATGCGCGCCGAAGCCGAAGCAAAAGTCGCCGAAATCGAAAAGTCGCTCGACCTGCTGCGTCAGCGGATGGATTGGGAAATGGCGCCGCACCGGCTCGAGGAATTCAACGCCCGCGTCGAGGATCCGACCCTGTGGGACGACCCCGCCCGCGCGCAGAAACTGATGCGCGACCGGCAGATGCTGGTCGATGCGATGGAAACCGTCAACGGCATCCAGCAAGAGCTCGACGACAATGCCGGTCTGATCGAAATGGGCGAAGCGGAAGGCGACGAAGAGGTCATCGCCGAGGCCGAACAGGCCCTCAGGGCGCTGGCGGAGCGCGCCGCCAAGAAGGAACTCGAGGCGCTGCTGGACGGCGAAGCCGACGGCAACGACACCTTTCTCGAAATCAACGCCGGCGCGGGGGGGACCGAATCCTGCGACTGGGCGGCGATGCTGGCGCGGATGTATGTCCGCTGGGCCGAGAAAAAGGGCTACACCGTCGAACTGCAATCCCAAAGCCCCGGTGACGAGGCCGGCATCAAGTCCGCGACCTACAAGATTTCCGGCCATAACGCCTATGGCTGGCTCAAATCCGAATCCGGGGTGCATCGCCTGGTGCGCATCTCGCCCTATGACAGCGCCGCCAAGCGGCACACCTCGTTCTGCTCGGTCTGGGTCTACCCGGTGGTCGATGACAATATCGAGATAGAGGTCAACCCGGCCGACCTGCGCATCGACACCTACCGCTCGTCCGGGGCGGGGGGGCAGCACGTGAACACCACCGACTCCGCGGTGCGTATCACCCATGCGCCCACCGGCATCGTCGTGACCAGTTCCGAGAAATCCCAGCACCAGAACCGCGACATCGCCATGAAGGCGTTGAAATCGCGCCTCTACCAGATGGAACTGGACAAGCGTAACGCCGCCATCAACGAGGCCCACGAGGCCAAGGGCGAGGCCGGCTGGGGCAACCAGATCCGCTCCTACGTGTTGCAGCCCTACCAGATGGTCAAGGATCTGCGCACCAACCACGAGACCTCCGACACCAAGGGCGTTCTCGACGGCGATCTCGACGGGTTGATGGCCGCGACGCTGGCGCTCAATGTCTCCGGCAAAAGCCGCGCCGAGGCCCAGGGCGAAGACTGAGCCGCCCCCGGTCGCGTCGCCGTGCTGTCTTGCGCGTCCGGTCGCGTTGTCGCAAAATCATCCCCGATCCCCCGGTTTGAAACCACGCACATTTCGGTCATGGCCGGCACGATCGACGGCGACACCGGCTTGACGATGCCCCGGCAGAGTCATCGGGAAACAAATGGGGCCTGCTACCTGCGGCCCGATGCGCCGATGGCCGATCTGTCAACACCGTGGCGATAGGTGGCTCTGGACGGGGGCGGGGAGCGCCATGTCCGGCCGGACGGGGGCGGTCACGCGCAGTCGTACGAATCGTACGCTTGGGCGCCTGAAACGTCCGTTACCGGCGGTTCGCCGATCCTTGATTCACCGCGCCGTGCCGAAACGCTTGATTAACAGAGCAAATACCGCTTCTCTTGTTCGCGGAGGAACGAAACGGGAGGAACCTCATGCCCTACAATCCGCTTGAGGGCGTGCCGCCACTGGGATCAGTCGATTTTCCTATGCTTTTCAAGGCATTGAGGCGCGCCCGCGCTGACATGCGCCGCGCTCCCGGCTATGGCCTGATCTTTTCGGCGGTCTACGTGGCGATCGGCTGGCTGATGGTGCTGGTCACATGGGCCACCGGCCAGACCTACTGGCTGATCTTCGCCGCAGTCGGCTTCCCCCTCCTAGGCCCCTTCGCCGCCGTTGGACTCTACGAAGTCAGCCGCCGCCTGGAGCATGGATTGGCGATGGATTTCTACCGCATTTTCGGGGTCGTCACGCAGCAGTCGCGCCGCCAGTTGCCGTCGATCTGCGCGATCATCGTGTTCCTGTTCCTGTTTTGGTTCTTCCTCGCGCACCTGATCTTCGCACTGTTCCTCGGCCTCAGCACAATGACCAATATATCAAGCTCTTACGGGGTGTTCCTCACATTGAACGGCATGGTGATGCTGGGGGTTGGAACGGTGGTCGGGGCGGCCTTCGCGCTGCTGCTGTACATGATAACGGTGATCGCGCTGCCCCTGTTGCTCGACCGCGAGGTCGATTTCGTGACCGCCATGATCACCAGCTTTCAAACGGTGTTGCACAACCCGCTTCCGATGCTGGCCTGGGCGGTGTTCATCGCCGTGGTGACCTTCGCCGCGATGCTTCCGGGGTTTCTCGGGCTTTTCCTCGCGCTGCCGCTTCTGGGCCATGCCACCTGGCATCTTTATCGCCTGCTGGTAGAGGGCGGGGCGTCGCATGCGCCCGATTCGCCCGACACGCAGGAGCAGAGCGCCTGACCGCCGTCGCGCCTACTCCCCGCCGCGCGACAACGCCGCCACGCCCGTCCGCGCCACTTCGAACAGTCCCAGCGGCCGCATCAGGTTCGAAAATGCATCAATCTTGTCCGGCATCCCCGTGATTTCAAACACGAAACTGGAAAGCGTGCTATCCACCACGTTGGCGCGGAAGATGTCGGCCAGGCGCAGCGCCTCGACCCGTTTTTCGCCTTCGCACACGACTTTCAGCAGGGCCAGCTCCCGCTCCACTGATGGGCCTTCGACCGTCAGATCGTGCACGTCGTGAACCGGCACGATCCGCCCCAGCTGCGCCTTGATCTGTTCGATCACCTGAGGCGTCCCGGTGGTGACGATGGTGATTCGGCTTAATCCGTCCTCGTGATCCACCTCGGCGACGGTCAGGCTTTCGATATTGTAGCCGCGACCGGAAAACAGCCCGATCACCCGCGCCAGAACACCCGCCTCGTTATCTACCACCACCGCCAGCGTGTGGGTCTCCGTCACATCGCTGAAGTTGGGGCGCAGGTTGTAGGCCGAATGCTTGGTCGAGCCCTTCTTGATGTGCAGTGCAGACATGGCGTTTTTCTTTCACTCTCGAATATATGTTTTGGAACAAGGCGTTATGATCTGATTTGAGATCAGACAAGCACTGCGCCGCCTTCCTTGATAGCGTCCTTTGTGTTGGCTTCTCCCAGCAACATCCTGTTGTGCGGCTCGCCCGACGGAATCATGGGAAAGCAGTTTTCGTGCTTCTCGACCAGGCAGTCGAAGATCACCGGCCCGTCATGGTTCAGCATCTCCATGATCGCGTCATCCAGATCGGCCGGATCCGTACACAGGATGCCCTTGGCACCGAAGGCTTCGGCCAGTTTCACGAAATCGGGCAGGGCCTCGGACCAGCTGTGGGAATAGCGTTCGCCATGCAGCAATTCCTGCCATTGGCGCACCATGCCCAACCGTTCGTTGTTCAGGATGAACTGTTTGACCGGCAGGCGGTATTGCACGGCCGTGCCCAGTTCCTGCATGTTCATCAGCCATGACGCTTCGCCGGCGACGTTGATGACCAGCGCATCGGGATGCGCGACCTGAACGCCGACCGAGGCTGGAAAGCCATAGCCCATGGTGCCCAGGCCGCCGCTGGTCATCCAGCGGTTCGGATCCTCGAAGCCCAGGTATTGTGCCGCCCACATCTGGTGCTGTCCCACCTCGGTGCAGATATAGCGGTCACGCCCCTTTGTCAGGGCTTCCAGCCGGTCAAGCGCGTGCTGCGGCTTGATCGACTTGGGCGAGGCTTTGTACTTCAGGCAATCGACTTTGCGCCATTCCTCGATCCGTGCCCACCATTTCGACAGCGCCTCGCGGTTGACCTTGCGGCCGCGCGCCTTCCAGACCTTCAGCACATCTTCGAGAACATGACCCACATCGCCGATAATCGGCATGTCGGTCTTTATCACCTTGTTGATCGAGCTGGGGTCGATATCGATATGCGCCTTCTTCGACTTGGGGCTGAACGCGTCAAGCCGTCCGGTGATCCGGTCGTCGAAGCGCGCCCCGATATTGATCATCAGGTCGCACCCATGCATCGACAGGTTGGCCTCGTACAGCCCGTGCATGCCCAGCATCCCCAGCCAGTTCTTGCCCGATGCGGGGTAGGCGCCCAGACCCATGAGGGTCGAAGTGATCGGGAACCCGGTCGCATCGACCAGTTCGCGCAGCAATTGGCTCGCGCCGGGGCCGGAATTGATCACGCCGCCACCGGTATAGAAGACCGGGCATTCGGCGGTTTCGATCGCCTCGACCAGTTGCGTGATCGTCTCCATGTCGCCTTTTACCTGCGGCTGGTAATGGCTCACCTTGGCCTCGGTTTTCTCGGTATAGTCGGCGCTGGCGAATTGAACATCTTTCG
>Ga0207414_1000709_pt1 | contig 14002 bp, 12 predicted proteins | sample PonA231FremontCA_2_FD_187269 | JGI IMG/M metagenome (GOLD analysis project Ga0207414, IMG submission 187269) | Marine sediment microbial community from Fremont, CA, USA - Pond A23 Sediment 1 (SPAdes) | ecosystem: Environmental > Aquatic > Marine > Unclassified | place: USA: Fremont, California... | reverse complement strand
CGATGTCGTCGAGCAGGATCGGCGAGCCATAGACGTTGTCGACCGGCACGTCGAAGAAGCCCTGGATCTGATCGGCGTGCAGATCCATGGTCATGACGCGATCGACACCGGCCTTGACCATCATGTCGGCGACGATCTTGGCCGAGATTGGCACGCGTGCGGAGCGCACGCGGCGGTCCTGGCGAGCGTAGCCGAAATAGGGCACGACGGCCGTGATCCGGGTAGCGGAGGCTCGGCGAAGGGCATCCACCATCAGGATCAGTTCCATCAGGTTGTCATTGGTCGGTGCACAGGTGGACTGCAGGATGAAGACATCCTTGCCGCGCACGTTCTCGTTGATCTCGACCGCAACCTCGCCGTCGCTGAACTGCCCGACCGTGGCATTGCCCAGGTAAGTGTCCAGACTCTCGGCGACCTTTCGGGCGAGTTCGGGAATGGCATTCCCGGCGAAAACCATCAATTTTGACACGCGCAGCCACCTTTGCTGTGTTGGGTCTTCAGGTATTCGGGTCGAGGGCTTTCTTCCGCGGCGTTCCGGAATGCCTCGGGCCCTGCAGCGGGGAGGGTCATCGGCCCAGCGCAGCATGGAGAGGCGAACGATTCAGACCGCGTGCCTTGAAGGCCTGCCATCCGTCGGGAACCTCGGCCAGCAGTCGGTCGGCCTGTGGTTCGCTGCCGAGTCGCGCAAAGACGCAGGCCCCTGTGCCGGTGAGCATGCTGGGTGCTCGGGTCATCAGCCAGTCGAGTACTTGCGCCACCTCGGGATAAAGTATCCGTACGGTGGGCTCGCAGTCGTTGCGCCAGCTCGCCGCTCCCCCCTGCAATGCGCGCGCCATGGTAATCGGGGGGGTATGGCGTGTCAATTGCGGTGCCTCGAATACAGCCGGCGTGGACACCGTTACGCCGGGGTGAACGACGACGAACCAGGGGGTGTCGAGCTCGACCGGCGTGAGACGTTCACCGACGCCCTCGGCCCAGGCGGCATGGCCGTGGACGAACACCGGGACATCTGCGCCCAGGCTCAGGCCCAGGCTGGCCAGGCGAGTCGCGTCGAAGCCAAGTCCCCAGAGGGCATCGAGGCCCAGCAGCGTGGTCGCAGCATCCGAACTGCCGCCGCCAAGGCCTCCGCCGAGAGGCAGGCGTTTCTCGAGATGGATATCCACGCCCAGGCAGCAGCCGCTTTCGGCCTGAAGCAGGCGAGCGGCACGCACGACCAGGTTATCCTCCGCTGACACATCGGGCAGATCCGGCGTGAGCTGTATATCACCATCCTCGCGGCAGCGCAGGAGGAGGGCGTCGCCGACGTCCAGGAACTGGAACAGCGTCTGCAGCTCATGGTAGCCATCCGGTCGACGGCCGGTAATGTGAAGCAGGCGGTTGAGCTTGGCCGGCGCCGGCAGCGTCAGCGTGTCGGTAAGGGGAGGCGTCGGCAGCATGTCAGCCGTCGAGAACCGGACGCCAGTCGGTGACCACCAGCGTGACCCTCAGATCGTCATACGTCATCATCAGGCGTCTTGGCAGCCAGAGGTCGGCAACGCGCGTCCAGTCGCGGTACGTGATCTCCCAGCCATCCTGTTCCAGGCGCGAAGGGAAGCCCAGCGCGTCCTTCTCCAGCCGATGAGGCGTGTCTTCTGCAGGCAGTCCGCGGATCCAGTCTGAGAGCGCGGCGACCGGCAGCGACCATCCCAGCTGCTGCGCCATCAGCGCCTCCGGCGTCTCGGCCTCGAAGCGGCCTTCAGCGGTGGATAGCGAGACGCGCCCCTCACGCCCCTCCAGGGTGCTGCGTCCGCTCCCGAAGGGCCCGCTGATCAGCAGCCGGTAGTAATGAGGATGCTGACTCCAGTCCAGGTTGGCGCTGGTGGACTCCTCCGGGGTGCGCAGCCCTACCTTGCCGATCAGTACCCAGGTGTCGAGTTCGGCCAGCCGTTCGGCCTGGGCTTGCCACTGGCCCTCGATTCGTTCTTCCTCGGATACGGGGGCGCGGCTGGCGCACCCGGCCACCAGGGCCAGGGCAAGCAGGAGGGTGAGCAGTCGCGGCAGTAGGGTCATGGCGGGTTCCATTCCTCTGGGGGTCATTCGTTCCCTCCCGAAGCGCCAAGGTCGGGGTAGCGCTGCAGAAGCTGGTCGATCTGTGGGCGCGACTCGAAACGTTGCCGAGCCTCGTCGAGAAGGTCACGCGCTCGCGCTTTGTCGTCCAGTACCCAGAGTACCTCGATCAGATGGGCGGCGATCTCCTGGTCGGGCATGGCCGACCAGGCGCGCTCCAGCCAGGGCAGGGCCGCCTCGGGGTCACCGCGGCGATAGTGGACCCAGCCCAGGCTGTCTAGAATGGCCGGGTTGTCGGGCGCCAGCGCATGGGCGCGTTCGATCAGTTGCTGCGCTTCCTCCAGCCGTCCCTCGAGATTGACATCGGCGAGGGTGTAGCCCAGGGCATTGAGAGCGTTGGCATTGTCCGGATCGGTCTCGATGATATGGCGCAGGTCCGCTTCCATGGCAGCGAGGTCGCCATCGGCGAAGGCACGCATGGCCCTCTGATAGCGGAGCTGTTCATCATTCGGGTGCCGCGAGAGCACGCTGTCGAGCAGCGCATCCGCCTGCTCCTCGAGGCCGGCCTCGTCAAGCAGCTCGACTTCCAGGGAGACCAGTTCACTGCGGTAGGCCTCGTGGCGCAGCCGCTCGAGGCGCAGGAAGGCACGCGCATCGAGTAGCCGGTCATCCTCGATCAGCATACGGGCGGCACCCAGTCGGGCGGTCAGGAACTGCTCTCCCTCGGGCACCTGGCGGTAATAGAGGAGGGCATTGTCCACCTCGCCTTCCTCCTCGGCGATGGCGCCCAGCAGCATCAAGGCCAGCGGCGGGGTCGCGTCATCACTGACCAGAGGAAGCAGCAGCCGACGCGCAGGGGGCAGGTGCTCCTCCTCGAGGAACAGTCGGGCCAGACCAAGGCGAAGCTCGGGGTTATCGCCATGGTCGTCGAGCAGCGCGTCAGTGGTGGCCTCGGCGGTTGCGATGTCGCCCAGTTGGATCTCGGCGCGCGCCAGCAGCAGCATGAGGCGCGGATCGCCAGGTGATACCGCCAGGCCGCGTCGCGCCGCGGACCTTGCCTGTGACGGTGCATTGGCCTCCAGAGCCAGACGGGCGCGAATCTGCCACAGTTCGGGGAGTGCCGGATCCACTTGGGCCAGGCGTGACAGGCGCTGCTCGGCCGCTACGCGATTCCCCGCCGCGGCTTCGAGCAGCGCGGTGGCAAGCTCGCTGTCGTGGCGTGTTTCCTGGCGGCTGGCCAGGTGCTCGCGCATCGTGGCCAGCAACGGCGCAGGGTCAGCGCCCGCCTCGAGGGCGCTTTCCACGAAGCCGGTCAGCTCCTCCTGGGCGCCTCGAGAGATGGCGGCCAGGCGCTGCATCAGTGCGGTGTTCCAGTCGCCGCGCTGTAGGGCAAGGCTGGAGAGCAAGCGTGCGGGGGAGTCGCTCTCCGGTGCCAGGGTCTGCCAGCGCCGTGCGGCCTCCTCGAGCAGACCGGCGTCCTCGCTGAAGCGCGCCGCCAGCGTGGCGCGCTCGGCCAGTGGAGGGGAATCATAGCGCTCGGCGACGTCGAGAAAGCCGCGGGTAGCCCGCGCATAGTCGCCACGCTGGCCGGCCAGTTCGGCCACCAGCAAGCGAGAGAGGCTATCTGCATCCAGCCCGCGGCTGACGGGGGGCGCACCGCTCATGGGGTCTTCAGCAGGGTCGTCGCTCAAGGGCGTATTCGGCAGCCCTTGGCAGCCGGTGAGCATCAGCACCAGTGCCGTTGGCACCAGCGGAGAGCGGCGAGCGATTCGAGAGAGCGTTCCGAGAGGCATGCGCATCTCTTGGCGGAGGACGAGCGGCAAGCATAACGGCTCGACTCTCCCGGGCAAAGCATGATCCTGATCACGGCATGTCATGGCACCCCGGGCAGGAGGGCTGTGGTAGGATATGGCGCTTCGAGGATGGGCGGTCCGCGTCGGCGGACTCGACGATTGCGCCCCTGCCGGAACCACGACTCGCGAAGACGCCGAACGCATGACGCTTCTTGCCCTGGGAATCAACCATCGGACTGCCACCATCGCGGTGCGCGAGCAGGTCGCCTTCTCGCCGACTCAGCTCGAGGCGGCGCTGGGCGAGTTACGTGCCCTGCCGGAAGTCCGCGAGGCAGCCGTCCTCTCCACCTGCAACCGCACCGAGCTCTATTGCATCACGGAGGCGGTCGGTGAGCGAGAGATCCTCGAGTGGCTGGGCCGGTTTCATGGGCTGAAAGTCGAGGATCTCACACGCTGTGCCTATCACTTTCATGAGCACGACGCGGCCCGGCACCTCATGCGCGTGGCCGTGGGGCTGGACTCCATGGTGCTTGGCGAGCCACAGATTCTTGGCCAGCTCAAGGAAGCCTACCAGGCGGCCCGTCGGGCTCGTGGCCTTGGCGGTGAGCTGGAGTGCCTCTTTCAGAATACCTTCGCCGTGGCCAAGCAGGTTCGCACCCAGACGGGCATCGGGCGCAACCCCGTCTCGGTGGCCTATGCGGCGGTGAGTCTGGCCAGTCGGATCTTCGGCGACTTCACCCGTTCCCGGGCGCTGCTGATCGGCGCCGGCGAGACCATCGAGCTGGTGGCGCGTCACCTGCATGAAGCGGGTGTTCGCCAGCTGACCGTGGCCAACCGCACCCGCGAGCGGGCCGAGGCACTGTCCGGTCCGCTCGGCGGCGAGGCCATCACCCTCGATGCGATCCCGGAGGCGCTCGTCCACGCCGACATCGTGATCTCCTCCACCGCGGCGCCGCTGCCGATTCTCGGCAAGGGCATGGTCGAGCGGGCGCTGAAGAAGCGCCGCCACCGACCGGTCTTCATGGTCGATATTGCCGTGCCCCGGGATATCGAGCCCGAAGTGGGCGAACTCAGCGATGTCTTCCTCTATACCGTCGATGACCTTCAGGAGGTCATCGAGGAGAATCGCCGAAATCGCCAGGTAGCCGCCGATCAGGCCGAATCACTCATTGAGCACGGTGTGGGCAACTGGCAGCACGAGCGGCGGATTCGTAGCGGCGGGGAGTTGATTCGCGATGTGCGCGCCCGAGGCGAGGCCATGCGTGAGCTCTCCGAGCAGCAGGCGCTGGCGCGCCTGGCACGCGGCGAGGATCCAGAACTGGTGGTCCGTCGCCTGGCCCACCAATTGACGAATCGACTGATGCACCGTCCCACGGTTGCCATGCGGGAGGCGGCCTCCCGGGAGCGTCGCGACCTGCTGGACGCCGCTACCGCTCTTCTGCTGGATGAATCCACTGACCACTCCCGATAGGATGCGCCGATGAAAGCCACCCTGCGCCAGCGCCTCGACACCTTCGTCGAGCGCTTCGAGGAGCTTTCCGCCCTGCTGGCGGAGCCCGAGGTGATCAGCGACCAGCCCCGTTTCCGAGATTATTCGCGGGAATATGCCGAACTCGAACCCCTCGTGGAGACCTGGCGCGAATACCGCGCCGTGGAGGCCGACATTGCCTCTGCCGAGCAGCTGCTTGGCGATGCCGATGCCGAGATGCGCGAGCTCGCCGAGCTCGAGCGCGACGAGGGGCGCGACAGGCTGGAGGCCCTCGAGGTCCGACTCAAGCAGCTGCTGGTGCCCCGCGACCCCGACGACCGGCGCAACGTCTTCCTCGAGATCCGCGCCGGCACCGGTGGCGACGAGGCGGCGCTGTTCGCCGGGGATCTCTTTCGCATGTACGCGCGCTACGCCGAGCAGCACGGCTGGAAGGTGGAGGTGGTCAGCGCCAGTCACGGCGAGCAGGGTGGCTACAAGGAGATCATCTCGCGGATCAAGGGCGAGGACGTCTACGCGCGGCTCAAGTTCGAATCTGGTGCCCATCGGGTGCAGCGCGTGCCGGCCACCGAATCACAGGGACGTATCCACACCTCTGCCTGCACCGTGGCTGTGATGCCAGAGGCCGACGCGGTGGGCGACATCAATATCGACCCGAACGACCTGCGGGTGGATACGTTCCGCTCGAGCGGCGCCGGCGGCCAGCACGTCAATACCACGGACTCTGCCATTCGCATCACGCACCTGCCCAGCGGCGTGGTGGTGGAGTGTCAGGAAGAACGGAGCCAGCACAAGAACCGCGCCAAGGCCATGTCGCTGCTCGCCTCGCGACTCAAGCAGTCGGCCGTCGCCAGCCAGCGTCAGCAGCAGGCCGACGCCCGGCGCTCTCTGGTGGGCTCCGGTGACCGCAGCGAGCGTATCCGCACCTACAACTTTCCCCAGGGCAGGGTCACCGACCACCGCATCAACCTGACGCTCTACAAGCTGACCGAGGTGGTGAGTGGCGAGCAACTCGACGACGTGATCGAACCGCTGATCCACGAGTACCAGGCCGAGCAGCTGGCGGCACTCCAGCAGGATGCCGGATGACCCTCGATGCCCTTCTGGCCCGGGCTGCGCGGCGCCTCGTTGATGCCGGCTCGCCCAGCGCACGGTTCGATGCCGAGGTGCTGCTCTGCCATGTGCTGGGCGTCGATCGCACCTGGCTCTATACCTGGGGCGACCGTGAGGCGCCGCGCCTCGAAAGGGCCCGCTTCGAGGCGCTGCTGGCGGCCCGTGCTGCCGGCCAGCCGGTGGCCCACCTGACCGGCGAGCGCGAGTTCTGGGGACTGCAGCTTTCCCTCTCGCCGCACACCCTGATTCCGCGCCCCGATACCGAGCGGCTGGTGGAAGCAGCCCTGGCACATGGGACATCGCGCCAAGGCAGGCTGCTCGATCTCGGCACCGGCACCGGCGCCATTGCGCTGGCCTTCGCCAGCGAGCGGCCCGGCTGGACGGTGGAGGGTATCGACCGCAGCCCGGAAGCGGTGGACCTGGCTCGGTACAATGCCGAGCAGCTTTCCATCGACAACGTCGATTTCCATGCCGGAGACTGGTTCACGCCACTTCTCGTCGACGCGCGCAAGGGTGAGTGCTTCGACCTCATCGTCTCCAACCCACCGTATATCGCAGAGGGTGATCCACATCTACGTCGGGGCGACGTTCGCTTCGAACCGCTCGGCGCCCTGGTGGCGGCGGAGGGTGGGCTTGCCGACCTGCGTCATCTGGTGGGCGAGGCTCGGGCTCACCTCGTGCCTGGCGGCTGGCTGATGCTCGAGCATGGCCACGACCAGGCCATCGCGGTTCGCGACGCCCTCGAGTCGGCCGGGTATGTGGACGTCGCCACCCTGCGGGATCTCGGTGGCAATGACCGCGTCAGCCTGGGACGCCGCGTTGAGGACCCGACTGGAGAGGGGGGGCGTGATGTGGTACATCTTGTTCAGTAAAAAACGCCACGTCTCGTCGCTTTTGCATGCATGAAACCCGCCGGGGTGCCATTGGTAGGGGGATTTTCAGATGATCGTGCTGTCGCGACGACGTGAACCGCTCATCCCGACCGGCACACCCTCGACCATGAAAGCCAAGACTCGCTCGCTCGATCGCATCGATCTCAAGATTCTGCGCTGCCTGCAGGACAATGCCCGCATCTCCTACGTTGACCTGGCCTCTCAGGTTGGCCTCTCCACCACCCCGTGTCTCGAACGCGTCAAGCGTCTGGAGCGTGCCGGCATCATCCGTGGCTACAAGGCTGTTCTCGACCCCAGGGCGCTGAAGGCCAATCTGCTGGTGTTCGTCGAGATCAGTCTCGAGACCCAGTCGCCGGCGGTATTCGACGAATTTCGTCGCGCCGTGGCCAAGCTGCCGCAGATCCAGGAGTGCCATCTGGTCTCTGGGCAGTTCGACTACATCCTCAAGTGCCGGATTCCCGAAATGTCCGCCTACCGTCAGCTGCTCGGCGACGTGGTGCTGACGCTGCCCGGTGTGAAGGAGTCCAAGAGCTACGTGGTGATGGAGGAGGTCAAGGAGGACTTCAGCCTCCATGTCCCCGACATCGAGGAGTTCGAAGAGAAGTGAGCTTGCCGATGGATGACCAGGCCCTGCTGCGCTACAGCCGTCAGATCATGCTCGATCAGGTCGACATCGATGGCCAGGAGCGGCTGCTGGCCGGCCACGCCCTGGTGGTCGGCGCCGGCGGGCTGGGCTCGCCGGTGGCCCTCTACCTGGCGGCCGCGGGCCTGGGCCGATTGACCCTGGCCGATGCCGACGAGGTCGAACTCTCCAACCTGCAGCGCCAGATCGCCCATGCCACCACCGACCTCGGGCGCAACAAGGCCGAATCGGCCCGGGAAGCGGCGCTCGCCCTTAACCCTGGCTGCGCGATTCAAGCGATCACCGCGCATCTCGACGGCACGGCGTTGGCGCGGGCGGTCGCCGAGGCAGACGTGGTGCTCGACTGCACCGACCGCTTTTCCAGCCGCTACGCCATCAATGCCGCCTGTCGCATGGCACGAGTGCCGCTGGTCTCGGGGGCAGCGATCCGCTTCTCCGGCCAGCTCGCCGTCTTCGACCCGCGGGATCCTGCGTCGTCCTGTTATGCCTGCCTCTATCCGCCTGAGGGCGAGGAGAGTGACGAGGCGCTCAGCTGTGCCGAGAGCGGCGTGGTGGCGCCTCTGGTCGGGCTGATCGGCAGCTTCCAGGCCCTCGAGGCAATCAAGCTCGTCAGCGGCGCCGGCACGCCCCATCGCGGGCTCTCCACCTTCGACGGCCTCGGCGGTCAGTGGCGCCATTTCCGCCTGCCCCGCGACCCTGCCTGTCCGGTCTGCGGGCCGGCTTGAGATGAGCCCCGCAACTGCGCGGGGTTGCCCTGGCACCGGACCGCCGATCGGCCGCTCATGCCAGCCGGTCCAGTGTCGTGGCCACGGCATCGAAGAGTCGCTCGAGCTCCGTTTCGGTGCTGCCGAAGGGCGGGCCGAACTGCAGCGTGTCGCCGCCGTAGCGCACGTAGAAGCCTGCCTCCCAGAGTGCCAGGTGAGCATCCCGGGGGCGGATGGTGGGGTCACCGTCGCGAGGAGCAAGCTGCAAGGCCCCGGCCAGCCCGTGGTTGCGGATATCCACCACGTGGGCCCGCCCCTTGAGGGCATGAAGTTTCCGCTCGAACACGGGAGCGAGGGCGCGCACTTGACCGGGGAAGTCCTCCCGGTGGAACAGGTCCAGCGTCGCCAGCCCCGCAGCGCACGCCACGGGGTGAGCGCTGTAGGTATAGCCGTGGGGAAACTCGATGGCATGCATCGGTCCGCCCCCTGCCATGAAGGTATCGTAGATCGTCCCGGAGGCGATCACGGCTCCCATGGGGACCGCGCCGTTGGTGAGCTGCTTGGCCACGTTCATGATGTCCGGGGTGACGCCAAAGGCCTCGGCACCGGTGCGGGCCCCGGCGCGGCCAAAGGCGGTGATCACCTCGTCGAAGATCAGCAGGATGTCGTGAGCGGAGCAGATCTCGCGCAGCCGCGCCAGGTAGCCCTTTGGTGGCACGATGACGCCGGCCGACCCCGACATGGGCTCGACGATCACCGCCGCGATGCTGGAGGCGTCATGCAGGGTGATCTGGTCGAGCAGGGCGTCGGCGAGCTCTGCCCCGCTTTCGGCCTGGCCGCGAGTGAAGGTAAGCGCCGGCTGGAGCGTGTGGGGCAGGTGGGTGACGTCCAGCAGCTGGCCGTAGTGCTTGCGATTGCCGCCGATGCCGCCAAGGCTGGTGCCGCCCACGTTGACCCCATGATAGCCCTTGGCGCGGCCAATCAGTCGCGTCTTCTCTGGACGACCCTGAAGACGCCAGTAGGCGCGCGCCATCTTCACTGCGGTATCGGCGGACTCGGAGCCGGAGTCGGTGAAGAAGACGTGATCCAGCCCCGGCGGGGTCAGTGCCGTCATCCGTTCGGCCAGTTCGAAGGCGAGCGGATGGGCGACCTGGAAGCCTGGCGCGTAGTCCAGCCGTCCCAGCTGGGCCGCCACCGCCTTCTGAATCTCGGCCCGGTTGTGTCCGGCGCCGCAGGTCCAGAGGCCGGAGAGGGAATCGAACAGTCGTCGGCCGCGGTCGTCGATGAAGTAGCGTCCTTCGGCGGCCGTGATCAGCCGAGGATTGGCATGGAAGTCGCGGTTGGCGCTGAACGGCATCCAGTAGTGGTGATTGAGTGGGCGGGTCCGCTGGCCGTGCTCGATGGCATGGGCAGAAAGAGGGGATGACGCCGTCATGGTGGTCTCCTCGATGGGGCGTGATCATGGTCCGAGGATGAAGGTATCGTCGAATCGATAAAAGCGTATCTCGCTGACGCTTGCGCGAGTGAACCCGACCCTGGAGCAGGATTGCCTGACGCGTGTCGAACGCATGATGCTCCTATCCGGGGTGGTGATTAATTGACGACATCTGGCAGGGACTTGGGGCCTTTGCATGTCGTGGCACTTCAGACCTCCTTCCTTTATAGCTAGGTAAAACAGAATATTAAAGTGAAATTCACGTTTGCCTGTGCCATCCACGCAGCAACCTGCCTATCCTGCAGGTATTAAATACTTGACAGATATTGCGGTGCTGGTGCCACACTGAGCTGGTCTCTCCGGGCAGTCGTTGGTGGGGCGATCCAACAATAATCAGCGCAATGCGCATCACCTACAGGTGTCTTGCATGATGACTTCGCCACCACTCGAACAGCCCGCGTCATGGTATCGCGATTCCATTGCCGTCGACCTTGGTGACTGTCCTGCTCTCGAGGGCGAGGTGCGTGCTGATGTCTGCGTGGTCGGTGGGGGTATCACTGGTTGCTCGGCGGCACTGCATCTCGCCGAGCGAGGGTATTCGGTCGTGCTGCTGGAGGCCGGCAAGATCGGGCATGGCGCCTCCGGGCGCAGCGGAGGTCAGATTCTTCCGGGTCTGGGCACGGATATCACCACCGTGGAGCGGGCCCTGGGCCGGGAGCGGGCCCGCGACATCTGGGAGATGAGCCGCGAGGCGGTGCGTCTGACCGCTGAACGGATCGAGCGTCATGCGATCCCCTGCGAGCTGGCCTGGGGTTACCTGCATGCCGCCGTCAAGCGGCGCCATGTGCGCGAGCTGGAGCTCTTTCGCGAGCGCATGGCGCGCGATTACGGCTACTCGGCGCTCACCCTGCTTCGGGGTGACGCGCTGCGCGAGCACGTGATGACCGACGCTTATCCGGCAGCACTTCAGGACGCCGAGGGTGGCCACCTGCATCCCCTCAATTACACCCTGGGGCTGGCACTGGCGGCTCGCCAGGCCGGCGTGACGATTCATGAGCGAAGCGCCGCCATGGAGATCCGTCATGGTCAGCCGGCCAGCGTGATCACCGCCGACGGCCGTGTGACGGCTGACTTCGTGGTGCTGGGGACCAACGCCTACCAGGCGGGTCTGGTACCCGAGCTGTCCGGTCGCATCATGCGCGCCGCCAACTACATGATCGCCACCGAGCCGCTCTCGGCGGAGCGGGCCGCGCGCGTGCTGCCTCGCAATGATGCTCTATCGGATGCCAACTTCGTGCTCGACTACTATCGGCTCTCGGCCGACCGCCGCCTGATCTACGGCGGCGAGGTCAGCTACGATGGCCGCGAACCGCGAGGCCTCGAAGCGCGCATGGACGCCAAGATTGCGCGGCTCTTCCCGGTGCTCCAGGGCGTGCGCATCGACTATCGATGGGGCGGGGACGTGGCCATCACCTTCGACCGGGCGCCCGATTTCGGCCGGCTCGGCAGCAACGTCTACTACGCTCAGGGCTATTCGGGACACGGCATGGCCCTGTCGGGGCTGGCGGGCAAGCTATTGGCCGAGACCGTCGCCGGGCAGAGTGAACGCTTCGACATCTTTGCCGCCATGCCCCACCGTCGCTTTCCGGGCGGCCGGCGAATGCGCAAGCCGCTGCTGGTGCTGGCCACCCACTTCTACAAATTGCGGGACCGGCTGTGAACCGGGCCACCGAGAACCGAGAGGGCACTTCCATGAGCGATACCACCGCGGCGGACGTCATCGCATCACCGGGAGTGCGTCCGGCGGAGGAGGCGATAGCGCACGAGGCGGCCCGAGATGCCTCGTCCATCGAGATGACGGGCCTTCACAAGCGCTTCGGCCGCGATACCGTGGCCCTGGATGGTGTGGATCTGATCATCGAGCCTGGCGAGTTCTTCACGCTGCTTGGCCCTTCGGGCTGCGGCAAGACCACCCTGCTTCGCATCCTCGCCGGCCTCGAGGAGGCCGATCACGGACGTCTGGCCATTGGCGGCAAGGACATCACTGAGGTGCCGCCCCACAAGCGCAGCGTCAATACCGTGTTCCAGTCCTACGCGCTCTTCCCCCATCTGTCCGTGCGCGAGAATCTGGCGTTCGGCCTCAAGATGCGCGGTCTGCCTCCCGAGGAGCGAGAGGCCCGGGTGGCGAAGATCGCCGAGTTCATCAAGCTGGGCGACCTGGTGGATCGTCGCGTCGACCAGCTCTCCGGTGGCCAGCGCCAGCGCATCGCGCTTGCCCGCGCTCTGGTCAACGAGCCCGATGTGCTGCTGCTCGACGAACCGCTCTCGGCACTGGACGCTGGCCTGCGGAGCCAGTTGCAGGTTGAGCTTCTGCGCGTTCAGAAGCGCCTGGGCATGACGTTCGTCTTCGTCACCCACGACCAGCAGGAGGCCATGGTGATGTCGGATCGCATCGCCGTGCTCAACGGGGGGGTGATCCAGCAGGTGGGACCGCCCCGCGAGGTGTATGAGCACCCGATGAATGCCTTCGTCGCCCGTTTCATGGGTCACGACAATCTCTATCCGGTCATCGCCCGGCACGGCACGCGCCTGTCCACACCGCTCGGTGACCTTGTGACCGAGGACGCGGGGGAGGGCGGTCTGCTGCTGATTCGCCCCGAGACCCTGGACCTCCTGCCCGGCGAGGTGGCGGGCGAGAACCATCTGCCAGCCGTTGTCGGCGAGCGGCTCTACCGCGGCAGCCATGCCGAGTATCGCCTGGAGGTCGGCGAGAGCACCCTGCAGGCGACGCTCAATAACCGGGGAAGGCACCTGCCCGACGTGGGCGATCGGGTCACGGTGTCGGTCGCACCCGGTGACCTGATCACGCTGAGCGAATGAGGAAACGCCCATGGCCTACACCGGCATAACGCCCTCCGCCCGCAGTCGTGGCATGGTGCGCGAGGCACGGCATCTGCTGTTGACCGTGGCACCTGGCGTCACCTGGATCGTGATCTTTCTGGTGCTGCCCAGCGCCTACCTGATGGGCGTGGCCTTCATGACCAACGGCCCTTACGGCCTGCCGGAGATGCCGCTGTCGCTGGAGTCGTTTCGGCGGCTGGCGGGTTTCGGCTTCCTGGGCTGGAGTCCCGGCAATCTCTACACCCTGTTGCGCTCGCTGTGGCAGACGCTGGTCTCCACCGGTCTGGTGGTGATCGTGGCCTACCCCATCGCCTACTATATCAGCACCTGCCGTGCCCGATGGCGGCCGATCATGCTGCTGCTGGTGGTGGTGCCGAGCTGGACAAATCAGGTGATCCGCACCTTCGGCTGGATGAACCTGCTGGCGCCGGGCACGCCACTGTCCAACCTGGCCGAGGGCCTGGGTTTCGTCGCGCCCAACATGGGACTCTATCCGTCCAATTTTGCCGTCACCCTGGGTCTCGTCTACAACTTCCTGCCGTTCATGGTGCTGCCGCTCTATGCCGCCTTCGAGAAACTCGACACCGCCCAGGTGGAGGCCGCCCAGGACCTCTTCGCGTCGCCGGTGCGCGCCTTCTGGCACGCCGTCTTCCCCCAGACCCTGCCGGGACTGCTGGCCGGCGTCGTGCTGGTGGCGATTCCCGCCTTCGGCATGTACGTGATCCCCGAGCTACTTGGCGGCGGCAAGGGCATGATGCTCGGCAACCTGGTGGCCAACCAGTTCGCGGGTGGGGCCAACTGGCCGCTGGGGGCCGCAGGCGCCATCCTGATGTTGATCGCCACCTTCATCGGGCTGTTCGCCATGCGTCGCATCGGCAGGCGCCTGGGTGGTGGCGAGGAGGTGGTGATATGAGAAAGCGCACGCTCAAGCGCGGCCTGGCCGGGTTCTGGTGGTTCACCCTGGCCTTTCTCTACCTGCCGCTGGCGG
>Ga0207414_1000707_pt1 | contig 14028 bp, 13 predicted proteins | sample PonA231FremontCA_2_FD_187269 | JGI IMG/M metagenome (GOLD analysis project Ga0207414, IMG submission 187269) | Marine sediment microbial community from Fremont, CA, USA - Pond A23 Sediment 1 (SPAdes) | ecosystem: Environmental > Aquatic > Marine > Unclassified | place: USA: Fremont, California... | reverse complement strand
CTGCCCATGCCTATGCGTGGCACTTCCTCGTATCCGCATGGGCTCCGCTGTGGCAACACCTCTCGAGAGGATACTACGCCCGTGGTTTCTGGGAGGAGATCAACGCGGGCAACGCAAACACATCGAACTGGCTGCAGGGCGGCGGCATCGACCAGTTCGACAAGCTCCACGCGGTCAACTCCTTCGAGTCGGCCTGCGAGGGCGTCGGCGCTCGGTACGTCGAAGACGGCGAGCCGCACGCGGCGGCCATCTGGAACCCCGAAGGCGACATGGGCGACGCCGAGGTGTGGGAGATGACCGAGCCGCTGCCGTTCCTCGGCCGAGCGGTCAAGCCCAACACCGGCGGCGCGGGACGCCGCTCCGGTGGCGCGGGCTTCGAGTCGATGCGAACTATCAAAGACGTGAACCGCTGGCTGCTCTACGAGATGGGCAACGGGTACATGACAAGCGACGGCGGTCTCTTCGGCGGGTACCCCGCCGCGTCGGGATACATTCTGAACGCCCAGGACACGGACTTAAAAGAGCGGTTCGAGAACGGCGACGACTACCCGCAACACGACCTCGATCCGGAGAGCGGCGAGTTCGAGTCCAAGATCGACGGCGAAGTCACCCGCCGCCCCGAGGGGATCAGCACGCCGAAGGAGTTCGACGACTACGACATGTACCTGAACTACCTGCGCGGCGGGTCGGGGCTGGGCGACCCGCTCGAACGCCCGCCCGAGGACGTCCTCTCCGACATTCACGACGGCTACGTGCTCCCGCGACACGCCCGAGACGCGTACGCCGTCGTCGTCGAGAAGGTCGACGACGAGGCGAAACACAACTCCGCGGTCACGGGCGAGTGGGAGCTCGACGAGGAGGCGACGGCGGAGCTCCGCGAGGAACGGATGCGAGAGCGAGCCGAGAAGGCGCAGCCGGTCTCGGAGTGGTACGAAGAGGAGCGCGACCGCATCCGGAACGAGCGAGACCTCATCGACGACGTACAAAAGACATACGAGAGCAGCATGCGGATGAGCAAGCAGTTCGCCGAGTTCTACCGCGGGTTCTGGGAGCTCTCCGAGGAGTTCGAGTTCGAGCTCAGCGAGAAGGCGGAGCGGTCGCTCGAAAACCGGTTCAAGTCCGGGACGAAAAAGAAGTGGAAGAACCCGACGAAGGGCCACGAGACGTGGCTCGGCGTCGGCCGCGACGACGAGCCGGCGGTGCCGTACACGTGGACGGCCGGGCGGTCGATCCGCGACCTGCCGACTCCGGAAGCATCGTTCAGCGACAAGCCGTTCGGCAAAGCGATGGACGACGACTGAGAGGTGACACGGATGCCAGACTCATACCCACGCGAACACATCGAGGACCTCGTCGACGACAACTTGGAGTGGAACCAGCTACACGACATGATGAGCGACTTCAAGGACGCGGACCGGTTCCAGAAAGTCCGCGACGTGCTCCAAGACCGGGTCGACTGGGACGACCCGATCGTTATTCCGTACGCGGAGCACCTGTACGTCGTCGCAAAGTCCGAAGACGAATGGGTGATCAAATGCGACTGCGGTCACGAGTTCTGTGAACACGACGAGAACTGGAAGGCCGACGCGCTCATCAACGTCCGCGACTCCGAGGGGGAGTACCTCGAGATATACCCCGCGGACATGCATCCGCATCCGGACTACATGGAGCTGCGAGAGTTCTTCTGTCCGGGGTGTAACACGCTGCTCGAGGTGACGAACGTGATGCCGGGGTACCCGCTCGTCCACGAGTTCGAGCCCGACATCGAGACGTTTTACGACGACTGGATCGACGAGCCCGTCCCGACGCCCGAGAGCCAGTCGGCCTGACGCCTCGGTCGCTCCGACGGAGCGGCCGACCGCCGACTCCCACCTTTATACCGCAGCGGAATAAGATTAGCTACCACGCGTCACACTGGGCCCGGATCCCGCCATGGGGGTCGGTTCGGAACCCGTCGACCCGCGGTGTCTGGGCCCGAACTCGGAACCATCGAACGCATGCTCAGAGTCAAGCTACAGATCGACGCGGCGGGGATCTCGTCTCGACTGTTCGGGACCGGCGAGACGGTCGAAAGCGTCGAGATAGACAACGCCCTGCCGGTCGCCGGCGGGTCCGTGTTCCTGTTTCTGACGGTCACGCTCGACGGGGACCGCTCCGAAACGCGCCTGTCCGACCGTCTGTCGGAGGCTGAGGTGGTAGACGTATCGAAGGCGACGGCGAACGGGCACGGTTACCACGTCGGCGTCGTGACGGACCTGTCGGACGCGTCCGTTCTGTCGCTTCTGACCGAAAACGAGGCGGTTCCCCACCGGATCGTCTGCCGGGCCACGCACCTCGACGTGGTCGCGTCGGTCCGCGACTGGAGCCATCTCAAAACGCTCGCCGACGACATCGAGGCCGAACACGGTGCCCTCGAACTGATCGGAACGACACAGACGGAGGCAATCGGGTTCCCGCTCGGCGGAACGAAGATAAAACGGAGTCTGATGGGGAAACTCTCAGACGAGCAGCTCGACGTCTTGGAGGTGGCGTACCGGATGGGATACTTCAAAGTGCCACAGGAAGCGACGGCAACCGAAATCGCCCGCGAGATGGATATCAGCCGGTCGACGCTGAGCGAGCGGCTCCGTCGGGTCGAACACAACCTGTGTGCCCTGCTGTTCGGACCGTACCAATGACCACGATACTCGTCGTTCGGTCGGCCGGCCAGGCGTCCGCGGTCAGGGAGGTCTTCGACTCGATCGCCGAGGCCGGCGAGACGGTCCACGTCCTCCGGCCGCCGACGGCGGACCGCGTCGACCAGCTACTCGGTGACGTGCGCTCCGAGCTCGCACGCGAGGTCGAATACACGGTCGACGGCCTGACGGGGGAGGGCGTCTCCGAGCTCGTCGCGTTCGCGGCCGAGCGCGACGCAGACCGGATCTGTATCGGAATCTCCGAGCGGACACAGACCGGGAAAGTGCGTATCGACGACCGGACGCAGTCGCTACTGCTTCACGACCGGATCGCGGGCGATCTCGTCGTCGGAGACGCCGTCATCGTCTTAAAAGGACTCAGCTACGACGGCTGAGGCCGCGGTGCGGTCCGGACGCGCCGACGCGGTCGTCCTCACCGACCGTCGAGCCGCTCGCGGACGCGCCGTCAGGTCGCCTGCTCGACGGTCACGACCGGGACCTCCGCGTTTCTGAGCACCAACTGGGAGACGCTTCCCAGCAGTACCTTCCCGACCGTCGTCCGCTTTCGGGAGCCGATAACCAGGTACGACGGGTCGATCTCCTCCGTGACACGCAGGATGGTCGAGGCCGTCCGGCCGGTCGGTGCCTCCTGTTTGGCTGCCTCCTCGACGATGCGGACCTCGTAGTGCGTGTCGTCGCGGACGGCGTTTGCAGCGATCTCTTCGATCTCGGCTCTGACCGCCGCGTCGTCCTCGCTTTCGGACTTGACGTGGAGGATCACGAGCTCTTGACCGAGTCCGGCCGAGAGGTCCTCGGCCGTCTCGACGACCTTTGTACACCCGGGGTCGCGGTCGATTGTCGTGAGTACGGTCACGATATCAGACCCCCTATCGCGACGCATCTTACTCTTTTCGACGGAGTCAGCTCAGCCGCCGTTCGAGGTCTGCCATATATGACTTGTGGAGCCGGTAAAACAGCACCAACCCGCCGATCCAGCTGAGGACTCCGTACGCGACGTACGCCGCCGTCGGGAGGTCCATGGCGAAGTACATGTACGAGCCCACGACGAGGTACGCGAGGACGAACGCGCCCATAACGCGGATGCCGCGCGGCGACACCTGCTGTCGGGGATCGGTCATGCTTCAACTTACACGACCACGATTGTAAACCTTCGATTATGTGTATTACCTGCCGCTCGGGCGGCCTCGCAATATCTGCAGATTCCCACACGTATCTGTTTCCGGTCCGTTCATTCATAATTGACTATCATGCAAGTCGGCGTCAACGGATACGGTCAGATCGGGAAACGCGTCGCCGACGCGGTGGCGAAGATGCCCGACATGGAACTGGTCGGCGTCGCGAAGGCGAGTCCGAACCACACCGCCGACGCGGCGGCCGGTCGCGGGTACGACATCTACGTCCCCGAGTCCCGGCAAGAGCGGTTCGACCAGACGGAGATCCCCTCGGCGGGAACGGTCCGCGACATGATCGAACTGAGCGACGTCGTCATCGACGCGACGCCCGACGGCGTCGGTGCCGAGTACCGGCCGGTGTACGAGGAGTACGACACGCCGGCCGTCTTCCAGGGCGGCGAGGCGGCGTCGGTGGCGTCGGTGAGTTTCACCGCACGCGCGAACTACGACGAGGCGATCGGAGCGGACTACGTCCGCGTCGTCTCGTGTAACACGACCGGGCTGAACCGCATGTTCGCCCCGTTGCTCGAGGAGTACGGCGTCGAGCGGTCGGTGGTGACGCTGGTGCGCTGCCGGGGCGAACACGCGGTCATCTCCGCCGACCCGGTAACGCCGCCGTCTCACCACGGCCCCGACGCCCTCGAGGTGCTCCCGGAGATCGGCGAGCTGCAGACGATGGGGATGAAGGTGCCGACGGTCCGACACCACTTCCACGCGGTCAACGTGCAGTTGGAATCGGAGCCCGACGCCGCCGACGTCCGCGACCTTTTCGCGGGCGAGCGGCGGATTCACGTCGTCGACGGCGACCTCGACATGAACTCCGGCTGGGACCTCCAGGAGTTCGCGCTCGACCGGGGGCGAGACCGGATGAACCTCTATGAGAACCAGATCTTCGGCGACTCGATCCAGATGGCCGACGACCAGCTCTACCTGTTTCAGTCGATCCACCGCGAGAGCGACGTCATTCCGGAGAGCATCGATGCCGTGCGGGCGATCACCGGCAGCGCCGGCCGCGAGGAGAGCGTCGCGCGGACGAACGAGGCGCTCGGCGTCGGCGAGGTCTGGAGCCGATGAGCGAGTCGACTGCTGAGGCCGACGCCGCCGACGGCGAGAAGCTCTGTGCGGGGCTGGGTGCCAGCCCCGGTACCGGCGTCGGACGCGTCCGACAGATCGGCGGCAGCGAGGAGATGGGTCGCGTCGACGACGGCGACGTCATCGTGACCGAGATGACCGCACCCGAGATGGTCCCGGCGATGAAGCGTGCGGCCGCGATCGTGACCGACGAGGGGGGCGTTACCTGCCACGCGGCGATCGTCTCCCGCGAGCTCGGAATCCCGGCCGTCGTCGGCGCGGGTAACGCCACGAACGCGCTCGAAGACGAACAGGCGGTCGCGGTCAACGGCGAGCGCGGAACCATCGTCACCGCGAGCGTCGGGGCCGAGACCGACGAGCGTGGCCGAGCCGAGGAGTCTTCCGACGCCGACGCGCCCGACTCGGACGACGCCGGCGTGCCGACCGCGATGCGCTCTACGGGACCGACCGCGACGGGGGTGAAGGTGAACGTCTCAATCCCGGAGGCGGCGGAGCGGGCGGCCGAGACCGGGGCCGACGGCGTCGGACTCCTCCGTCTCGAGCACATCCTGCTCTCGATGGGGAAGACCCCCCGCAAGTACGTCGCCGACCACGGCGAAGACGAGTTCGTCGAGTACGTCGCCGACGAGATCGAACGCGTCGCGGACGCGTTCTACCCGCGACCGGTTCGGGCGCGGACGCTCGACGCGCCGACGGACGAGCTCGCCGAACTCGACGGCGGCGAAACGGAGCCGCACGAACACAACCCGATGCTCGGCTGGCGGGGGATCCGTCGAAGCCTCGACGAGCCCGAACTCGCGACGCTCGAACTGCGGGCGTTCAAGACGCTCCACGACAGGGGCTACGACAACGTCGAAGTGCTGTTTCCACTGCCGAACGACCCGTCGGAGATAGTCGCCGCCCGAGAGCTGATGGTTGAGGTCGGCATCGACCCGGAGACCCGTCGGTGGGGGACGATGATCGAGACGCCCGCGAGCGTCCGCCAGATCGACGGGTTCATCGAGACCGGTATCGACTTCGTCGCGCTCGGGACGAACGACCTCATCCAGTACATCCTCGCCGTCGACCGGAACAACGGCAACGTCGCCGACCGCTTCGACGCGATGCACCCGAGCGTGCTGGAGGCGATGGCAGAGGTTATCGAGGCGTGTAATCGACACGGCGTCGATACGACGATCACCGGGCAGGCCGGTTCGAAGCCCGAGATGGCGCGTTTCCTCGTCGACAAGGGCATCTCGTCTGTGTCGGCCAACATCGACGCCGTCGACGACGTCCGAGACGTCGTCGGCCGCATCGAGCGGCAGATGACCTTGGACGCCGCCCGGTCGCGGCTCTCCGAGCGGTAGCGACGGCGCGGCGCGACGGTTTTTGTACGCACGGTCGACGCGAACGGGTCGTCGACGGTACGCCGCCGATCGGACTACTGCGAGATGAGCGGGAGCGCTGATAAAAAGAGACCGACGTCGGAATCGCCGCCGGACGGCCCGACGGTGTGGGATGCGAGGCGGAGCCTCGCGAGTCACTTCGGAGCGGGCGTCACACGAGCGCGTCGTAGAGCCCCGTCCCGATGAGCGCGACGGCGGCAAACATCGCGAGGCCGATGGCGTACATGCGCTTCGGCTTCAACTCGGGGGTGTCGATCTCGGTGAACGACATCTTGATCGCGGCGAGATACATCAGCCCGACCGCCGGCGCAAACAGGATACCGGAGATCGCAAACAGGAAAAGCGGTGCCTGAAACACCAGGTTGAGCCCGAGCGGGATGGCCGCAAAGAGGACGACGGTGACACGGAAGACCGACGCGCGGGTGATGTCGTACTTCTCGAAGAGCCCGTGAATGGCGAAGGCGTCCTCCCAGAGCCGAGACATCCCGTACAGCGGGCCGATGAGGGTGGAAAACAGCGCTGCCATCACCGCCAGCAGGAACAGCGTCGCCGACCACTCGCCGTACACCTCGGTGAAGATCGTCGCCATCTGCGGGACCACCTCGAAGCCGCCGAGCTCGCCGTTCTCGACGACCGGCGTGCCGTGAAGCGTCGCGGCTGCGGCCGTCCACATGAAAAACGAGAAGACGGCGAGCAGGACCGACGAGATGATGTTCTGCCAGAGAACGACGTCGCCCCAGCCTTTGAGCCGATCGATCTCCTCGGGTTCGAGGTCGTCTTTCGTGAGGTCGTACCCGTTCGCCTGCGGCTCGAACATCCCCATCATCTTGTCTTTCGCGAACCAGACGTACGAGACGGTCGGTCCGAACCCGGCACCGATCCATCCGAACATCGTCGCGACGAAGGCCAGTCCGCCGACGCCGAGCCCGTCGACGTAGCCGGGCACGGACGGCACCAGGCCGGAGGCGAGGCCCCCGACCCAGTCGCCCGCGGTGACGATCGAGGCGATCGCGACCAAGATCAGGAACACCCACAGCAGGACCGTCGAGATGCGCTCGATGAGGCTGTACGACCGCAACAGCACGACGCCCAGTCCGGCGAGCACCGTCGCCAGCATCCAGAACTCCGTGCCGCTGAACCCGACGAACGACTGTATCGGTGCGATGGTCTGTGCGGCCCCGGCGGTCTCACCGAGGTGTCCCGACAGTCCGATGGCGTAGACGATACCGCCGAGGAACACGTAGTAGAACACCCACCGGAGCCACGTGGGTTGTTTGAACAGCGCGCTGAGGAAGGTCTCGCCGCTCATCACGCCGTAGCGCACGAGGTAGTACTGCCCGAAGATCTTCGTGAACGTAATAAGCGGGATGAGCCAGATGGCCTGCATTCCGAGGTACGCCCCACCGACGGGAACGCTCAACGCCTCTCCGCCGCCGATCTGTGAGGCGGTGAACACCCACGCCGGACCCATGTAGGCGAAGAACTCCCGTAGCGTCGCCGGGGGCTCGGAGATGCGGTACTCGTCGCCCGTGGGGACCTTGATGTCGTCGACGGCGGTTCCGCTTCCGGTTCCCGTTCCGGTTCCGGTCTCAGCTCCCATGTATACCTCCCGTCGGGACGTCTCTCGTAACTGTCAGTCCGTACCCGCAGGCGGGACTGGTCGTCGTCGATCCCTCTACCGTCTGTGGCCGACCCCGTGTCGGGATCATATCTTACACGATCGTCCCCCACTATCTAACTGCGGAGAATCCCGCAAAATCCACATGATAGTTAATGCTGTATACAGCTACACACATCGTTGGGTAGCATATATAATCATTAAAAAATATTATCTCACGGCGCGGACCGAGCGCCGCGCGGCCGGCACGGGAACGCGGCGTCTTAGACCCCGTCGCGACCCACCGCGACTCGGTTTGGCCGGGACCGCGGAGCGGTCGCCTGTCCCGACGGCCACGTGCAGCCGATGCCGACTCGCGGCCAAACCTCGGACTTCCTTGCGACCGTCACGAGGGTTGACGACGACAGACGACGGGAAGCGACCGTCGAGGGCTTTGCCCGGCGTTTAATATAGCCACATATAGTTTATACGTACCAGTTCGAACTGCGTCTGTCGTCGAACCCGACGCCGGGGTTCGGAATAGTTACCCGCGCCGCAGCCGCAGATCGCACATGGTCGAGTCCGACTGGGGCGACTGGCTGCCGCGGGCGGTGGCCGACGCCGACCCCGAGACGGTGGCCCTGTGGTATCTGGGCTGTAACGGCTTCGCGATCAAAGGAAGCGAAGGGACGGTGCTCTGGATCGACCCGTACGTCGGGACCGGCGACCCGCCGCGAACGATACGGATGGTCCCGGTTCCCTTCGACCCGGCGGACGTCGAGAGCGCGGCCGCGGTGCTGGCGACACACGAGCACACGGACCACGTTCACGGTCCCTCACAGGCCCCGATACTCGCGGCCACCGACGCCGAGTTCGTGGCACCCGACGACTCGCTGGCAGTCGCGGAGGAGTGGACCGAGGAGTACGCGGTCGACGAGGCCGCCTTCACCGAGGTCAGGGAGGGAGACGAGCTTCGGGTCGGCGAGTTCACCGTCCACGTCGTCGAGACGCACGACCCGGACGCGACCCATCCGGTGGGATACGTGATCGAACACGCGGCCGGAACGGTGTTTCACGCGGGCGACAGCAAGCCCTCGCCCTCTTTCTCGCAACTCGCCGACGACTTCGACATCGACGTCGGGATTCTCGCGTTCGGCTCCGTCGGCATGATTCCGGACGCGGCGACCGGCGACCCGACCCGGACGAAGTGGTACAGCGACGAAAACGAGATCGTCGAGGCGGCCGCGACCCTCCGGCTCGACCGGCTCGTTCCCACCCACTGGGACATGTGGAAGGGGATGACCGCGGACCCGACCGCGCTCCACGACCACGTCCGCGGCTTCGAGTTCCCGAACCGACTCGACGTCGTCGAGGTCGGCGACCGGATCGAGCTTTAATCGACGCGGTCGCGGCGTTCGACCGACCGGAACTATCAGGCTTGACACCGGGCCCGTGGCGTTTAAACCTCTGCTGGTGGAGGGTGGTAGCATGAGCGAACGGACGACGGACACGACCGCGACCGTCGAGGAAGACGGCGTCCGCGTCGAGAAGTCCTTCACCGGCGACAGGTTCCCGGTGCCCGCAGTGACGTACACGCTCTCTTCGACCCGCGAAGAGCCCGTCCGGGTGCGGATCGTCGACCGCATTCCCGACTCGTTCCCGATGGACCGCATCGGGTTCCACCCGGAGTACGAGAGCGAAAACTGGACGGCGTACAACGACAACCGCGTCGAGTTCGAGCGCGTGATCGACCCGGAGGAGACCGTCGAGACGGTGTTCGGTATCCGCGACGACGACCCCGACGGCGACGGGTTCATGGAGACGCCGGTGGTCGAACACGTCCCCGTCGGCGAGGAGATAGCGGACGTACTCGGTGCGGGCGATACCGACGCCGTCAGGGAGGTGCTCTCGGGTGACCGCGCGACGCTCCCGGGTATGGCGGACGGTCCGGAGACCGCCGACTCGCCCGCGGACGGAACGGTCTCGGAGAGCGCGTCCGACGGTCCGACCACAGAGGACGCGTCGGGCGGCGCGGCGGCTGAATCGCCGGACAACGCGGAGCCGACTGCGGAGAGGGACGCTCGAAGCGCCGATTCTGAGGCCGGCCGACCCGACGAAGACGACGAGGCGGTCGAGGGCGACGAGACAGCTGACGAGACGTCTCGGTCGGCGGAGCCCGCGGCCGCCGAGGGCGAGTTCGCGGCCGCCCTGGCGGCTGAGATACGCAGCGGCGCGGCCGACGAGGCGGACATCGCGACGATCGGGGCGGCACTCGACACGAGCGTGCCGCGAAGCGTCGACGTTCGGATCGCCCGGCTTCAGTCGAGCGTCGCCGACATCGAGGCGTACGCCGACGCCCTCTCTGAGTTCATCGACGACGAGGGGACCGCCCGAGACGTTCTCGACGAAATCGACGAGCGAGTCGAGGCGGTGGAGTCGGAGACGGACGCCCTCGACGAGGCCGTCGACGCGGTCGAAGAGACGGTCTCGGGCGTCGAGACGGACGTGGATGACGTCGAGGCCGACGTCGAGACGCTTTTCGGGGAGACGGACGCGGCGACCGCGACGGCCGAGAGCGCGACCGAGCGGGCGGACCGCGCCCACGACCGCATCGACGGCGTGGAGTCGACCCTCGACCGCTTCGACGAGGAGTTCGACGACATGCGGGACGACCTCGCGAAGCTCGATTCCCGGCTCACGGACGCCGAGGACCGACTCGACGAGGATCTCGACGACATCCGGGCAGAGCTCGACGCCGTCGACGACCACCTCGGCGAACTCGACGGGTTCCGCACTCGCCTCAACGAGGCCTTCGGGCCGTGAGCCAGCGCCGCTCGCGGTGAGTCGGTCCCGTCGCCGTCCGAAAGCGCAATCCGTTTTAGCTGCGGCGTCTCAGATCGGTCGATGAACGATCCAGTTCCGGTCGCCGTTCCCCGGAAGGGACGCCCTCTCGAAGCGGTGCTGGAGCGGATCGCGGCCGCTGCGGGGGACGGCCGGCTCGACGAGTTCGCGGACCGCGTGAGCAACACCCTGCGGTACGAGAAGGCGGTCACGAAGGGGGCTGTCGACGTCGACGCCGGCCCGTACGAGCGACTCGCCGAGTACTCCGACCCGACCGCGTCGGCCGAGCCGGAGTTCACGCTGTTGCGAGACGACCGCCGCGGGAAGCCGCGGCGGATCGTCTTCGACGCCGCGACGGTCGACGTGGGCGACGCGCGGCTCGCGCTCGTCGGCCGCGAGGAGCCGTTTCGGGCGCTCCGGACACACGAGTTCGCGTTGGGGTTCGACTCCGCCGACCTCGTCTTAGAGGAAGTCGTCGAGATCCGGTCCGCCGGCATCGGCGGCCTCGCCGACGTCAACGGCCGGATCGACCCCGTCGACACCGATGTCCGCGTCGTGAACGGGCTCGGAGACACGGTGTATCACACGCTGTTAGGCGACGCGGACCGCCACGGCCCGGGGACCGCCTACGACCGCGACTACCTCCGCGGATACGAGGGGCCGCTGTGTATCTCGCCGCGGTACGAGCGGCTCGTCACCGCGGTGTTGGGAACGGACGCGCTCGACGGTGTCGAGTTCGTCTACCCCGACCCAGACGAGGCCGAGGAGGCGGCGATCGCGCGCGTCGGACTCGGCGTCTACCTGACCGTCACGGGCACGACGGCCCGCGAACACCGGCTCTCCGTCGGTGAGCACCTGTTTCCCAGCGAGACGGTGTTGATGCGGAACGCTGCCGAGTCGGACGATGCCGTGGACCGCGCGCTCCGGTCGCTCGGGCGAAGCGAGGCCGACTCCGAGATCCGAGTCTGACGGTCGGCGATCGTATACCGACATGCGATACACGAGTGGTCGACGCGACACGGGTCGCCGTGCCCCACCCGATGTGAGTCCCGACCCAGCCACCCGAGAGAGACGATCGGTCCCGCCGGCGAACGGCAACGGTCTCGCCGACGAACGACTCCCGCGTCGCCGACAGAGGCGTGCCGTCGCCGGGCAGTTATTGATCCGCTTTTCTAGGGCCACACGATATTTTGTAGGAATACAATTCGAGGTATGCGATTTCCATCCCGGGGCGATACGGCACTACATTCGAAGATAAAGTCCCTTATCCGTATTTCTGGGATAGGTTGAAGAGCCTCGGTCCGGAATCGCCGTCACGATGGGAAGCGACCGACAGTCGGTGAAGACGTACGTCCCGAGCGACCAGAAGGCCGCGTGGAACGACCACGCGGAAGAGTTAGACATGTCGTTGAGCGAGTTCGTCCGGACGATGGTACAGGCCGGGCGCAGAGGGTTCACGACCGAAGCGACGAGGCCCGCCGACGAACCCAGTTCTCGGGACGCCGACCCCGGGAGTCGCGACCTCGAAACCCGGGTCGACGCCGCTCTCGCGGACGGTCCCCGATCGTGGGACGAACTCGTCGAAGCGGTCGTCGACGACATCGAAGACGAGCTGGCGGAGACGCTCGACGACCTCCAAGCGCGTGACCGCGTTCGGTACAGCGGTCGAGACGGCGGGTACGTCCTGACCGATGAGTGACGCTCGCGTCTCGCCAGACCCGGACGACCCCGTCGGCTACTTTCTCGACGACCTCACGTACCACGGCAAGACGCAGCGAACGCGAGACGCCTACGAGCGCGTCCTTCGGCGGTTCGAGTCGTTCCTCGACGGAACGACGCCGGCCGGGGCCACCCATCGCGACTGCCTGTCGTTCGTCCACTCGCTGCGGGGCGACGTCGCGGAAAGCACCGTCGCGACGTACGCGGCGTACCTGCATCGGTTTTACGGGTACATGACGGAGGTGGGCGCCTTCGACGAGAACCCGATGACGCTCGTGGTGGCCGAGATGGACGAAACCGTCGACAAAGACCCCGCGCGCCGAGAGGTGTCGGTGTCCGCGATGCGGTCGTTCGTCGACGGAATCTATCACCCGCTCCACCGTGCGCTCGTCGTGACGCTCCTGAAGACCGGTGTGCGGGTCGGCGAGCTGTGTAACCTCGATTTGCGTGACCTCTCTGTCACCGGCGCCGAGGTCAACGCGGCGTACTCGCTGGGCGACAGACCCGCGCTCGATGGCCGACCCGACTCGCTGTACGTGACTCCCGACGCGGCTGTCGGCGAGCCGCTACACGGCGAAGTGCGGACGGCGGCCAACAAACGGAAGCGCACGACGGTGATACCGGTCGACGACGAGCTCCGCCGAACGCTGAAGCGGTGGCTCGCCGTCCGCCCGGACGCGCCGTCACCGGCAGACCCGCTGTTCGTCGGCACCGCGGAGGGGTGGGGCGACCGGATCGACCCTCAGACCGTCAGACACGTGGTCGAACGCCACGCTAGGGAACGGGGCTGGTATCGAACCGGTGGCGGCGCAGCGGAGAACGTGACGCCACACTACTTTCGTCACTTCTTTACGACACACCTCCGTGATCGGACCGGCGACCGCGGCGTGGTGAAGTACCTTCGCGGTGACGTCGCAGACGACGTGATCGACACCTACACTCACGACTGGGGCGACCGGGTGCGCGAAACCTACGAGGCGAACGTGTTCCGACTGCTGTCGTAGCCCCCGCTCCGACGTCCGCGACCCGTGCGTCGCGATCGGAGCCGAACACATACATTCTATTCCGCTATATCAAATTTGGCTCGCGGTGTCGCGAGCCAGCCGACCTCCCGTTGAGGTGAACTCGGCAGACAGCGACGCGTCTGGCCGATCGCGAGCGGTGCGTACGGGTGGTGGCCGGTCCGACGAGCCGTGACTCGTCGCACAGCGCGATCGCCCGCGTCACTCGCCGTCGAGCAGGCTCTCGACGAGCGCCTCCGGGTCGAACCGCGCGAGGTCGTCGTACCCCTGTCCGGTGCCCAAAAACAGGACCGGCTTTCCGGTGACGTACGCGACGGAGATTGCGGCGCCGCCGGAGGAGTCGGCGTCCGCCTTCGTGAGGATCGCACCGTCGATCGCGGCGGCGTCGTCGAACTCCGTCGCGCGGTTCACCGCGTCTTGCCCCGCGATCGCCTCGTCGACGAACAGCGTCATGTCCGGGTCGACGACGCGGTCGATCTTCGCCAGCTGGGCCATCAGGTCGTC
>Ga0207414_1000706_pt1 | contig 14032 bp, 11 predicted proteins | sample PonA231FremontCA_2_FD_187269 | JGI IMG/M metagenome (GOLD analysis project Ga0207414, IMG submission 187269) | Marine sediment microbial community from Fremont, CA, USA - Pond A23 Sediment 1 (SPAdes) | ecosystem: Environmental > Aquatic > Marine > Unclassified | place: USA: Fremont, California... | reverse complement strand
GTGCGCGGCCAAGGCGGCCCCCGCCTCTCGCCCTAGACCGGGCACGACGTTCAGGACACCCTCGGGCAGGCCATTCTCCTGGGCGAGCTCGGCCAGGCGCAGCACGCTCAGGCAGGCATCCTCGGCGGGCTTGAGCACCACGGTGTTGCCGGCCGCCAGGGCCGCGGCGACACAGCGACCGAAGATCTGCGCAGGATAATTCCAGGGAATGATCTGCCCACAGACCCCGAAGGGTTCACGCAGCGTCATCACCGCGAAGTCGTTCTCGAAGGGAATCGTCTCGCCGTGCAGCTTGTCGGCGGCTCCACCATAGAAGCGAAAATAGCGGGCGCAGGCGGCGATGTCGCCGCGTGCCTGAGTCATCGGCTTTCCCGTGTCGATGCACTCCAGCGCCGACAACCGCTCATGATCGGCCTCGATGGCCGCAGCAAAGCCCAGAAGCCACTCGCTGCGACGCCGCGCTGTCCATTGCGACCAGCCCCCCAATCGGCCGGAAAAGGCCAGGCATGCCGCATCCACGGACTGGTCGATCTCTTCTTCCCGGCAGCGGGCGATCCGCGCGATCGTCTTGCCGTAGGAAGGCGCCTCCACGTCCAGGGTCGAGCGGGTGGCAACCCAGGCGCCACCGATCAGGGCCTGGTGGGAAGGCATCTCGGGTAAGGACTGCACGTCTCGGACTCCTTGTCAGTGTTGTCTTCGCCACCCCGACAGGCGTGAGGTAACGGCGACCTTTATTCAATACAGCAGAGTGACCAGACCCATGGATATCCAGGGCATATAGGTGATCCCCATGAGGCAGGCCAGCACGACCAGCACGAAAGGCACCAGCCAGGGCAGCATCTCGTCGATGGAGATCTTGGCTACCGCACAGGCGGCGAAGAGGTTCACACCCAAAGGCGGGGTAATCATGCCGAGGGCGAGATTGACGACCATGATCAGCCCGAAATGCACCGGCTGGATACCGAACTGGATGGCGATCGGCGTCAGGATCGGTGCCAGCACCAGGATCGCCGCCGAGGTCTCGATGAACATCCCCACCATCAGCAGCAATCCGTTGACGGCCAGCAGGAAGGCCCAGGGGCTCTCGAACACCTGGTTCACCCAGGCAGCGATCTCGCCCGGCAGTCCCGAACGGCTGATCAGGAAACTGAACAGGGCCGCCGCCGCGATGATCAGCATCACCGCCGCCGTGGAGATCACGCTCTGACGCAGGATCGGCCAGAGATCGTCGAGGCGCAGCTCTCGATACAGCAGCCCACCGACGGCCAGGGCATAGAAGACCGCCACCGCAGAGGCCTCGGTCGGTGTAAAGATGCCGCCGTAGATCCCGCCGATCACCACCACCGGCATCAGAATCGCCGCCCAGGCACGCTTGAAGGCCACGGTAAACTGGCTGCGGTCCTCGCGATCCTGCAGGCCATAGCCGCGTAGCTTGCAGAAGAGATAGAGAAACAGCAGCAAGGCGCTACCGATCAGGACGCCGGGACCAATGCCGGCAATGAACAGCTGGCCGATGGAGGTGTCGGTGCTGACACCATAGAGAATCAACGGGATGGACGGGGGGATCAGCACGCCCAGTTCGGCGGAGGATGCCTGAATGGAGGCCGCCAGCGGCGTGGGGTAGCCATGGCGCACCATGGCCGGGATCAGGATGGCGCCGATGGCGAAAGTCGTGGCCACGCTTGATCCCGACACCGCGGCAAACATCATGCAGGTCAGCACGCACGTCATGGCCAGACCGCCCTGGACACCGCCAACGATGGACTTGGCCAGGTCGACCAGGCGGCTGGATATCCCTCCCGAGGCCATCAGGTTACCGGCCAGAATGAAGAAGGGAATGGCCATCAGGGGGAAATGGTCGATGCCCACGAAGACCTGCTGCGGCACCATCAGCAGAGGCAGTCGCGAGAAGAATTCGATACCGATGATCGAGGCCAGGATGATCGAGATGGCGATGGGAACGCCGAAGGCAAAGAGAATGATCAGCGAGAGGCCGATGACGAGGTTCATGGACGATCACCTCCGTTGACCGAGCCGTGGCCGGCCTCTGCCTCGGCCAGGGCGGGGCGCGTCTGCTGAACCTCATCGGCATCCACGTCGGGAGCCAGGTTGCTGTTCTCGGGACCCAGTTTCTCCAGCCCGAGGCCCTGAGAAATCAATCGGGCGATCACCGCCAGCATGGCGAAGGCACTCCCGGTGGGAATCGCGGCATAGGACCAGGCGATGGACATGCCCAGGCCGGAGAGCATCTGGCTGCGTACTCGCAGCGTCATCTGGATGCCGTATATCACCAGGACACCGAGGACCAGCAGACAGCAGGCGCCGATGACAATCTCGAGCGCCAGCAGGGTACGCCGCGGGACCAGCTTGTAGACCAGTTCCACGGCCATCATGTAGCCACCACGGAAGGTGGCCGCCGCCCCCATGAACACGCACCAGATCATCGTGGAACGCGAGATCACTTCCGACCATGTCGAGGGGGCATTGAAGATGAAGCGCGTCAGGACCTGATAGAAACCCAGCGAGACGGAGACGATCAGCATCACTACCGCCATCACCAGCGCCAGCCGGGTCAGCAGGCTTTCCAGGCGAAGAAACCAGGACAGCATCGGGATCACCTTGTGGAAAAAGACCTCCGGCGATCAGGCCGGAGGTCGAGGGGAGGAGATCAGCAGTCGCTGGCGCGGATACGATCCAGCATCTCGCTGCCGTACTCATCGGTGTAGATCTGGTAGGCAGGTTCGACGGCCTTCTGGAACGGCGCCGGGTCAACATCGGTCTTGACGGTCATGCCCTTCTCACGCAGCAGCGCCACGCCCTCTTCCTCGAGACGGCTGACTTCCTCGCGAGTGGCGTCGGCTGACGCTTGCGCCGCCTGGTGGAACCACTCGCGCTCTTCATCACTCAGGCTTCCGAGCAGGATCGGCGACCCCATGACAGCGGCGGGCGAATAGACGTGTCCGGTGAGCGACAGATGATCCTGAACTTCCCAGAAGTTGGTCGCCACGATCACCGTGATGGGGTTCTCCTGGCCATCCACGGTGCCCTGCTGGAGCGCCGTGAAGAGCTCGGGAAACGCCATCGGCGTGGGGTTGGCGCCCAGCTGACGGAAGGCTTCCTGGTGCACCCGGTTCTCCATGGTGCGCACCTTCAACCCTTGGGCATCCTCCGGCGTGTTGATCTCGCGCAGGCTGTTGGTCATGTGGCGAAAGCCATTCTCCGACCAGGCCAGGCCGACCAGGTCATGGTCGCTCATCCTGGTCAGCAGTTCCTCGCCGATCTCGCCATCGAGCACACAGCGCGCCTGGTCGTAGTCCTCGAACAGAAACGGCAGGTCGAGCACATAGGTCTCGGGCACGAAGTTGCCCAGTGGTCCGGTGGACGTGATGAGCACGTCCACGGTACCGATCTGCAGGCCTTCGATCATGGCCCGCTCGCCACCCAGCGAACCGGAGGGGTGTTCATTGACCGTGAATTCTCCATCGGAGAGTCGCTCAAGGGTCTCCTTGAAGGCGTCGGCACCCACCGAGTAATGCGAGCTGTCCGACAGGGTGTGGCCCAGGGTCACCTCGGTGGCGGCCTGGACCTGGAGGCTCAGCGCCGTGGCGGCAAGACCACCGATGGCGACGGCGAGGGTACGGCGTGCAAGATGGTTGTTCATCGTGATTCCTCTTTGTTGTTGTCGGGACGAGGCAAACCTGGCGTTGTCGTCCCGCCTTCAGATCGGCACCCTCACGGATGCCGGCTTCATGAGCGCTCACGGATGAACGCCTCGATGATCTCCCTGAGACTCCGGTCGCCCTGAAATCCCAGTCGCCGGGCCTTGGCGGTATCGAAACGCGCCGGCCAGCTGGACACGATGGCAGTGATGGTCTCGTCCGGTTCGTGGCGCACCCTTGACACGGCCTCGTCACCGGCTACGTCGCCCAGGGCCTCGAGCATCTCGGCCACGGTGACCGTGATGCCCGGCAGCATGAAGGCACGGAAGGGAGCCCAGTCTGCCCGTGGCACCTCGGCGCCATGCACCAACGCCTCTACCACCCGGCCGGGCGACATCACGAACAGCGCCAGATCGGTCGGCACGGGACAGATCGCCGCCTCGCCGTTCAAGGGCTCGCGCAGGATACTCGAGGCGAAGCTGGAGGCGGCCGCATTGGGGCGGCCCGGCCGAATGGTGATGGTCGGCAGGCGGAGAACACGCCCATCGACGAGGCCGCGACGGCTGTAGTCATTGATCAACAGCTCGCACATGGCTTTCTGCGTGCCGTAGGAGTTCTGTGGCTGCAGCGCTGTCATGTCGTCGAGTATATCGGGCAGGTCACCGCCATAGGCGGCAACCGAGCTCGCCATGATCAGGCGCGTCTCCTTGAGGGCATGATGCCGGCAGCCCTCCAGCAGCGCCCGCGTGGCATCGAAGTTGACCCGCATCCCCAGGTCGAGGTCGCCCTCGGCGGCAGAACTGACCACCGCCGCCAGGTGGTAGATCACCGTCGGCCGCTCGGCCAGGATGGAATCCATGGCCTGGGGCGCAGTGATGTCCATGGCCAGGGGAACGACCTCGATATCGCTGGAGAGGGGATCTGACGAGGCCGGCACCGGTGGCTCGATCTGGTCGATCAGCGTGAGGCGGCGTATCGGTTGGCCATCGAGTATGCCTCGCTCGAGCAGGCGCGAAAGAAGACGTTGTCCGAGAAAACCGGCGCCGCCGGTGATGACGATATGCATGCTGAACCTGTTCCTGTTGTCATTGTTCGGGCGTCAAGAGAGTCTCGTCGGGTATCAGGGAGTCAACCCCTGCTCGCGTCCCCAGCCCAGCCCCTCGCGGGTACCGGCGAGAGGCCGATATTCACAGCCGATCCAGCCGACGTAACCGAGGGTCTCGAGACGATCGAAAATGGCCGGGTAGTGCACCTCGCCGACATCCGGCTCATGGCGCTGGGGTACGCCGGCAATCTGGACATGGCCGATCCGGTCGAATTGCCGTTCCAGGTGCCGGATCAGGTCGCCGTCCATGATCTGGCAGTGATAGAGGTCAAACTGCAGGCGCAGGTTGGGCGCGTTGACTTCCTCTAGCACCGCCATGGCCTGGTCCTGACGGGACAGGAAGTAACCGGGCATGTCACGGGTGTTGATGGGCTCGATCAGCAGCTCCCGCCCCGCCTTTTCTGCCTCGCCGGCGGCAAAACGCAGATTGTCGATATAGGTCGCGTGGTGGGCCGTTCGGGTTGCCTCGTCGGCTTCCAGCGGCAGCAGGCCCGCCATGGCATGCACCCTGGGGCAGGCCAGAACCTGAGCGTAGCGCAATGCCTCGGTCACCGAGTCGCGAAACTCGGCCTCGCGGCCTGGCAGGCTGGCCAGGCCACGCTCGCCCGCCTCCCAGTCACCAGGCGGCAGGTTGAACAGCACCTGCTCGAGAGCGGCCCGATCCAGGGCGGCCCTGATGTCCTCGGGGGAATAGGCATAGGGAAACAGGTACTCCACCCCGCGAAAGCCCGCCTCGGCAGCCGCGGCGAAGCGGTCGAGAAAATCATGCTCGGTGAACAGCATGCTCAGGTTGGCGGCCAGTCGAATCATCGTCGGGTCCTTGTGGCATCGGATCAGTCGCGGGGAAAGCGAGCCTCGAGCTCGGCCACCTGCTCAGGGGTCAGGGCGCGCGGATTTCGGCCGTGCAGCAGCAGATAGAGCTTGGCGGTTTCCTCCAGCTCCTCGGTGGCGTAGACCGCCGCTTCCAGGCTCTTGCCGGCCACCACCGGACCATGGTTAGCCAGCAGCACGGCACTGTGCTGCCCCGCCAGGCCGCGCACCGCCTCTCCCAGGGCCGGATCACCCGGCAGGTGATAGGGCACCAGCGGCAACCTGCCCACGCGCATCACGTAATAGGCGGTCAGGGGAGGGATGCAGTCGCAAGGGTCAATATCGGGCAGACAGGAGACCGCGACCGAATGGGTCGAATGCAGATGCACGATGGCCTCGGACTGGGGGCGTTCGGCATACATGGCCATATGCAGGAAATGCTCCTTGGTCGGCCTGTCCCCCTCCTGCCAGCGCCCCTCGCTATCGAGCCGCGAGATGCGCGCCGGGTCCAGCCGACCCAGGCAGGCGTCGGTGGGGGTCATCAGCCAGCCGCCATCGTTCAGCCGAAGACTGATGTTGCCGCTGGCGCCCATGGTCAGGCCTCTGTCGAACAGCGACTGGCTCAGCAAGGCGATCTGATCACGCATTCGCGTCTCGTCGTGGCGGCTCATGCGCTCCCCTCCGCTGCGGTCATTTCCTCCAGCACGGTGAAGGCTCGGGTGAAGAAATCCTTCCCGCCGAAGTTGCCCGACTTGAGCGCCAGGGACAGCAGCGCCTCTCGACCGGGCCAGGGTGTCTGCGTCCAGGGCACCCCCGGATCGATCTGGCCACCAATGCGCAGCTGACGGACGCCCAGCGCAGAGACCACCGCGCCAGACGTCTCGCCACCGGCGACCACCAACCTGCCGACGCCCTCATCGACCAGGGTGCGCGCCAGCTGGCCCATGGCCTTCTCCACCTTCTCGCCCGCCTGAGCGATGCCCAGCGCTGCCTGGGTGGCCTTGACCCGATCTGAATCGGCAGAGGCATAGACCATCACCGGGTGACCCGCGGCGAGATGCTCACGGGCGAAGGCCAGTGCCTCGTCCAGGTGGCACTCGTTCTCGGCCAGCGCCAGCGGGTTCAGGGCGAAGCCGGGATGATGCTCGAGGAAGTGATCGACCTGGCCGAGCGTCGCTTGTGAGCAACTGCCCGACAGTACCAGGGCACCGCCGGTGGCCGGCGACAGTCGACCCGGCGCGTCGACCGGTTCCAACCAGCCGCGGCGGCGATACTGCTCGGGCAACGCCTGACCCAGGCCGGAGCCACCGGTCACCAGGGGGTAGTCGACCAGGGCCTCGGCGAGCACCTCGAGATCCTGTTCGTCGAGGGTGTCACAGATCACATGGCACACGCCCTGCTCCGCCAGGGACCGAAGGTGGTCGCGCGTGGCATCGGCACCGCGTGCCAGCACCGGTCGTGCTGCCAGGCCAACCGGTTGGGGGGTCTGGCGACCCAGCACCCGTACCAGGTCGGCGTCGCGCATGGGGTTGAGGGGATGATGCTGCATGCCACTCTCATTGAGCAGCCGGTCGCCAATGAAGAGATGACCCTGGTAGACGGTACGTCCGTTGGCCGGGAAGGCCGGCACCATCACCGTCTGGGGACTACCCAACCGCTCCAGCAGGGCATCGGCCACGGGGCCGATATTGCCGGCCTCGGTGGAATCGAAGGTCGAGCAGTACTTGAAGAATATCTGCCGGGCGCCCCGGGCCTGCAGCCACTCCAGCGCCGCCAGGGACGCTTCGACGGCTTCGCCGGCCGGGCAGGCGCGGGACTTCAGCGCCACCACCACCGCATCAATGTGATCCAGGGCCAGCGCTCCCTCCGGCACCCCGATCACCTGCAGACAGCGCATGCCGCTGCGCACCAGATTGTTGGCAAGGTCGGTAGCCCCGGTGAAGTCATCCGCAATGGCGCCCAGCATGAAGCTCATGGTCACGCCTCCCCGGGATCGTTGGCGGCCTCGGGCAGCGTGATGCCCGACAACCGTTCGTAGACCTTGATCACGGCCGCGTCATCCTCGCGACCAAAGCCAGCACCCTTGGCAGCCGTGAACTGCTGAAGTGCTGAAGACGCTACCGGCGTCGCCAGGGCCAGCTCGCGGCCGGTGTCGTGGACGATATTGAGGTCCTTGACGAAGATGTCGACGGCGGACAGCGGCGTATAGTCACCCTTGAGGATGTGCGGCACCCGATTCTCGAACATCCAGGAGTTGCCTGCCGAGTGGGTAATCACCTCATAGACGGTGTCCGGATCGAGTCCCATGCGGATGGCCAGCGCCATGGCCTCGGCGGCGGTCGCGATATGCACACCTGCGAGCAGCTGGTTGACCAGCTTCATGCTTGATCCGATGCCCGCCTCGTCGCCCAGTCGATAGACGGTGGTGGCCATCCGGTCGAGAGCCGGAGCGGCCTTGTCGAAGGCTGCTTGGGTGCCGGAGGCCATCACCGACAGTTCTCCGGCCCGCGCCTTGGCGGCCCCCCCGCTGATCGGTGCATCGAGCATCTCGAGTCCGGCCTTGGCCAACCGCGAGCCGAGCTGGCGGGCGATGCTAGGGGCCACGGTAGCGCACTGGAGCACCACCTTACCCGGGGCAAGGACACCCACCAGACCTTGATCACCGAACAACACCTGTTCGACCTGATCCGCATTGACGACCACCAGCAGCACGATGTCGCAGTGAGCTGACAACTCCGCCGGCGTGGCTGCAGCACCCCCTCCCATGGTCTCGAAGGCCTGGCGGGCCTGGACCGATACATCACAGCCAGTCACCACCAGACCCCGTTCGAGAAGTGCGGTGGCCATGCCCATGCCCATGGCTCCCAGACCGACAACCCCTATGCGAGGCGTGCTTTCGGAAATGTCATTCACCTGTCGCTCTCCCGGCGGTCGCGTTCTTGTCTATGACGATCAATTCCTTGTGGTAGCGCTAACATGTTAGCGCTAACATAGTTCTAGACGACTGACTTTCCTGCAGCAAGCACAGTGTGCAAGGGTGGGACCAATGTCTAATTCGAACTCAGACCAGCGACGGCGGCGAGGTTCCGACCAACCCACTCTGAAGCAGGTGGCTATTGCGGCGGGTGTTTCCAGCATTACCGTGTCCCGCGCGCTGAACACGCCCGAGCGTGTCAACGAAGCGACGCGAAAACGGGTCCTCGAGGCCGTCGATCAGGTGGGGTATGTGCCCAACCTCGTCGCCGGAAGCCTGGCGTCGGCCAGTTCGCGCTTCATCGCGGTGATCGTGCCATCGCTGGCCAACGCCGTATTCATCGAGGTGATCCGCAGCCTGCAGGAATCCTTCGAGGCCCGCGGCTACCAGATCCTGCTCGGCAACACGGACTACGATCTGGACCGCGAGTATCAACTGGTCCGCACCTTCCTGGGATGGTCGTGTTCGGCGCTGGTCACGGCAGGGCTGCGTCACAGCGAGGCCTGTCTCGGCCTACTCCGGCACTGGGACAAGCCGGTCATGGAAGTGATGGAACTGGGCGAGGCCCTGGACCTGAATGTCGGCCTCGACCACCGGGAGGCGGGACGCTGCATGGCTCGCCACCTGCTGGCGCGCGGCCATCGCACGATCGTCTATGCCGGAGCCTGCCTGGACAGTGACTACCGGGCCAGCATGCGTTTCACGGGCCATCGCGAGGTGCTCGAGGATGCGGGGCTGGACGCTCCCCTCATCGAACTCGATCAACTGGGCAGCCTGGAGGCGGGTGCCACCGGCCTCGATCAGGTGCTGGTTGGTTTTCCCGAGACAAGGGCCATCCACTTCGCCAACGACGACCTGGCAACCGGTGCCCTGCTGCATGCACAACGCCTCGGCCTGCGGGTCCCAGAAGACATCGCCATCGCCGGCTTCAACGGCCTGCCGCTGGGCCAGCACGTCACGCCCAGGCTGACCACCATCCAGTCTCCCCGCGAGGCCATGGGTCGACTGGCGGCAGAGCAGGTCTTGAGACGACTGGATCACCAGCCGGTGACGCAACGACAGCGGGATGTCGGCTTCACGCTCATGGTCGGCCAGAGCACCTGAGAGCAGGCACCCCGGGGCCGACTTCCGCCCCAGCATGAACGGGGCCGATTCGCGCGCGCTGCCAGCCTCGACTACCTCTCGAAGATCACGGTGCGTCTCGCATGCAGGAAGACGCGTCGCTCCACGTGGAGAGCCACGGCCTTCGCCAGCGCCAGACATTCGATATCCCGGCCCTTGGCCACCAGATCCTCCGGGTAGTCGGCGTGGCTGACCGGCTCGACCGCCTGAGTGATGATCGGCCCCTCGTCAAGGTCCTCGTTGATGTAGTGGGCTGTCGCGCCGACCAGCTTCACGCCTTTCTCGTAGGCCTGATGATAGGGCTTCGCGCCCTTGAAACCCGGCAGCAGCGAGTGGTGGATATTGATGGCACGACCACTGAGCTTTTCGCACATGGTGCTGGAAAGGACCTGCATGTAGCGGGCCAGAATCACCAGCTCGGCACCGGTCTCGTCGATCACCCGGGCGACCTGCGCCTCCTGCTCGGGCTTGGTCTCGGGCGTGATCGGGAAGTGGTGATAGGGAAGGCCGTGCCACTCCGCCAGGTTCGCCAGGTCCGGGTGGTTGGAGACAATGGCGCGGATCTCGATCGGCAGCTGGCCGGTCCGATAGCGGTACAGCAGATCATTCAGGCAGTGATCCGCCCTGGAGACCATGATCACCACCGGAATGCGTGCGCCCGGCGCGGTGAGTTCGAAGACCATCTGGAACTCCCCGGCCCGATCCGCAAAGGCGTCCTGAAAGGCCTCGGCATTGAACGCGGTATCCTGGGGAGTGAACTCGGTGCGGATGAAGAAGCGGTCAGCGAGACGATCATCGAAGGACTGCTGTTCAGTGATGTAGCAGCCGCTCTCCTTGAGGAAGCGCGTGACCACGTCCACGGTGCCCAGCCGGCTGGGACACTGGGCCGTGAGAATCCAGGTATCGGCAAGACGGCTCATGCGTTGTCTCCTGATGAAGCAGGCCGGGGCGAGCCCCGGCCTGGAAACATGCGGTAAGGAAAGGGCGCGTGATCAGCGCTCGACGCCGATGCTGAACGCCTCGCCGGCATCGAGCAGCCAGCGATAGGTGTAATCGGCGAAGCTGCGCCGTATCACCAGCTCCCAGCGTGTCTCGCTGGGACGACGCAGGATCACCGTTGTCTTGGCAAAGACGGTGGTGACGCCCTTGCCGACCGGGAAGTGGCTGGGATGCACATCGTAGATCACCGATTTCATCAGCAGCTCACGCGCGGCCTCGCCCTCCAGCTCGACCAGGGTCTGGCCGCCGCTGACGTTGCTGATGGCGAAGTGGGCGCCGGCCAGGGCCTCACGTAGCCGGTTCTCCAGCGCGAATTCCTCGCCGCCGGGCACGATCACCAGCCACTCGTCGGGGGAGAGCCACTGAATGGAACGCTCTCCCTCGGCATCGTGAACCAGGCCCTGGGGCTCGCCGGGCAAGGAGACACCAAGGACCTCGCGGACCGCCTCGTCGAGAACGATGGCGCCGCCGCGCAGGATCAGGTGGCCGAGGAACGGCCGCTCGCGAAGTGTCGCCCGACTCCTTGCGGTAGGCACGGGCGCGCCCGAACGACGGTAGGCATAGGCCAGCGGCGACTCCAGGGGGATCTTGGCCTCGGTGCGGGTATCGAAGGTCCTGACCGTTTCGACGGCAGTGTTAGACATTCTGACGCTCTCCCTTGGGATCGACGAAGATGGGGCTGACGATTTTGGCTTCGTGGGTCTGGCCGTCGGCCATGGGCAGGTAGACGGTATCGCCCATCTTCTGCTGTCCACCCTTGACCACGGCCAGGGCGAAACCAGAGTCCAGGGTCGGACTGTAGTAGCTCGAGGTCACATGGCCGACCATCGGCATGGGAATCGCGTGGTTCGGCTCGAGAACGATCTGCGCGCCCTCCTCCAGCACCACCTTGGGATCTATGGGCTTGAGGCCCACCAGCTGCTTGCGGTCGGTGCGCGAGGTATCCTGGCGCGTCAGCGCTCGCTGGCCAATCCAGGAGAACGGCTTGTCATAGCCCACACACCACTGCATGCCCAGATCTTCCGGCGTCACCGACCCGTCGGTCTCCTGGCCGGCGATAATGAAGCCTTTCTCCGCCCGCAGAACGTGCATCGTCTCCGTGCCGTAGGGGGTCAGGCCATATTTTTCGCCATGGGTGAACAGGGTCTCCCACACGTGCTGGGCATAGTTGGCCTGGACGTTGATCTCGTAGGCGAGCTCACCGGTGAAGGAGATACGGAACACCCGGGCGGGGACATCGGCCACGATCCCTTCGCGCCAGTCCATGAACTGGAAGGCATCGCGATCCAGATCGATGTCGGTCAGCTCGGCCAGCAACTTGCGCGCCTCGGGCCCGGTGACGGTCATGGTTGCCCAGTGATCGGTCACCGACGTGAAATAGACCTGCAGCTCCGGCCACTCGGTCTGGTGCCACAACTCCAGCCATTCCAGCACGCCGGCCGCGCCGCCGGTGGTGGTGGTCATCAGGAAGTGGTTCTCACCCAGGCAACTGGTGGTGCCGTCATCGAACACCATGCCGTCGTCCTTGCACATCAGCCCGTAGCGCACGCGGCCGGGTGCCAGCTTGGCCCACTTGTTGGTATAGACGCGCCCCAGGAACTCACGCGCATCGGGGCCCAGGATGTCGATCTTGCCCAGCGTCGAGGCATCGAGGATACCGACCGCCTCGCGCACCGCGCGGCACTCCCGAGCCACGGCTTCATGCATGGTCTCGGTCTTGCCGTCGACCTTTCGCGGGAAATACCAGGGCCGCTTCCACTGGCCCACGTCCTCGAACTCGGCACCGTGCTCCACATGCCACTGGTGCATGGCGGTGTAGCGCTCGGGATCGAACAGGTCCCGACAGTGACGGCCAACGATGGCACCGAAGGTGACCGGCGTGTAGTTGGGGCGAAACACCGTGGTGCCCACCTCGGGAATCGACTTGTCCAGGCAGCGTGCGGCAATGGCCATGCCGTTGATGTTGCCGAGCTTGCCCTGGTCGGTCCCGAAGCCCATGGCCGTGTAACGCTTGACGTGCTCGATGGCCTCGAAGCCCTCGCGCGTGGCCAGTTCGATGCCCGCTGCAGTGACGTCATTCTGCAGGTCGACGAACTGCTTGGGTGCGCGCAGCGTCGTCTTCTCGTGGGGTATCTGGTAAAGCGCGCAGGCCGCACCATCACGACGACGCGCGACCTTTGGCAGACTCGTCGAGACAGCCGGGAAGCCGATCTCGCCGGCCGCCTGGCGGCCTGCTGTCTCGCCGTCCGCCAGCACGTCGACGGTGGCGAAGACACCCTGGGCACCGCCGGCCGCGCCAACCCCCTTGACCAGCGAGGGAACGAAGGCCAGCAGATCGTCACGCCAGGTGGGACGTGCGCCGGTGTGAGACGCCAGATGGATGACCGGGCTGTAGCCTCCTGAGCTGGCGATGGTGTCGCACTCAAGGGTCTCGACCTTGCCGACGACCTGAAAGCCGTCCAGATCGACCTCGGCCACCCGCGCGCCGCTGACGCGCGACTCGCCCTTGGCCTCGATCACGGCACTGCCGGTCAAGATACGAATCCCCTGGGCGCGCGCCTGCTCGACCAGCTCGCCATCCGGGTTGGCACGGGCGTCGGCGATGGCCACCACCTCGCGACCGCTCTCCAGCCAGTCCAGGGCGGCACGGTAGGCGTGATCATTGCTGGTGGAAAGCACCAGCCGACGGCCGGGAACCACCCCATAGCGACGGATATAGGTCGACACGGCGCCGGCGACCAGGTTGCCCGGCACATCGTTGTTGGCGTAGACCAGTGGCCGCTCATGGGTCCCGGTGGCCAGTACCACACGACCGGCCCGCACACGATGCATGCGCGAGCGTACCTGTCGATGGCCGTTGAGCAATGGCGCGGTTTCGCCGAGGTGCTCGGTGCGACGCTCGTGAAGGGTCACAAAGTGGTGATCGTGGTAGCCATTGGCCGTCGTGCGCGGCAACAGCGTCACGTTGTCCATGCCGGCCAGTGTCTTCAGGGTCTGGGCAACCCATTGATTCGCCGGCTTGCCATCGAGACGCTCACGCGAGTCCAGCAGCGAGCCGCCCATCTCCTCCTGCTCATCGACGAGGATAACCCGAGCGCCGGCATGCGCCGCGGCCAGTGCCGCAGCGAGCCCGGCTGGCCCGGCGCCGATCACCAGCACCTCGCAGTGCTGGTGCAGGTGATCGTAGATGTCAGGATCGTTTTCCATGGGGCTACGCCCCAGGCCCGCGCTCTTGCGGATAAACTTCTCGTAGGTCATCCACAGGGAGGCCGGGGCCATGAAGGTCTTGTAGTAGAACCCGGGCGGCATGAACTTGCCGCCCAGCTTGCCGACCAGGCTCATCATGTCGCGCTGGACGTTCGG
>Ga0207414_1000705_pt1 | contig 14042 bp, 16 predicted proteins | sample PonA231FremontCA_2_FD_187269 | JGI IMG/M metagenome (GOLD analysis project Ga0207414, IMG submission 187269) | Marine sediment microbial community from Fremont, CA, USA - Pond A23 Sediment 1 (SPAdes) | ecosystem: Environmental > Aquatic > Marine > Unclassified | place: USA: Fremont, California... | reverse complement strand
CTTCAACGGGGAGCGTAAATTTGACTTGTGCAAAATCATTTTGGCCCACATCCAGCCCAGGCGTTTGTTCCAGTTCTCGACCGCTGTTCGCGAAGGGGTGAGGCTCCGTCCAAACGCCTGTTCCGTCCCTGCGGAGGCTCGGAGCCCCTCAGCACGCTAGACTTAACGAACGGATTGACGTCCCTTATGCCAGACGCCCCCACCATCCGCCGCGCCATTGTCGACGACGCCGAGACCCTTGCCCGGTTCAATGAAGCAATGGCCGAGGAGACCGAGGACAAGACGCTCGATCCTGAGACCGTGCGGGCCGGTGTGCAGGCCGTGTTCGACACGCCCGGTCCGGCGTTCTATCTCGTCGCGGAACGCGACGGCGAGGTCGTGGGGAGCCTGATGATCACGACCGAGTGGAGCGACTGGCGCAACGCGGACTTCTGGTGGATCCAGAGCGTGTACGTGCGCCCGTCGGCGCGGCGGACGGGCGTCTACACGGCTCTTCACCGCGAGGTGCGCCGGCGGGCCCGCGAGGCGGACGGCGTGTGTGGGCTCCGCCTCTACGTAGAGCGGGACAACGCGGCGGCCCGGGCGGCGTACGAGACACGGGGGATGAGCGAGCCGCCGTACCGGATGTACGAAGAGGTGTTGTAACGGCTACAGGTCCGCGGGGTCGCAGCTCTCCATGTGGAACGGGGCCCCGTCGCCTTGCTCTTCGCTCCGGTCGAGGGCCACGTACTGGCCGATGAAGGTGACGGCCCGCTCCCCCGCCTCGTTGATTTTGCACTCCAGCTCGATCCGCGCCCGCCCCCAGCGGTCCAGCATTTCCTGAAACCGCTCCTGGGCATCTTCGTCTGGGGGCTCACAGACCACCGAAATGTTTTCGTAGACGGGCTGCAGGTACTCAATGTCGCTTTCCTGGATCATGACCTCCACCCGTTCGCGCATGTCCTCCATCGCGTCGTGCATCGCGTCCTGCACGAGCTGGTGCATCATCGCCCAGCCGGTGACCGTGGCCAGCATGCTGAGGCTGCCCCCGAATGCGCTGCCCATGTGGTTCGCGTTCGGCTTCAGGGGCGCGGAGGCGCGCAGGCGGCCCTGCTCGTCCGCGGCAAGCTCGAACTCGAGATGCTCCGTGATGGGCATCTTCTCGGTGATGAGGCGCTCCAGTTCGTCGAGAGCGGTGTCCTTGAGCGACGGGTTGGGCATGACGCGAACAACCTGCGAGGCGAGGGTCCGGAGAGCAAGTTAAGACAGACGGAGTCTCTTTACGAGCCGAGGGGGGACACGTTCGCCGTCGTGTCGAATCTATTCGGGAAAACCGCAGGGGTTCGACGGGTGAAGGGACAAAGAACCCATACGTTACCAAAGCAAGAAACGAGTCGCGCCTTTTCTGTGCGGCCCCTGGCAGCGTTCGGCCGGTGGCCCCCGCCTCATTCTCACAAGCAGATCCGTGTCCGATGGCCAACACCAATCCGTTCGTCCGCATCGCCGACCGATACGAGGGGACGCCCCCACGCCTGCGGCCGCCCCTCGTCACCCAGGCCGTGGGCGAGGTGATCCCGTTCGTCGACACCGCCGGATGCTTCGTCGAGGCGTACACCCCGTGCCGCGTCGCCGTCCGCCTCGACAACGAGGAGCGCCTCCACAACCATCTCGGCGGCCTCCACGCCGCGGCCCTCGCGCTCCTGGCCGAAACGGCGTCCGGCCTCGTCGTGGCCCTCAACGTGCCGGACGGCTCCTCGCCCCTGCTGCGGACGATGGACATCTCGTTCGAGAACTTCGCGCGGGACGCCGTGCAGGCGGAGGCCACCCTCACCGACGCCGAAACGAGCCAGGTCCGCTCCCGGCCCCTGGGCCAGATTGCGGTGGACGTGGCGCTTACGGCCCCCGGGGACGACACGCCGCTCGTCGCCGGCACGCTGACGTGGGCGTGGGTCCCGGCGGCGCGGCTCGCGGACGAGGGCGAGCGCTGACGATGGGTCACACGTCCCCTTCCTGCGGCCGGAGGAGCAGTTCCTCGAGCACCGTGCGGTCGGAGAGGCGGTAGGCGTCCACCACGGACTGGGCCACGTCCTCCGGGGCCATGAGCCGCTCCTCCGCAATGCCGCTCCCCTCCCAGGTGGGCGTGTCGGTGGCGCCGGGCAGCACCGTGGTCACGCGGAGGCCCTCGTCCTTCGTCTCTGCGCGCACCGTGCGGGCGAGCCCGCGGAGGCCGTGCTTGGCGGCACAGTAGCCGGCGTTGCCGGGGTAGGCCATCAGGGACGCCACCGAGCCCATGAAGAAAAGGTGCCCCGTGCCCCGTTCGCGCATCGCGGGCAGAAACGCCGTCGTCACGGCGAAGGCGCTCGTGAGGTTGACGTCGATCTGGTCGCGGAAGCCCTCCAGGGTCAGCTCGTCGAGGGGCGTGCCGGTGAACGCCCCGGCGTTGTTGACCAGCACGTCCGGCGGGCCCCACTCCTCATGCACGGCCGCCGCCAGGTCGGCCACCGCCGCGTCGTCGGTCACGTCGGTGGGGAGCACGAGCGGCGTGCCGCCCCGCGTCCGGCAGGCATCGGCGGTCTGCTCCAGGGCGGTGCGGGTCCGCGCCGCCAGGGCCACCCGTGCATCGTATTCCGCGGCGAACGCCTCCGCGATGGCCTGGCCGATGCCCTGGCTCGCGCCCGTGACGACGACGATCATTTTCGAAGAGCAATTTACGAGGCAATTTACGAGGGGTGAGTCGCTTGCGCGGGCGGCCCCGCTCTCCCGGCCCGATCCGGGGCTACTCGGCATCGATCAGGCGCATGAACTCGTCCCGGGTGGCGTGATTGTTAAACTCGCCGCTCACCGAGCTGGTGGTGGTCGCCGAGTTCTGCTTTTCGGCCCCCCGCATCATCATGCAGAGGTGCTTCGCCTCGATGACGACGGCCGTGCCCATGGGGTCGACCACCTCGTCGATGGCGTTTCGGATCTGGAGCGTAAGGCGCTCCTGCACCTGCAGGCGCCGGGCGAAGACCTCGACCGTCCGCGGGATTTTGCTGAGTCCCACAATCTGGCCGTCCGGAATGTAGGCCACGTGGGCCTTGCCGTAAAACGGCAGCATGTGGTGCTCGCACATTGAGTACACCTCGATGTCCTTGACGAGAATCATCTCGTCGTAGGCCTCTTCGAAGAGGGCTTGGCGCAGGATGTCCTTCGGGTCGAGGGCGTACCCGTGCATCAGAAACTGGTAGGCCCGGGCGACGCGCTCGGGGGTGTCGGCGAGCCCCTCCCGGTCCGCGTCTTCGCCCAGGATGTCGAGGATGGCCTCGATGTGCTCGCCGAGGGCCTCGGAGGTCTCTTCGTCGTAGATGTCGCGCCGCTCGTAGAGTTTCGGCGGCATGCCGTCGGCGGAGCCGTTGGTGCGCAGCCCGCTCGATTGGATCTTTTTCTCAGCCATTACAGAAGATGAGGGCGGTGAGACAGCGTGTGGAAGCGAACGGCCGGAGCGGCTACGCGCCCCGGTATTCCACGAAATTGCGAGGGGTTTCGTACAGTCGTACGCAGTGGAGCTCCCCGTTGGGCAGTGCGTCTTCGATTTCGTTCCAGATGGCGATCGCAAAGTTCTCGCTCGACGGAATGACCCCGTCCATAAAATCGACCTCCAGGTTCAGGTTCTTGTGGTCCACCTTGTCGAGCACCCGGTCGTGGAGGATGTCCTTCAGGACGCCCAGGTCCACCACGTACCCGGTCTCGGGGTCGGGCTCGCCGGCCACCGTCACCTCCAGCTCGTAGTTGTGGCCGTGCCAGTTCGGGTTGTTATCCTTTCCGTAGGTGTCCTCGTTCCACGCATCCGACTTGTTGGGGTTGTGGAGCCGGTGGGCGGCGTTGAAGTGAACCTTGCGGGTGATGTAAACGGTGGACATGGCAGAATGACGTTCGAAGAAACCGGGGACGATTATTATGCCCGTAGGTACCGATCACTCCGATCGATGTTGTTTAGCAGGAATAAACGGCCGCATAGTTGTCAGTCTGTTCGCACATGTATCGGAGGCGTCGGGAAACGGGCCGTTCCGGGCCGGTAGGGCCCTTGTGATTCGTCCGCCGCATCTATATTGTGAAAGCACGGTCCGTATATGCAGGACCGTCCGCTCGATTCCGCTCACGGACTGTGGACTGATCCCATGTCCGAGAAGACCATCTTCCAACGCATCATCGACGGTGAAGAAGACGCCGACATCCTCCACGAGGACGACCGGTGCGTGGCCTTCCGGGACATCAACCCGGAGGCGCCCACCCACATTCTCATCGTGCCCCGAAAGCCGATCCCGTCGCTCGACGACCTGGATACGGAAGACAAAGACCTGGTCGGCCACCTCTTCGTGGTGGCCCGGGAACTGGCCCAGGAGGAGGGGCTGCGTGACGGCTACCGTACCGTCATCAACTGTGGAGACGACGGCGGACAGTCGGTGTGGCACCTCCACCTCCATCTTCTCGGGGGGCGCCGCATGAGCTGGCCCCCGGGATGATTGAGCGCCGACACGTTGCGGGGATATGTTGCGAGTAGGGGGCGGCCGTCTGTCGCCGGGGGGATGTCTGTGTTTTGCATTTCTGCTTCGTCGCCGTGACCACGCTGGGCGTAACAGGAGGCATTGGAAGTGGAAAGACGACGGTCTGCGGATTCCTGGAAGAAAAAGGGGCTCGCGTCTTTTACGCCGACCTCGAGGCGAAGCGGCTCATGCAGGAGAACGCCGACGTGCGGGCCGCCATCGTCGAGGCCTTCGGGGCCGCGGCCTACCACGAAGACGACACCCTGAACCGGGAGTACCTCGCCGAACAGGTATTCGGCGAGGCCGGGCGTGTGGAGCGGCTAAACGGCATTGTCCACCCGCACGTCTTCGACGCGTTCGAGGCGGCAAAGGAGCGGGCAGGGGACGAAGGGGTGTCCCTGCTCGTCCACGAGGCGGCACTTCTCTTCGAGGCGGGCGGCGACGAGCACGTCGACGTTACGGCCGCGGTGGTGGCCCCGGAGGCCGACCGCATTGCGTGGGTGACGGCCCGTGACGACGTGTCTTCGGGGCAGGTCCGGGCGCGCATGCAGCATCAACTCCCTCAGGATGAACTCCGCGAGCGGGCCGACCACGTGCTCGAGAACGACGGAACCCTCAACGACCTGCGTCGGCAAAGCGCAGAGCTGTACTGGGCCGTCACGGGCGACCAATGAGCGTTTAAAAAGTTCTCGTCCATCCCTGGGAAAGGGGAGGATTTGCCCCAACGGCCGCCCGCCGGGGCAGGAAACGCCCGCACGTCCCGGCGACGGGCCCGGGCTCCGGATGAATTAAGGAGGCGTGATCCGAAAACTCGTACCTTGAAATCGAAAAGTTTACACGGTACTTTACGGCAAGTTCGTGTGTAGCCCACCGCGTCGTGGCCGCTAGGCCCCCAAAGACCCGTTGAGGTCCCATTCAGGGAGGGGAAGAGGGCGAAGCCCCGAACGCCGGTCGGCTCGGAGGGCGGCCCTGCACGAGAACCAATCACATCGGCCCGGGTGGGCATTTGTGGCACGTTGTTTTCACGTCTGATTGACGGCGGGCATCCGGCGCTCGTCTGCCGAGCAGAAGCGCGCGATTGTTGTTTGGCCGGTTCCGTTGGCGGAATCGAGACGTTCGGGGCCGGCGAAGGGCGCGCGCAGGCTGTAGACATTGACGGTTTCTAACTTGAGGGAGTGCGATGAGCAACGATTCGAGACAGCTCTCCGCCGTACTGCATGAGTTGAAGAACCCCATCCTGGCCATCGAGCGTCTGTCCGACATTCTGCTCGAGAACGACCAGGATTTTTCCAGCGATACCAAACGCAAGATTGAGTTGATCCATACGTCGGCGAAGGAGGCGTCCGGTTATCTGGAGGATCTGGACTTTTCCTCTCCGCCGGTCCTTGCCGACGACTTCTCCTTCGCCCCGGTTGACGTGTCGGCCCTGGCCGAGCGGGTGGTCGAGAGCTTCCAGCCCCACGCCGAGTACAAGGACCAGACGCTACGGCGGGCCGAGTTTGCCGACGAGGCCATGGTGGTTGGGGACGAGGTGCGCCTCCTGGAGGCCATGAAGAACATTGTGAACAACGCCCTCAAGTACTCGCCCCGTGGCGAGACGGTCGACGTGCAGGTCCAAAAGACCGAGGCGGAGGTGCGCTTTGCTGTGTCCGACAGCGGGCCCGGCCTCAGCGAGGACGACCTGGATCGGCTGTTTAAGCCATTCCAGCGCCTCGGGCAGCAGCCCACAGACGGAGAGGTGTCGCTGGGGCTGGGGCTCTACCTCGTGAACGAGATCATCAGTCGCCACGACGGAGAAGTGGACGTCGAAACGGAGAAGGGAAGGGGGAGCATTTTCACCCTCATCCTCCCGGCGGCGTCCGTATCCGCAAATCATCAGTAGGGGGGCGGTGGCGTGCCCGGCGCCTTCCCACATCAGGGTTGTAGCCGTGCGCGTCCATGTATACATTGCCCATGTATACATTTAGGAAAACGTACAACTCTTGTCCGTAGTCGCGAAGGCCGGGCGCTCGTATTCTGTCCGCGCTGTCTCTTTCATTGTCTCCGCGATCCACATGCCGGATCAGTCTACCACCCACATTCAGACCTTTCTCGTCGACGACCACCCGGCGATTTTGGAGGCGATTCGCAATCGCATCGACGACACCCTCGACGTAGAGGTGTGCGGAATGGCAACGTCCTCGGACGAGGCGTTCCGAAAGATCGAAGACATGGCGCCGGATACCGCCGTCGTTGACATCTCCCTGGAGGACGCCCATGGGTTGGACCTTGTGCAAAACCTCCAGTCGCAGTGTCCGGAGGTGCAGGTCGTGGTGTATTCGATGTACGACGAGATGGTCTACGCGGAGCGGGCCATCCAGGCCGGGGCGTCCGGCTATCTGATGAAAGATCAGCCCACCGAAGATCTCATCGAGGCGATCCGAGTGGTGGACGGGGGGGAGGTCTTCCTGAGCCGAGAGATGGCCTCACAGATCCTGAACAAGGTTGCCCGTGGGGAGTCCTCCGAGCCGAGCTTCCCCATCGAGGAGTTTACCGACCGGGAGCTGGCCGTCTTTCAGATGCTCGGGGAGGGGTGCAGCATCGAAGAAATCCAAGACCGGCTGAACCTGGCGCGGAAGACCGTAGAGACGTACCGGCGGCGGGCAAAGGAAAAGCTGGGGTTTGACTCCGTGTCGAAGCTGCTCCAGTTTGCGGTGCAGTGGGCGTCTGCGCCGGGGGCTGGCAAAAAGGTCTCGGGAATGCCCGATGGGGACGCCGAAGTGTCGGCCGACGGGAAGGCTTCGGGCGAAGGCGAGGAGGAGAACACCGATGAATAGGTTTGGAGCCCCGATTGGGCGGGCGGGGGCTGCTGAAGAGAAGCCGGCAGGGCAACTCTGACGCCGATTTTCTGCGATCGCCACTTCACCAAGGCGACAGGAGGGGTGCGTCAAATCGAAAAATAGTGCTCTGCCAGATTACAGAAGTATGATCCGTTTCCCCACCGTGTGCATGCGCTGATGTGGTAGACTGCCGAAGTGCGCGTCTCTGTAATTGAGGGGTGTGTTCGGTGTATCGTTCTGAAAGCGCACCGGACCGCAAATTTTGGCACGGTCCTTCGGCAAAGGTAACGCCGTTGGATGAATGGTGGCGTTCACGGGACGAAGGCCCGCCTTCTTTGCGTGCCAAAGAAAAAACATTCTGGGCCCCACCAGACAAGCCAGCCGCTCTTCCACGAGGCCCGTGCAGATCCGTTGGGCGAGACTGCGGGGTGCGAGCACGACGTGAACAGGTCGTATCAAGAAAACGCACGCGAGGTGGAGCGGCATCGACGGACCTCCCGTCGCTTGCCGATCCTGCGTGCGGGCCGTTCGACGCTGCCTGCTCTCGCGGTCACTCGGGACGGGGCCACCGAGGCGTCGGTCCCAATCTGAGATCTCCACACCACCAGCCATCTCAATTCCAGGCGAATGAGCTCCGAAACGGTTCGCGATAAGACGCAGATTGTCGTCGTCGACAAGCATCCGGCCATCCGGGAGGTTCTGCGGTCCCGGATTGAGGGCCGTCCAGAGATGGAGCTGGAAGCGGAATCCGCGAATTCGGAGGATGCCCTCGCCCTCGTCGAGCAGCACGACCCCGACGTGGTGGTGGTCGAAATCTCACTGGGCGACGCCGACGGGCTGACGCTCATCCAGGAAATTCGCTCCAAGGTGCCGGAGGTCCGCATTCTCGTCTTCTCCAAGTACAACGAGGACCTGTATGCGGAGCGCGCCGTCGAGGCGGGGGCCTCCGGGTACGTCATGAAGACGAAGCCCACCGAAGAGGTGATGCGGGCCATCGAGCTCGTCAGCGAAGGGCAGGTGTTTCTGAGTCGGCACGTCTCGTCCCGCATCCTGAGCCGGCTGGTGCGCGGCAGCGGCGACACGGAGACATCGCCGCTCGAAAAGCTCACCGATCGCGAGCTGACTGTCTTCCGGAAAATCGGGGAGGGACACAGCGTGCGCCAGATTGCCGACCAGCTCGACCTAAACCGGAAGACGATTGAGACATACCGGCGGCGTGCGAAGGAAAAACTCGGCCACGAGACCGTGGAGGACCTGCTGCGGCACGCCGTGCAGTGGGTGGAGCAGGGAACGCGCGAGCAGACAGACACGGAATAGCACCCGTGGCGGGCTCCGGTCTGTGCCGCGCCGACGTGCCCGTGGGGCGCCCGTGGTCCTCTTTCAAGGGGGGCTCCTCCACGGGGGCGCGCAGTGGATTCGGGCGCTAGGGCATCTCACCACCCTGCTCCGTCCCGCCCCCCCTCCCACAGGGTCATCGCACGTCGCCCGGGTCCAGAAGCAGGCGGCTACACGTTGAACAGCGTGTCGAAGTACTGCTCGCCGCCGTCACAGACGATCATGACGACCGTCGCGTCCGGCTGCTCGGCGTGAATGTCCCGGGCGACGGAAAGGGCGGCCCCGGCGCTTGGCCCAACGGGCATCCCGTGGGTCTGAGCGGCCTCGCGGGCCTGTCGGAACGCCTCTTCGTCGGCCACGTCGCGCATCTCGTCGACGTGATCGAACCACATGGTGGGAAGCTCCCCCCCTTTGCCCAGCCCCTCCACGCAGGTGTCGTAGGGAACCGCGTCGGCGCCGTAGAACGAGGTGGAGATGTTGGAGTGCTCGGCATCGACCCCCACGACGGTTACGTCTCGTCCCGCGTCCGCGGCCTGTTCCTTGACGTGCCGGGCCGTGCCACTGACGAGTCCGCCCGTGCCCATCGCGCTGACGAGGTGCGTCATGTCGGCGCCGGCCTGTGCCCAAATTTCGGGCCCCGTCCACTGGTAGTGGACCCCCGGATTGGACTGATTGTGGTACTGGTCCACCAAAAACGCCCCGGTGTCCTCGGCGATGCGCTGGGCGACCGCCCGGTAGTGGTCGGGATGGTCCGAGTCCACGTCGGGACACGTTCGCACCTCCGCGCCGAATGCCTTCATGTAGCCGATCTTGTGCGGGCTCGTCCCCTCCGGACACGTCAGCGTGCAGGGAACCCCCAGCCGGTTCGCAACGAGGGCCACGGCGCCGGCCGTGTTGCCGGAGCTGGCCTCCACGACCCGGTCGTACTCCCCATTCTGCAGGGCCTCCGTCAGGATGCCCATGGCGATCCGGTCCTTCATCGAACGGGTCGGGTTCGCCGACTCCATCTTGCAGAGCAGTCGCCCGTCCTCCGCCCCGGGATAGGGGAGCATGGGCGTGCCGCCGATCTGGCCCAGAATGGGATCGTCGGTGGGAAAGGGCGACGGCGGTAGGGTGTCGGGCTGTGCGGAGCGGAGGGGCGCGTCGGTCGGCATGGGGGAGAACGCAGTGAACAGGAAAACGACGAAATGCTGCGAATTGGACCGGTCGGCCTCCTTCATGTTCGGTCCCCTCGCTGATTTCGGGAGGCATTCGCCCGGACGCGGGACAGAGGCGGGCAGAGACCCCGGTGGGGGCGAGTACGCGCTTGGAAAACTGTCCCCGAGATTCTGATGGGGCCTTGCCGTTGCCGCCCGCTCACCGAGCCCGCACGCGGACTCCCGCTAGCGGCCCCTCCCCCGGAATTGCTGCCCAGGGCCCACGCCGGCAGTCGGCCGGTCCCGGGATCCACCACGGGCGGTCGTCCCCGACCAATGAACCTTCCCCCGCCGCCGTGGTGGCGAATACGATGAACGGTGTGTGATGCAGGTCCTTTTTTGACAAGGTGTCAGAAGAAGACGTTTTCGCAAATTGTCAAAACGTGCGCGGGGCGTGGCCGCCCAGGGAATGGTCGGAACGCGTGCGGCGAGGAGGGGACATCGGTCCCCAACACGTTTCGTCAAACCGACTGCATATTCGGGGGGGCGTAGGGGCGTCGTCTTTAACATGGGACCCCGACTCGGGCACGGGGCTCTCTCTGATCATTGCGACTGAAGAATCTCTTCGAAAATGGCGGACAACAGAAAAGGGCGCCTGTGCTTGACGGGCGCCCGTGTTTCTCGGGACCAGTTCCGTTTCATTCAGGAAGATTCACCCCAGCATACAAGGAGCACTCGCTCACTGCGTTTTTAGCGTTTCGACGCCACTTCGCTCCGCTCAAGATGACCGGAATTCTTAGGGAGCTTCACCGGAGGGCAGCGACCTGCCATTCAAACCCGTCCGGTCGCTAGCCCTCTGAGCCCGTCTGGAGGACGTGTCGGAGTGTCAAGGCGGGGGGAGGGCGTCCGGTACGGGCCGACGCGTCAGAACACCTCCATGTTGACGGCGTGTTGTGCGGGTCCAACGCGCCATGTTGACTGCCACTTCCCTTCCCATGTCCGTTGATGACCGACAGCGCGAAGAAAAACGCCAGCGCCGCCGCACCATCGTTGACGCCGCGGAAACCGTTCTCGACGAGAAGGGCCGTGACGCCATGACAATGGCCGACATCGCCGACGAGGCGGAGGTAAGCCGAAGTCTGCTCTATGTGTACTTCGAAAACATGGCCGACATCGTGCTCGCAGTCACGCACCGGGGCTTCCGGTCAATGCGGGAGCGATTCGAGGCGGCCGCGCGGCAACACAACACCGGACGAGCCCAGATCCGAGCGATTGGCGACGCGTACGTCCGGTTTTCCCGAGAAAAGCCGACCCTCTTCCGGCTCGTCGCCCAGTTTGAGTCCCGTGCCGCCGACCCTGACGAGTCCTCCGAGCGGGTGCGCCGGTGCCTGGCCGAGGCGGATCGGGGGCTGCAGGTCATAAGCACCGCCATCCGGGCCGGCATTGACGACGGCTCGATCCGCCAGGACCTTGACCCGCGGCAGACGGCCGTGACGCTCTGGGGGGCCACGCATGGGCTTATCCAGCTTGCCGCCAACAAAGGAAGCGGCCTCGAAAAACGGTACAACCTGGATCCCGGCTCCCTCGTCAACAACGGGCTTGACTTCCTCGGCCGGGCCCTCGCCGATCAGGACGGACCTTGACGGAGTGTCAAGCAGGGCGTACCCGATGCGCCGTCACGTCTCTGGGGGCAATTCGGTGCGGGTAGAGGGAGGCACAGGAAATGATTTGCGCGCGTACGGTTGGCCGTTGTCACACCGTCAATCAATGTCGCAGCGTTTGGCGGATCGTCGGTTCGGGGCCTGCGGGAGTGGCTGCCGTGGAGGCAGGCAGCGGGCGGGGAGCTCCGGAGAGCCGGGTTTATGGTTTGGGGGTGACAGTGCGTCAAGAGGGGGGTTGGGTTCTGCGGTCCAGGGACGTGTCCCCCGGATGGACGCATTCCCCTCATCCTGACTCCGTGTTCTAGCCGATGCGGCACACGTTCTCGTTCCTTTCCTCGCAGGCAACGTGGATCTGTAGTGCAGTGCTTCTCTTGGGGCTCCTCGTCGGGTGCGATGCGTTTGGCCTTGAGAACCTGTTCGGGGAGACAGCTGCGGCCGGCGACTGCGTGGGTCTCGTGCAGCCCGGGGACTGGTATGTTGATTTTCCCTCGTAAGAGGGGCACCTTCCCGGAAGCTTCACGACAAGGTTCATTTGGGCGCCATTTTGCGGCGCTGCCCACGGTGTCTCGGCTGAGCATCTGCTCGCAAAACAGGTTCTGACGGGCCCCCTCCGAATTCCGAGTCCCCCCTCCTGCGGACGGCCGACAGCACCGTCGTGGGGCCGGGGCTTCAGGTCACGCACCGGACACCGTCGCGCTCGGCGATTCGTTCCGGATGCACCTCCAGACCGAAAACTCCCATCGGACCTCCCGTTTCTATCCTGTCTGGGAGTGCCTGCATGTACCGCTTCGGAATATACGAGGGCGACGAAACGGTGCCCGTCGAGGGAGCAGGGCGGATCTGCGCGGCGGTTCAGACGGAGGTCTCGGTGATCGCGGGCGTGCGGACGCGCCGGTGCGACCTTCAGGCGGCCCGCACGTCGAGCAATGCCGCCTCGGTTTCGCCCGGTGCCTACGCGGTCCGGGCTGCGCTGAGCTTGCGGATCGACGGCGTCGCCGTAAAGTCGCCGTAAAGGAGACAAACCACGATCGTCTCCGCGGGCGAGTGAACGGGCGGAGGGAGGCGAGGACGTCGAGAGGCGGGCCGTGAACTCTCCCCAAAAATGGCGGGGGCCCCGCAGCATTTCAGGACCGGATGCTGCCGGAGTGCTTGCGCCCGTCGCCGGCAACGAGTACGTTTCAGACGGTGTACCTACACTTTCCTCGCCCGCGTCCCCCGAACTCAACCGTGCGGACATGATCCCCTCAATGGTTTGGACGGCCCTCGGCGCCTTCCTCGTCATCAATGCGATGCTGCTTTCGGCGTCGCTGCTGGTCTTTGCGGAGCGACGCGTCTCGGCCTTCATTCAGAACCGCCCGGGGCCGAACCGGGTGGGGCCCCTCGGCCTCCTGCAGCCGTTCGCCGACGTGCTCAAGTTCGTGCTGAAGGAGGACGTGCAGCCCGCGCAGTCCAACAAGTTCATTCACTCGATGGCGCCCGTCGTCATGGTCGTCATCGCCATGACCACCGCGGCGCTCATTCCCTTTGCCGAAGGGGTGGTTGTGGCCGACCTAAACGTGGGGGTCATCATGCTCCTGGCGCTCACCTCCATCAGCGTCTACGGCGTGACGCTGGCGGGCTGGAGCTCCAACAGCAAGTTCTCGCTGCTCGGCGGGCTGCGGTCGGCGGCGCAGATGGTGTCCTACGAGCTCTCGATGGGACTGGCGGTCATCTCTGTCGTCCTCATCGCCGGGTCGCTCAACTTCATGGAGATCGTGGAGCACCAGAACTCGGGCGGCGCGCTGCTGGGCTGGAACGCGGTGCGCAACCCCATCGGCTGTCTCATTTTCATCGTGACGGCCTTCGCCGAAACCAACCGCGCGCCCTTCGACCTGCCGGAGGCGGAGGAGGAGCTGGTGGCCGGCTACCACACCGAGTACAGTGGGATGAAGTTCGGCATGTTCTTCCTTGCCGAGTACGTGAACTGGTTCATCGCCTCCTTCTTCATCGTGACGCTCTTCTTCGGGGGCTACCTGGTGCCGCTTGAGCCGCAGCTGATTGCCCTCTTTCCGGCGCTGGAGGGCTCGACCCTGCTCGCCCTGCTCCAGTTCGTGAGCCTGATGCTGAAGGTCAGCTTCTTCTCCTTCGTCTTCATCTGGGTGCGGTGGACGTTCCCCCGCTTCAAGTACAACCAGCTCATGAAGGTGGGCTGGAAGTATCTGCTGCCCATTGCCCTCGCGAACGCCATTCTGATCGCCCTCGGCGTCGTCCTCTTCGGGGCGGTCGGGCTGTAGGGTTTTCGGGTTGGGGGTTTTGCGTTGAGGGTTGAGCGTTGGAAGGTTGAAGGTTCGAAGGTTGAACGTTTGGGTCGAGACGACTGGGGCTGTCGCCGCTCCGTCCTCCCCGGGCCCACTCTCTCCTTCCCCCGCTCCTTTGCACTCCCGCCCTCCTCACCCGCGCTCCTTGGCGGTCGTTTCGTCCCACTCGTAGCCGGAGGTCAGGGACTCGTACTGCGGGTCCCGCTCGGCGGCCTCGTCGTGCGGCAGGCTGCCCCGGTGGGAGCGCAGGTACGTGAAGGGGGTGTGGTGGAGAAAGTTGGAGACACGCCCG
>Ga0207414_1000704_pt1 | contig 14101 bp, 9 predicted proteins | sample PonA231FremontCA_2_FD_187269 | JGI IMG/M metagenome (GOLD analysis project Ga0207414, IMG submission 187269) | Marine sediment microbial community from Fremont, CA, USA - Pond A23 Sediment 1 (SPAdes) | ecosystem: Environmental > Aquatic > Marine > Unclassified | place: USA: Fremont, California... | reverse complement strand
GCCGTAGCCGGGATAGAACAGGTCGAAGACCTCCTCGGTGAAGTAGAGCCAGCCGTTCTCGTCGAAGTAGTCGGCGTGGTTGCGGCCGATGGTAAACTGAAAGTCGCGCTGCCACTCGGTCAGGTTTTCGTGGTAGGGGGCGGCGCCGGGGGCGAAGTAGTACGGCTCGTTCACGCCCATCTCGTGGAAGTCGACGTGGACGTGCGGCATCCAGCGGTGGTAGGCGTCGAGCCGGTGGCGCGTCTCCGGTTGCGTGCCCCAGGCCCAGTCGCGGTTGAGGTCGAAGTAGTAGTGGTTCGTGCGGCCGCCGGGCCAGGGCTCGTGGTGCTCCCGGGCGGCGGGACGGGCGTTGGGCTGGTCCCCGGTCATGCGCTTGTACCACTGCACGTACCGGGCGCGGCCGTCCGGATTCAGGAGCGGATCAAGCAACACCACCGTGTTGCCGAGCCAGGTGCCCGTCCGCTCGTTTTGGGGATTGCCGAGGGCGTAGAGGGTGCGGAGCGCCGCCTCGGTGGAGACGGACTCGTTGCCGTGCACCCCGTAGCTGAGCCAGACGACGGCGGTGGGCTCGGCCTGAGGGGGGCCGTCGGCCAGCCCGGCGCGCCTCCGGTTGTCCCGACGAAGCGTCTCGATGCGGTCGTGGTTCTCGGGGGCGGTCACAGTGGCGAGGAGGAGGGGACGGCCCTCCACCGACGTCCCGTACCGGCGGTGGGCCACCCGGGGCGAGTGCTCGGCCACGTGCCGCACGTAGTCCACGACCCGGTGGTGCGGCGTAAACTGCTCCCCGAGCGCGTAGCCCAGGAAGGTGGCAGGGGACTGCAGGGCGTCCGACGGCTGGGCCAGGGCCGTGACGGGGAGAACCAGAAGGGCACAAACCGCGAGGCCGAGGCGGGGGCGAACGGCAGGGCGCATGGTGGGGGGAGCGATGAGAAGAACGGGCGGTGCGCCCCCACAACAAACGACGACGGCAGGGCACTTACAAGGGGGACGGACAAGCGGGACGGACACGAACGAGTCGCAGGCGGAGCGAACGGACCCCGTGGCTCCCCGTATCGTCTTTTCGAATCCAACTCCTCGAAAAACATCCCCGACAATGGCCGACATCGACATCACCCGCTCGCATTCTCTGGGGCGCGACGACGGCCGCGCGGCCGTCGGGCGCGTCGCCGACAAGCTCGAAACGGAGCTCGGGGTCGACGCCGAGTGGACGGGCGACACGCTGCAGTTTAGCGGGCAGGGGGCCGACGGCCACATTGAGGTGGAGGCCGACGCGGTGCACGTTGCCATCAACCTCAGTGCCTTCCTGCAGCCGATGCGCAGTCGGGTCCAGGCGGAGGCCGAGGACTACCTGGACCAGTCCCTGCAGTCGCAGGCGTAGGGGCCGCCGGTCACTCGGCGTCCCCGCTCGGGGGCCAGAGGCCGAGCTCGCGGCGTACGGCCACAATCTGTCCGACGTGGTAGGCGGTGTGGTCGGCCACGAGCATGACCTCTCGGAGGTACGTGTGCTCGTCGCTGGACGGGACCGTCTCGTAGAGGTCGATCGTCTCGTCGGTGACGAGATCGCACAGGGCCTCCTGGTCCGCCTGCACCTGGGCCACGGACGCGTCCCACGCTGTGGGGGTGGAGGGGGCCGGCGCATCGGGCCAGTAGTCGTGGGGCCAGTCGCGCGCCTGATAGTCCGGCGCGCGGCAGTAGTCGAGAATGTCGCGCTGGGCGCGCCGGATGTGCTCGGCGAGCTCCCACACCGAGTACGGCAGGGATTCGGGACGGTCGCCGCGACGCTCCGTGGGCGTGTGGGCCACGGCGTCCGCGAACGTGCAGTGGGCCTGTCGGGCGGTGAGGAGGTCCGTGAGGTGGGAGCGGAGGGCGGCGTTCGAATCCATGAGGTGGAAACTGCTCGCTGATTTCAGGAACGTCGTACAGCCTCAGCATAGCCACTGGGCGGCGCGAATGCAGGATGGGGGGCGACGCCTTGGCGGAATGCCTTGGGAAATGTTTTGGACCTTGAGAACGGCGTCGCTGATTGAAGGAGGCCCTCGCTGTTTTTTTCCTCGCGTGTCCGGGCACATGCAGTGGTGGCGCAGTCTTCTCCTCGGCGCGGGGGCCGTCTGGCTCGTCGTGCTGGCGGCCCGCTGTCACCTGCCGCGGCGGTCCGTCTCGGCGGGGGGAGGGCCCGACAGCACGGGTGTCATCTATGTCGTGCAGCACGGCTGGCACGCCGGCATCGCCGTCCGCCGCGCCGATGTCCCCGCCGGCCGGTGGCCCGTCCTGGACGATGTCGCCGACGCGCAGTACGTGGAGGTGGGCTGGGGGGAGGCGCAGTACTACCCCGGCGCGTCGCGGGGCGTGTGGGGGGCGCTCCGGGCCGGCGCCTGGCCCACGGGCAGCGTGGTGCACGTCGTGCCCATCGACCGGCCCGTGCCCGACCGGTTTCCGGCGCGGACCGTCGTCCGGGTGCCAGTATCGCCCGCCGAGCTGGACGCCTTCACTACGTTCGTGGCGGCGTCGTTCGCCGTCGACTCCACGGGACGAGTGCCCACGGCGGCGCCGGGATACTACGCCGACAGTCGGTTCTACGCGTCGCCGCTCCCGTACCACGTCTTCAACAACTGCAACCACTGGGCCGCGGCGGCGCTCGAAGCGGCCGGGTGCGACGCATCCCCGCGCTGGGCCTTCACCGTCGGGCAGGTCATCTCCAGGGCGAAGGCGTGCGGGACGCTCGTTCAGGGGGAGGGGTAGGACCAGGCGAGGCCTCGTGCCCACCGCGATCACTGCGCGTGCTACGACGCCGCGGGCGTGGCCTCTGTCTCCTCCGAGTCCGCCATGTTGAAGTAGTGCGTGACGCGGTCGGTCCCCTCCGCGGCGTCCCAGCGCTCCAGCACGCTCACGACGGCCTGGTGCGGATCGAGGTGAAACTTGTTCTCGCCGAGCAGGGCGTGCAGCCCCGAGCGCCGCACCACCTCGCGCACCGGGCCAATGAGCCCAGTCAGGTGGAGCTCGATGCCCTCCTCCTCCAGCGACTCGGTGACCGAAAACAGGGCATCGATGGCCGTCGTGTCGAGGCCGTTGATGCTGCTCCCGTCCACGATCACGACCTTCACGGGGCGTCCCTCGCGCTCGCTTTTCTCCAGAATGAAGTCCTTGAAGTACTCGGCGTTCGCGAACGAGAAGGCCGCGTCCACCCGCAGCACCATGATGTCCCGCAGGCGGGCGGCCTGCTCGAACCGGTCCAGGTCGCGGAAGAGGCGGGTGCCCGGGACGTGCCCGAGCTCGGCCACGTTGGGGCGGCTGATGCGGTAGAGCATGGCGACGACGGACGTGCCGATGCCGAGCAGAATGCCCTCCTGAATCCCGATAAAAAGGGTGCAGCCCGCCGTAAAGAGGGCGATGTATCCGTCCCGCCGCCGCGCCTTGAACAGGCTGCGCAGCTCCCGCAGGTCGAACAGCCCGAAGCCCGAGACGATAATGATGGCCGCGAGCACCGGCGTGGGGAGGTGGTAGAACAGCGGTGTGAGGAAGAGCAGGGTGAGCGCGATCACCCCGGCCGCAAAGACGTTGGCGAGGGCCGTCCGGGCGCCCGACTGCTCGTTCACGGCCGACCGGGAGAAGCTGCCCGACGCGGGAATGCTCTGGAACAGGCTGCCGAAGAAGTTGCCGGCCCCGACCCCGATGAGCTCCCGGTTGGCGTCGATCGTGTAGCCGTGCCGGGCCGCAAAGATGCGGTCCAGCGAGATGTCCTTCATAAACTGCACGAGCGCGAGGGTAATGGCCGCCGGCAGGAGCGTGTTGAGGTCCGAGAAGCTGAGCGCCCACAGTTCGGGAGCGGGGAGGCCCTGCGGGATGGACCCGACGACCGAGACGCCCTTCTCCCGAAGCCCAAAGCCCCACCCGGCGAGCGTGCCGGCGACGACCACGATCAGGGCCTCAGGGACCTTGGGGAGCCAGCGGGGGAGGCCCATGAGCAGCACGATGCTTGCGGTTCCGATGCCCAGTGTGAGCAGGTGGGTGTTGCCCGCATTCTGAACGGCCTCAATGAGCAACACGTGAATGTACTGGGAGCGCCCCAGCTCCACCCCGAGCAGGCTTCCAATCTGGCTGATGGCGATAATGAACGAGGCGGCCGTCGTGAGGCCGGCGATGACCGGTCGGGACAACAGGTTGGCCACAAACCCGAGCTTCATGGCCCCCATCGCCATCTGCAGCAGCCCCACCATCGCGGTGAGCAGAATGGCGAGGGCCACGTAGCGCTCCGTCCCGGCCTGAGCGATCGCCCCCACGCCCGCCGCGATGATCAGCATGTCGATCGACACGGGCCCGAGCGCAAGGTGCCGCGAGCTCCCGATCAGCGGGTAGACGAGCAGCGGCACGAGGCCGGCATACAGCCCGTAGATCGGCGGGACCCCCGCGATGACGGCGTAGGCCATGCCCTGCGGGATGAGCATGACGCCCACCGTGAGCCCCGCCGTCGCGTCCCCGCGCAGGGCCTCCGTCGTATAGTCCGGGAGCCACTGAAGCAGCGGAAGCGTATCGCGAAGCCACGCCCAGGCTTGATGCCACATGGTGTGCGCCTTGCGGGCGACCTAGTCTCGGAGGGAAACGAGTGCAGCCGGACGGGCCCGGCTGAGAACCGGGACGAATGCAGACCACCGGAAAGAGGCGCAGCGGCTGTTGATCCGGGCCGATTGTGAAGTGAATACAAGAATGCAATCCCCTGACCGAGCAAACCGCATGCCTACCGGGCCCCAGAGGACGCTCCCTCGTGTTCGTGGGGGAATTGCGGCGGAAAGGGCAGCGGAATTCGTGTCCGGGGCCAAACAAGGCCCTACGGGCATGCGTCTACGTACTGCCGAATTGGCCCGTGGTCCCGTACCCCCGAAGGCACGTACACACGGCCCTAGTGCACGATCAAGGAATTCCTTGTGCTTCGTAGAGGGCTCCTCATTCTGAGGGAGCCAACAGGCGACCGAAGAATCTCTTCGAATTCAGCGTTTCCGCCGGATTTGGAGAGATCCTTCGACTCCGCTTCGCTACGCTCGGGATGACCTCAGTGCAAAAGGGATTGCTTGAAACTACACTAGAGGGGCCGGGCGGCGGGCACGGCACGATGGCCCGTTCACTGTGTGTCGTGTACATGCTCCTGTTTGCGTCCGTCTCGGCCCCCGACGCCCCGGTGTCTGCCGTGGCGGAGCGTGGGCTCTTTCCGTCCGACGGGGGCGTACGGGTGTGGAAAACCCTGGGGGCGGTGCCCGATGGCACGGATCCCGTGCTCGTGGTGGACGCGCAGGCGCTTCCCGCCCCCAGTGCGGAGACGGCGGCCGCGGTGCGCGTGCCGTTCGTGCCGCCGGCTGCCCTCCGCAACGTCGCCCCCTATCGTCCCCCTGCACCGGTGGCCGCCGGCGGCGGCTTTGTGAGCTGCCCGCTGCCGAACGACGTGGCGCTGCTGGTGATCTTTCGGCGCGGCGTGTGGGACCTGCCGAAGGGGACGCAAGACCCCGGCGAGTCCATCGAGGCCTGTGCCCGGCGCGAGGTGCAGGAGGAGGTGGGGGTCAAAAGCCTTCGCGTCGTCCGTGGGCTCGGCACCACCCAGCACGGCTATCCGGACGGGACGCGCTACGCCGTAAAGACGACGCACTGGTACCTCATGCGGACGCCGGAGCGCGCCTTTGAGCCGGACCGGCGCGAGGGCATCCGACGGGTGACGCGGGGCCGATGGGCGGTGGCCCGGGCGCACATGGGCTACGACACGCTCCGGCAACACATGGACCGGGTTGAGGGAACAGTCCGCGCGGCGTTGGGAACGTAGTCCGCGCGGCCCCTCCGACGGGCAGGCCGCGGGCGGACCCACACGATCCGGAGGCTGACTGCACGGCGGTGGCCGTGTCGCATGTTGCATTCGAGTTGCCCAGTGGGGACTTTAGAGACCCCTCATCATTCTATGCCCAATGTCTCGTCGGGGCCATGCGCTTCTTGTTCGGGCTTCTTTCGGCGGTCGTCCTCGTGGGGTGCCAGCAGGGCAACCAGGACACCAGGCCGCCGGCGCTGCAGGGACGGATCGACTCCTTCCGGACGGCCAACCAGAACCTGACCCGTCAGGTGCAGGCGCTTCGTGATTCGTTGCGGGCCCGGGAGGCGGGCACCCCGCTCCAACCGCCGATCTATTTCCCCTCGGGCAGCGCCTGGATTCCGGACCGCGGGCGCCGGCGGCTCGACGAGCACGCCGCCACGATCAAGGACGAGTCCCCGAACGCGGGCTTTCGCATACAGGGGTACACCGACCCCGTGCCCATCGGGCCCAGTCTTCAAGACACGTACCCGAGCAACTGGTACCTATCGGCCCAGCGGGCCGCGGCGGTGGCCCACTACCTCGACACGACCCACGACATCCGGACGGCGAGCCTCGAGATCGAGGCGTTCGGGCCGCGGACGACGGTGGGGCCGGACGAGACGCCGGAGCGGCGCCGCGAAGACCGCCGGGTGGAGATTGTCGTGGAGGACGGCCCGTAGCCGCTCCAGGCCTATATGGCTACGGGCACCAAAAAACGGCAGACCCGGGGCATCCCCGGTCTGCCGCATCTGTGCGGGCCTGAGCCCCGCGAACGTGGCAGGGCCTACCGCGTCGACCGGGCGGGCGTGCGCTCGCCCAGGGTGGCCAGGACGTCGGGCAGGGTGTTGAGGTCGTCGATGACGACGTGCGCCCCGTGCTCCTCCAACAACGGCTTGTGCTCGTCGGTCTCCACGTACGGGGGGACGACCCCGATGCGCCACATGCCGGCCTTCTGGGCCGCGTCCATGTCGTCGACCGAGTCGCCGACGTAGACTGCCTCTTCCGGATCGATGGGGCAGCCGGCGGCGGCCAGCATGGTGAGGGAGTGTTCGAGGGGGAAGGGATTGGGCTTTGCCCGGTCGCCCTGCTTCTCTTTGCCCACGAGAAGGGGAAAGTAGTCCGTCCAGTTCTGGTGGTCGAGGGTCCACTGGGCCTCCTCCTCGGGCCGTCCGGTGACGATGCCCAAGATGTGGCTCTGATTGAGCCGGTCGAGGGTCTGATCGTCGATCAGCGGGGGCTCTTCCGTGATGAAGCCGTCCCAATCGTCGCCGCGATAGCGGTCCTGAAACTCGTCGATCACGCGGCTGATGGGGACCTCCATCGCCGTGTCGGTGACGATGGCGTGGGTCAGCTTCCAGTCGTCCTCGAAGCCGCCGTAGTTTTTGTACCGCTGGATGGCATTCTCACCGATCTGGCGGCCGGTGAAGTGCTCGACGGTCTCCTCGATCGCGCGCCGGTACGAGCGGGAGACGTCCACCAGGACGCCATCCATGTCGAACAGCAACGCATTGAGGTCTACGTTCTCGGGCATGGAGCGGGGGTGTGGGTGTGGGTAAGGCAATTGCGACCAATTTTTCTACACAGCACGCTGGCCGTTCGGTTCCGGAGTTGCCCATCGGGGCGGGCGTCACGGCCCGGAGGCCGTCTCGCCCAGGGACGTGGCGTCCAGCAGGAAAAATCCGTCCGGGAAAAGGGGAGGGCCCGCCTGCCTACTCGCTGTTCTCGTTCAGGAGGGCCTCCACGGAGCGGCGCAGCTGGGGGTCCTCGCCCTCCGCCTTGATGCCCGGCGGGTTTTCGACCTGAATGTCGGGCCGGGCGGGGCCGTGCTCCATGTTCTTGTCGGTCTGGTAGACATACCACGCCCGGAAGGGCATGCGCACGTAGGAGCCGTCGAGCAGGCCCGCCCCGCCGGTCGAGATGACGGCCCCGAAGGTGGGCTGGCCCACGAGCGTGCCGTGGTCGAGGTTCTTGAAGGCGTGGGAGAAAATCTCGGCGTTGGAGTAGCTGTTTTCGTTGGCGAGGGCGGCCACCGGCTTCGTCCAGGCCGCATAGGGGAGGCGCTCGCCAAACGGATAGTGCCCGCGGAACTGCTCGTGGTTCTGGTCGAGGTTGTCCGTGGCGCCGCGGGGCACGGTGTAGGCGTGCCGGCGCACGTTGAGCACCGTCATGAGGTAGTCGGTCGTCCAGCCGCCGCCGTTGTAGCGCACGTCGATGATGAGCCCCTCTTTGTCGTGGCCGCTGGCGTACAGCTCCCGCTCGAAGTGCTCGAAGCTCTCCCAGTTCATCCCCTCCACGTGGACGTAGCCGAGGCGCCCGTCGGAATACTCGTCGACGAGCGCCTTGCGGTCCTCCACCCACTCGCGGTACAGTGCATCGTCGAGGCTCCCGGTGGGGCGGATGCGCACCGTGCGCGTCTCCCCGTCGGGGCTCGTGACGCCCAGGAGGATTTTCTCCTCGACGGTCCCTTCCAGCAGCCCGTAAAAGTTATTGGCCTCCGCCACGGACTGTCCGTCCACGGTGGTAATCACGTCTCCCTCCCGAAGCGTGCTGACCTCCCGGTCGGCGGGGGAACGGGGCACCACCCGTTGCACCTCCACGCCGGCCTCGACCGGGTCAAGCTCCACGCCGAGGCGGCCGGTGCGCTCGTCCTGCGTCTCGGCCCGGTCGCCGGCGTAATACCCCATGTGGCTGGCGTTGAGCTCGCCGAGCATGCGGTTGACGACGGCCTGAAAGTCCTGGGCGGTGGAGGCCTCCAGGGCGCGCGGCCGGTATTCTTCGAGCAGTGCGTCCCAGTCGTCGCCGTGGAAGTCGGGGTCGTAGAAGCCCTGGTTCAGGGCCCGGCCCACCTCGTCGAAGATCTGGGTCCGTTCCGCCTCGTGGTCCACCGTCATCGAGGCGGTGAAGGAGAGGCGCTCCAGCTCGTTCTGCGCGACGGGCACGCGGGCCAGCCGGCCGCCGGAGTGGGTGAAGAGGATCTGGGAGTCGTCCGGCGAGAGGCGGACGTCGGAGGGGCCGACGTCGCGCTCCGTGACGCGCGTCCGCTCGGAGCCGTCCCACTGGATGCGGTAGAGGTCGACCTCGGAATTGTAGTCGGCCGGGCCGGCGTCCCGGCCGCCCACGAAGTAGAAGGTGTCGCCGTCCGCGGCGATGACGGGATCGCCCTCGCCCCCGGGCAGGGCCGTGACGCGCTCGAGGCGGTCGTGGATGTTTGCGAGGTCGATGTTCACCTCGGGGGGCGCGTCGTCCTCGGGGCGTTCCGCACCGGACTCGTCCTCGTCCTCAAGTGCCTCCCAGTCGCGCTGTGTCCTCTCCCAGTCCTCCTCCTCCAGCCACACGAACCAGATGTCCGCGTCGTTGCCGCTGCGGTCGGAGACGAAGCCCAGCTTCGAGCCGTCGGGGCTCCACACCGGTTCGGCGTCGCTCTTGGGATGCTGGCTTACGTTGACCGGGCCGGTGGAGCCGTCGGCGGCGTGGACGTAGACGTCGGCGTTGAAGTTGAGGTTGTTCCGGCTATAGGCGAGCCAGTCGCCGTCGGGGCTCCAGGCCACGTCGGTGGGGGCGTTCCAGCCCTCTGCGAGCACGGTCGCGTCCTCGATCGTCCCGTCCGCCACGGCGGCCGTTAGGAGCTGGCCGGCCCCGTAGGGCGTCATGGCGCCCCGCCGGAGGGCGACGTGCGAGCGGTCGGGATCCATGGCCAGCACCCGCTCATCCTCCGGCGTGTCCGTAAGCTGGGTCACGCGGTGCTGCAGGGCGTCGTACAGGTCGCCCGGGTGCTCGGGGTCGGCGGACGCGAGCATGTAGAGGTCGTACTGATTCCCCCCCCGGTCCGAGGAAAAGACGAGGGTGGAGTCGCTCATCCAGGCCACGCCCCGATCGCGGTGGGTGTGGTCGGTGAGGCGCGTGGTGCGGGGCTCCTCCGGTTCGTTCTGCATCAGGAAGATCTCTCCGCGGAGCACGAGGGCCACCTGTTCGCCGTCGGGCGAGACGGCGTAGTCGCGGAGGCCGTCGGTCATCTGCATCTTTTCGGTGGGGTCGAACCGGTAGTCGGCCGGAACGGCAACGTCCAGCGGGCGCGGCTCGCCGCCGTTTTCAATCAGGTAGACGTCGGTCTGCCGCTGGACGGCGACGACCGACCCGTCCTGGCTCGCGCTGAGGCTCCGCACGTCGTGGTCGTCGAACGTGGTGACGGCCTCGGGCGCCCCGTCGGCCGCGCCCTGGTCGGTGAGGGCGAGCCGGTGAACGTTGTAGGTGCCGCTCTGCTCGCTCACGTACAGCAGCGTGCGCGGGCCGGTCCACACCGGCGTGTGGTCGTTGCCCGCATAGGTGGTCACCTGCGTGTACGTGTCGTTTTCGGTGTCGTAGACCCATACGTTGCGGTCGGCAGGGCCCTCGTAGCCCTTCTTGGTGATGTCGTTGTACCCGCGCTCGAAGGCGATGAAGCGGCCGTCGGGCGACATGCGGGGCGCGCTGCCCACGGCGTCGAGCCGCCGGTCCGGGGTGCCGCCGCCCCCGTCCACCGCGTAGATCTCGTCCGACCACTCGGCCTGGGCGTACGTGCGGCGAGTGGTGAACAAGAGCCGGCCGTCCGGCGTCCAGCCGCCGATGGCGTCGCCCGTGGAGTGGTGCGTGAGGCGCGTCGGCGTGCTGCCGGCGGCGTCCATCACGTACAGGTCGTCGTTGCCGAAGCGGTCGCTCGTGAAGGCGATCCGGTCGCCGTCGGGGCCCCAACGGGGCTCCCCCTCGTAGGCCTCATGGATCGTGAGGCGCTCGGGCGCCCCGCCGTCGACGGGGACGGTCCAGAGGTCCCCCTGATAGGAAAAGGCGATCCGGTCGCCGTCCGGGTGCACGGCCGGGTGGCGCACGAACGGATCGGCGTCCTGGGCCGAGGTCGGCACGACGACGAAGAGAAGCCAGAGAAGCGAGAGTCCAAGGGTGCGCAGGGCGGCTCGCATGGGGGCGTAGAAGGGGGCTGGAAACGGAACGACGCGCAGAATCGGGAAGAACTCCGTTCGGTAAGAAAGAGGCGGCCGAACAGAATTTCTAATTCATCATCTCCAGGAACTCCTCGTTGTCCGCTGTGTCCTTCATCTTGTCGAGCAGGAATTCCATGGCCTCGATCGGCTCCATGTCGGCCAGAATTTTGCGCATGACCCAGACGCGCTTCAGCATCGGCTTGGGCAGCAGTTCCTCCTCCCGACGGGTGCCGGACAGAATGAGGTCGATGGCCGGGTAGAGGCGCCGGTCGGCCATCTCGCGGTCCAGGACGAGCTCCATGTTGCCGGTGCCCTTAAACTCCTCGAAGATGACCTGGTCCATGCGGCTGCCCGTGTCGATGAGGGCGGTGCCGATGATGGTGAGGGACCCGCTCTCCTCGACGTTTCGGGCCGCGCCGAAGAACCGTTTCGGGCCGCGCAGCGCCCCGGCCTCGATGCCGCCGGACAGCGTGCGCCCCTTCTCCGGCGTCACGGCGTTGTGGGCCCGCGCCAGGCGTGTGATCGAGTCGAGCAGCACGCACACGTCCTGCCCCGATTCCACGAGGCGACGCACCTTTAGAAGCACCGTGTCCGCCACCTCCACGTGGCGCTCCGGCTCCTCGTCGAAGGTGGAGGCGACGACCTCCCCTTCCACGGTCCGGTCCATGTCGGTGACCTCCTCCGGACGCTCGTCGATGAGGAGGGTCAAGAGGTGGGTGTCGGGGTGGTTCGTCGCGATGCCGTGGGCGATCTTCTGCAGGAGCACCGTCTTGCCCGCCTTGGGGGGCGAGACGATGAGGCCGCGCTGCCCCTTCCCGATCGGGGCGAACAGGTCGAGAATACGCGGGCCGTAGCTGTCCGCTTCCACCTCGAGCGTAAAGCGCTCGTCGGGGAAAATTGGGGTCAGAAACTCGAAGTCGGCCCGTTCGCCGAGCTCGCCCGGGTCGCAGCCGTTGATCGACGCGACCTGAATGAGGGCGAAGAACTTTTCGCCTTCCTTCGGGGGACGCACGCGGCCCTCCACCGTGTCGCCCTCCTGCAGGCCGAAGCGCTTGATCTGAGACGGCGAGACGTAAATGTCGTCGGGGCTCGACTGGTAGCTGTACTCGTCGGAGCGGAGAAAGCCGTAGCCGTCCGGGAGCACCTCGAGCACACCGGCCTTCTTGATCATGCCCCGGAGCTCCGTCTGGTTGGGGTCGTATCGGCGCATGTAGTCCGGCTTCCCGGAGCCCCGGGTCTGGGACGCGTCGGCGGACGTGCGGTCGGCCTCCCCGGCGTCGTTGTCCGGCGTAGAAGACGGATCCGTCTCGTTGAGGTCGGGCTCCTCCCCCGACGCGGCCCCCTCGGCCTGCGCCTCGAGGATGCGGTAGATGAGGTCTTGTTTTCGCAGGTCGGAGTAGCCGGTGAGGTCCAGCTCCCGCGCGATCTCGCGGAGTTCATCGAGCTTCTTGTCCTGCAGGGTGGAGATTTTCATTGAGTTGCTCACGGGTCAAAAGGGCCGCTCGGGCCCGATGGGTTATCGAAGGGACCGAGGTGAAAACGACCTGCCGGGGGGGAGAACAGCGCGACGAGTCGGGCGCTTGCAAGGGCGGCAATGGCAGGGGCCGTCGTAAGGGAGGGGCATGGTGGCGAGGAAGATAAATCAGTTGGGTCCGGCGTGAAACAGACGATCCGGACCGTCAGTGCTCGGACAGGGAGTGGGACGCCTGTCCGTTCAACGCGATGCGGCCGCGGCCCCGGAAGGCAGAAGAGGCCTGCTCAAGGCGGTACGTGCGGCAAATCGGACTCGCTGCTACGGGCGGGTTCCCCAGTTGGTTCACGGGAGCATGAGGCCTGGGACGGGAGAATGAGAGGTGCGTCGCGGGCCGTCCGGGACGGGCGAAGGGGGCTATGCGTGCTGACCGTCGTCCGGGGCTGGGCGCCAAATGTCACCATTTCTCCATGTCCGCTTGTTTTTAAGAGGAATCAGTCCGTCGCGTTACAACGGGGGCTCTGGTGTGTCTTATATATTCCAACCCCGTTACGCGTCTTGTTCGGCCACTTTAACCTGCTGTTGATGACCTACCGATGGACCCCGCGTGCCCTCGACGAGCCCGACGTGGTGCCTCGTCTGCAGCGCGAGCTCAACGACCTGCCCGCGCCTCTCGCCCGTGCCCTCGCCCTGCGCGAGGTCACAACCCTTGAGGAAGCGAAGCACTTCTTCCGGGCCGACCGCTCGGCCCTGCACGACCCGTTTGGGATGGCGGGGATGGATGCGGCGGCGGCCCGCCTGTCCGACGCCATCGACGACGGGGCGTCCGTGCTGGTGTACGGCGACTACGACGTGGACGGGACGACGGGCACGGCGCTCTTCGTAGACTTTCTCCGCGACCGGGGCGTGGACGTGTCCTTCTTTATCCCGGACCGATACGAGGACGGGTACGGGCTCTGCCGGCGGGGCCTCGACGCGGCGGCCGAGCGCGGCGCCTCGCTGGTCGTCGCCCTCGACTGTGGCATCACGGCCCACGAGGAGGCGGCCTACGCCCAGGAATTGGGGCTCGACCTCATCATTGCGGACCACCACACGCCGAAGGAGACGCTGCCGGAGGCACTGGCCGTGCTTGATCCGAAGCGGCCGGACGACGACTACCCGTTCGAGGAGCTGCCCGGGTGCGGGCTGGCCTTCAAGCTCGTCCAGGCGGTCCTCGCGCACCGCGACGCGGCCCCCGACGCGGCCTACGAGTACCTCGACCTTCTGGCCCTCTCTACGGCGAGCGACATCGTTCCGCTCTACGGCGAAAACCGGGTCCTGATGGCCGAGGGGCTGGAGGCCCTGCAGCAGAGCACGCGCCCGGGCGTTCAGGCCCTGGCGGACGCCGCCGACCTCGATCTACAGACCGTCACCTCCACCGGCAACATCGTCTTCACCCTCGGCCCCCGCATCAACGCCGCGGGACGCATGGAGCACGCCTCCTCGGCGGTCGAGCTGCTCCTCGCCCGGAGCTACGAGGAGGCCGAGCCCCACGCCGACGAGCTGGAACAGCTGAACCGCGAGCGGCGCCGCATCGACGACACCATCGAGGAGGAGGCGATCGAACGGGCGGAGCGCCAGATCACGTCTCGCAGCCCGCACGCGCTGGTGCTGTACGACCCGGACTGGCACCTCGGCGTGATCGGCATTGTGGCCAGCAGCATCGTCGAGCGCTTCCACAAGCCGACCATTCTGCTCACCCACAACGGGGAGGCGGTCAAGGGCTCGGCCCGCTCCATCGAGGGCATCAACATCTACGAGGCCCTCGCGGACTGCGAAGATGTGCTCACGCAG
>Ga0207414_1000702_pt1 | contig 14145 bp, 14 predicted proteins | sample PonA231FremontCA_2_FD_187269 | JGI IMG/M metagenome (GOLD analysis project Ga0207414, IMG submission 187269) | Marine sediment microbial community from Fremont, CA, USA - Pond A23 Sediment 1 (SPAdes) | ecosystem: Environmental > Aquatic > Marine > Unclassified | place: USA: Fremont, California... | reverse complement strand
TCTCCAGTTCGGCCGATACCGTAAACTCCTCGTAGAACGTCTTTTCCTCCGATTTCGGGTCCAATAGTGCCAACACGACAACTTTCAAAGCTGAGTTGTGATATCATCCCACAATTGAAGCCGTAGCGTCTCTCCTTGTTGCCGGTCGTTTGGACGCCGGACCGCGGGGGGATGAGATTTTTCGATACAGGGTTCTAGAATTGTGCTCTCTATTAATAAATTATTTTATATTTCGAGGCATAATTATGATATCAGGCTCTTAACTATACAGTATGAGAGATCAGAACGAGTCTATCAAAATTCTACACGTAGACGATGAGCCAGGATTCGCCGACATGGCGGCGACATTTATCGAACGCGAGGATGACCGGTTCGATGTCAAAACTGTGACAAGCCCAGATGAGGGGCTACAACATATAAAAACCGAACCAGTTGATTGTATCGTCTCTGATCACGACATGCCGGAACAGACCGGCATCGAATTTCTTGAATCGGTTCGCGATGAATATCCGAGTCTCCCATTTATTCTGTATACAGGCAAGGGTAGCGAGACAATAGCTAGTGACGCCATTTCAGCGGGTGTCACAGATTACCTCCAGAAGGGAAATGGAACTAGTCAGTATACCGTCCTTACAAACCGCATCAGGAACGCGGTGGATAAGTATCACACTCAGACTGAACTTGCCGAGCGAGAGAAACGTCTCAATCTGTTTTTTGAACAATCACCGCTTGGTGTCGTCGAGTGGGACAAACAGTTCAATTTTGTTCGTCTGAATGAGACAGCCGAGGAGATCATCGGGTACGCTGAAGGTGATTTGATCGGTCACTCTTGGCAAAAAATTGTCCCCGAATCAGATCGAGAGCCGGTTGCCGATGTTGTCTCTAGTCTTCTGGAAAATAAGGGCGGGTATTATAGCGTCAACGAGAACATACGGAAGGACGACGAGCGCGTTATCTGCGAATGGTATAATCGTGTCGTGACCGATGAAAACGGGGATGTTGTCGCCATTTTTTCGCAGTTTCAAGATATCACGGACCGGAAAGCGCGCGAACAGGAGCTACAACGGCAAAATGATCTGTTTAAAAAATCTCAGGAAATCGCGAATGTTGGCGCGTGGGAATACGATATTCAGGGTGAACAAACCATTTGGACCGATCAGGTCTATAACATCCACGACCGTCCGCGAGAGTGGACTCCAAACAACGAGGCTGTCATCGATCTGTATCATCCTGATGACCGACCACAATTTACACAGGCGTTCCGGGATGCGGTTGAGGCCGGTGAGCCGTACGACTTAGAGTTGCGGGTACAACTCGCGGACAGGGAAACGCGGTGGGTACGCACGCGCGCGGAGCCACAGGCAGAAGACGGAGAGATTGTCAGGCTCCGTGGGGCGATACAAGACATAACCGAGAGCAAGCAGCGTATCAGAGAGATCAGAGAGTTAAAACGCCAGTACCAGTCGTTAGCTGAGAATATTCCTGATGGCGCAGTATTCCTGTTTAACGATGATCTTCACTACGTCCGCGCTCGTGGGACGGAACTTGAGACAGTCGGCCTCTCACCCGACGAAATTGAGGGCGCAACGCCACATGATGTCTTCCCGGAGGAGACCGCTGACGAACTTGCTCACTATTTTACTGAAGCACTAGATGGGAAGACCAGTACGTTCACACAGAGTCTTGGAGAGGATACGTACCGTAATCGAGTAGCCCCTGTGAGAAACGGTGACGGTGCTATCACCTACGGGATAGCACTGGCCCAGAACGTCACTAATCAGATCAGCCGCAAGCAGAGGCTCGAAGCGCAGAATGAACAACTTGAGGAGTTCGCTAAGGTTGTAAGCCATGATCTGCGGAACCCGCTACGGGTGGTCGATGGTTACTTGGAATTGCTTCGTAAGGAGTGTGAGAGTGAGCACATTGATCGGATCACACAGGCGGTTGACCGGATGGATGAGCTAATCGAGGACCTCCTGCTACTAGCACGCCAAGGGGAACCTGTCGGCGAGACTGAAACAGTTGATCTCGCTGAGATCGTGGAAACTTGCTTCCGAACCGTCGAAACAGACCAAGCAACCGTCGATCTCCGTGTTGACCGACTGATTGAAGCGGATCAGAGTCGGCTTCGACAGTTGCTTGAGAACCTTTTCCGGAACGCAGTCGAACATGGTGGTGCCGGGGTGACGATCACAGTCGGCGAAGTGGAGGGTGGATTCTATGTCGAAGATGATGGACCGGGTATTCCTGAAGACGAGCGTGAGGACGTATTTAATGCTGGCTACTCGACTGTTGAGGACGGGACCGGGTTTGGACTGAGTATTATCAGTGAAGTCGCTGACGCGCATGGTTGGGACATTCGCGTGACTGACGGAACTAGCGGTGGTGCTCGGTTCGAAGTCACCGGTATTGAGGTTGCTACATAGGTACTCCGTGTTAACCCCTCCATCCAACTGGGACGTAGACAACGATGACATCATAGAGTGCCTCCGCAACTTAGCCGACGTGGTTGACAGCGAGAAGTCAGTAGATGAAGTAGGAGAGGTGTGGGAGGGTAGAGACGTAAATATCTTGCTCTGTTGAAGAGCGATCTTATCAGCCGATACCACGGGTTTAGAAGAGTGAAGCCGAGGAAATCGAACCTGACATGGAGGTCGATATCCTCGACTTCATCGAGCAGTGTCGTCACCTAGCTAAACAAGCGTTGGGGAAGCAAGCGGGCAAGCCCGACTCGGGCGGGCTTGCCCGCGAGGCCCACATAGTCGCTCACTGTATTCGTAAAGAAGAGGGCCACAGCTACGCCGAACTTGTCGATCGGCCCGGTCTCATGCCGGAGATATGTGACCAACTCGGCCTTCACTCGGATGCGTTACCTGATCCAACCACGTCCTACCACTCACTCGACCGGTATGCGATGTACATCTGGCGGGCGTTGCTGCGCATTTCAGCGCAGCAACTCCCACAATCAGGCCACGTTGCCTTGGACAGCACATTCATCGAACGACAGCAAGCTTCTCAACACTACCTCCAACGTTGTGGCCGGCGCGTAAAAACGATCAAGGCGACAACGCTGACCGATACGGAGTAGTTAGCAGTGCTGGACGTACATTGCTGTATCGAGCGTGAACACGACACGAGGGCTGGGCCTTGGGTCGTCCGCGTTCCGGCGGACGACCCTGCGGTCTGTCGCCGCCGACAATGGGTTCCAAGATTGGAACAGCGAATACCAAGTTGCTGCGCTCAATGTCGAGTATCTTGTTCACTACCGCGGATCTTCGATAATGGCAACTGCCAATAACGCACTCATCCGAGCAAAGGGCTACACGCAACGCTGGATAGCTGAAACAACGTACTCCTCGGTCAAGCGAACGCAGGCCGCTGCCCTGCGTTCGCGGTTCTGGTACCGACAGTTCCGTGAAATCGTTCTTCTCTTCGCTCTCAACAACATCAAGAAACTCGCTAAAACGCTCTAATCGCCTTCCCGTCTTACATTTTCAATAGAGCAGAATAAGAGTCTCACAAGTTGTTACTGCTATTGACGAAAGGATTGGCGAGTTAGAACTGAGCCAAGAGGAAGCGCAAGCGCAGGGAGAGCTAACGCGATACCGGGACAAGCGAGGGGATATTGAGGCAGAGATTGATGACCTACAGGCTGAGCGGGAGAAAAAATAAGCCAACTCACTCAACTTCAGGACTGACTGGATAGTATAACACATTTTGAGTAGGAACCAGAGACTAAAGAAAGTTGAGAGTAGAAGAGATGAGTTGCGGGGACGCCGAACTGATTTGAAAGTTAGGTTAGGAGTCAGCGTTTTGGGCCAGTGGCGACAGGATAAATCGCTGCTCTCGACGCCACTGGTTATCCAGTAAACCACGGAAAGCGTGTGGTCAAGAAAGTCTTCGGAGTGCTTCCTCGATTACGCTAGGTCGAAGCGGTCTGCCCGCATCACTTTACTCCAGGCGTTAACGAAGTCTTCGACGAGCTTCTCCTCGCCGTCTTCTGCTGCATACACCTCGGCAATCGAACGGAGCCGGGAGTGTGACCCGAAGATCAGGTCTGTACGGGTCGCCTTCCACTTGAGGTCGCCGGTGTCGCGGTCGTAGCCCTCGAACACCTGCTCCTCAATGGACGGTTCCCAGTTCGTTTCCATGCTCAGGAGGTTCACGAAGAAGTCATTCGTCAGCGCCTCCGGCTGGTCGGTAAGCACGCCGTACTCCCTGTCGCCGTACGTAGCGCCGAGCGTCCGCATACCGCCGACTAACGCAGTCATATCGTCAGGCGTCAGGTTCAGCAGGTCGGCCTTGTCGACCAACAGTTCCTCAGCCGGCTGATCGACACCGTCTGGAACGTAGTTGCGGAACCCATCGACCTGCGGCTTGAGCGCTTCAAACGAGTCTGCATCAGTCTGTCCGGCAGTCGCGTCGGTCCGACCGGGCTCGAATGGCACGTCGATGTCGTAGCCGGCCTCGGCTGCGGCCTCCTCAACGGCCACGTTCCCACCGAGCACAATGAGGTCAGCCAACGACACCTGTACCTCGCCGCGCGAGTCGTTAAACTTTGCCTGGATGCGTTCGTACGTTTCCAGGACTGTTTTCAGCTTCTCCGGCTCGTTAACATCCCAACCGCGCTGTGGTTCCAGGCGAATGCGAGCTCCGTTTGCACCACCACGCTTGTCGCTGTCTCGGTACGTCGACGCAGAGGCCCACGCGGTCTTGATTAACTGCGCCTGTGAGAGGTCCGTCTCAAGAATCGCTTCCTTGAGATGGGCGATCTCTTCGGCACCCACAAGTTCGTACTCTGCATCGGGGAGCGGATCCTGCCAGACCATCGTTTCGTCGGGGACCTCGGGACCGAGGAACCGTTCTGGCGGACCCATGTCACGGTGGGTCAGTTTGTACCAGGCCTTGGCGAACGCTATTCCGAACTCCATTGGGTTCTCCTGGAACGTCTCCATGATCTCTCGGTAGTCCGGATCTTTCTTGAGCGCGACATCCGTCGTGAGCATCATCGGCGTGACCTGCTCACTGTCGTTGAGGGCGTCCGGCGCGGCGTCCTCAAGCTCGTCGCTCTTCGGCGTCCACTGCCAGGCACCACCCGGCCCCTTCTCGGGCTCCCACTCGTAATCGAGGAGGTTATTGACGTATCCCATGTCCCAGTTTGTCGGAGACTGGGTCCACGGCCCCTCAATCCCGCTCGTGGTGACTTCGCCGTCCTCAACGGCGGCGTCATTCTGCCAGCCGAGCCCCATGTTCTCCATGGGAGCCGCCTCCGGCTCGGGCCCGAGTACCTCTTCGGGGTCGTCTTTGCCGTGAACTTTCCCGAAGGTGTGGCCACCAGCAATGAGTGCGGCCGTCTGCTTGTCGTTCATTGCCATCCGGGAGAACGTCTGGCGAATATTCTTTGCCGACGCCTCGGGGTCGGGCTGTCCATCCGGCCCTTCAGGATTAACGTAAATAAGCCCCATCACCGACGCGCCGAGCCCCTTCTTAATCTCACCGGGCTGCTCGAAGCGGCCCTGGGTTTCCAGCTCGTCTTCCGGGCCCCAGTTAACTGCTTTGTCAGTGTCGAAGTCGTCTTCGCGACCGCCAGCGAAGCCGTACGTCTGGAACCCCATCGACTCGACAGCGACGTTCCCAGCGAGGACGATCAGGTCCGACCACGACAGGTTACGTCCGTACTTCTGCTTGACAGGCCAAAGCAGGCGCCGGGCCTTATCAAGGTTGGCGTTGTCCGGCCAACTATTAAGTGGCGCAAACCGCTGCCGGGCACCGGCCGCTCCGCCGCGTCCGTCGTAAGCGCGGTACGTACCAGCACTGTGCCACGCCATTCGGATCATAAGCGGACCGTAGTGGTCGTAGTCGGCCGGCCACCAGTCTTGTGGGTCCGTCAGTACGTCTTCGATGTCCGCCTTGACCTCCTCAAGATCGAGTTCCTGAAACGCCTCTCCGTAGTCGAAGTTCTCATCGAGTGGGTCGGATTTCTGGCTATTCTGATCGAGTATGTCTAAGCTCAGTCGTTCAGGCCACCAGTCCTGATTCGACTTTCCAGTAAACGTCTCGTTTGAACTATTGCTAGCCATCTGCTTAATCATACTGACTTCTGCGTCATAACAGTTGCTTGGCAAAGCTTACCATTACGATGAAAAACCCCGACAATACAAAATAAAATCTACTTTGTAAAGCACTAAAGTTGGCTTAGTCACGGATTTTCTTCGAGAGTTTCACGAGTCCTTACAGCTGCCCGTACGATATGGCGCCGCAGCGAATTCCAAGAAATAGGCTTGTGCTCGTCAGTTGGACGGGCTACGATGACAATGTCAAGAGCAACAGCTTCTCATCGGTGAATTTTTGAACATCTGAAGATACTGGATAAGTCGCTGTCACCTCAAAGTCGTTTTCACAGAGAGATTCCAATAGTTCTCCCCACGATTTTTCATCACTATGATTATAAGTGTAGGCGAGAGTACTATCCTCCTTCAGTGTGCGGTTAATATAGTAGTCGGTAGAAATTTTTACTCAGAAAGGTATGTTGCCTGTAATAGATCAGCTCAACGAGATCTCCGTCGAAGAACTCCAAGAGGCGCTTGACAATGTTGATGGAAACAAGCCGACTCAACGGCTGTTAGCTGCGATCGCGTACAAAAACGGCGTCACGCAAACCGAACTTGCCGAGTGGTACGACACAGAGCGAAAAACGATCTATAACTGGCTCAACCGACTCGATACCGACGAACCGCTTGAACAAGCTGTTACAGATGCTCACCGATCTGGTCGGAAACGAAAACTCTCAGAAAAACAGCAAAAAGAGTTTGAACAAACAGTCCACGAATCACCCGAAGAGATCGGCGTTGACGCGCCGGCGTGGACGCCGGCGCTCGCACAAGAATATCTTGAAGAAACGTACGGCGTCGACTACTCAATCCCAAGCTGCCGGCGGTTGTTGAAAGAAGCGGGATTGAGTTATCAAAAACCACGCCGTTCAGCCGCTGAATCCGACGAAGACGACCAAGAAGCGTTTCACGACGAGATCAAAAAAAGCGGCGAGAGATGGACGCCACAGTAGTCTGTATCGATCAAACCAAGAAATCCGTCCAAGTCGAGCCGCGTGCCGCGTGGTTTCCGCGCGGCACGCGGCCCTCGGTCGAATTATCCGGTCAACGGGACTGGACGTGCTTGTTAGGCGCGATCACCGAGGACGGCGATCGCTTTTTCTCTCGGTTTACAGAGTATATCACCGCCGATCACGCAAAACATTTCATTTTAGCACTATGTAAAGAATTTGAAGACGATCTAACTGTCGTCCTCGATGGCGCGCCGTATTTTCAGGCATCGGCCGTCACGGACCTAGCGTCCCGTGACGACCTCGCGTTTGTGACGGTCCCATCGTATTCACCGGAGCTGAACCCAGTTGAGGAATGCTGGAGACAACTTCAAGCAGCGCTCAGCAACCGGTTCTTCGACTCACTCGACGAGCTGACAACAGCGATCGACAGTGCTCTTGACCAAATCTCTATCCCAAAAGTGAGCAACTATTTCTAACGTCTACTATATCTCTAAATTCTCTCGACAGCGCTCTTGAGTCAACTCAGAGTGATCCGATTCCGACGCCTTCTGCGGATTCAACAGAGCACATCTTTTCGTACTGACTCAACCGGTCGTAGTGTTCGTCGAAAACACCCGCCGTCACGTTCGCGCGGTCACCGACAACCTCTTTCGGAACATCACTGTTCAAATGGTGAGTGATCCCACCACGCCGGAAAGCGTGCGGACTCACGCTCGAGGGGCAGTCAAATGCGGCGGTATACTCCATTACGCCGCATTCATCTGGATCACGGTCATGCGGACACTCTCCAGTGGAAACGTAGGGGCTTGTGTATCTGTAACAATCCCCTCGAAGCGTCGATCGATGCGCACGTCCGTTTGATGTCGACACGAGTGGTCGCCTGCCGAGCTCGTCGTCAACATCAGGCCACCGATTCGCTATCCAGTCACAATGGGTCTTGGGCAGGACGTAAGTCGGGAGAATACGAGTGGTATGAAATACAGGCTCGAAGTATTACTCGTGACGGCACCACCGCCAAGCGACGCCGAACCCGAGCCAGTCAGAGCGGGTATCCAGCGCGGCGAGTTCGATCCGACAGGCGTCACGAATAGTGGAGACGGAGACTGGTCCACGTATGACGAAGATCCATTCACTGACCGACCAACGACTGCCTCTCTGTGAAAAACAGGGGCATTTTCCATTTTAGGCCGGCCAAAAAATCAACGTCTTTAAGTTCTTTTAGGCTGGCCTAAAATATGTGCAAGAGACACGACGAACCTGGCTAAAGGGAACAGGCGCAGCAATAGCTGGCGTTGCCCTCGGAGGTTGTAACGGGATGTCCGGCGATGAAGAGTCGACGCCCGGTGCTAATGAAGGACAGTCAACAGACGGCGCTTCGGACGATGAGGAAGCGCTCCAATCGGATCCGACGCACGCCGCAGTCGCCGCGGAATGGAACACGATGCGGATGCGGCTTGACGACGCGTTTACCTTCAGCATTGCCGGCCACGCCGGGGCGGGGGCAAGCGTCGGTCAGAACGTTTTCGCACGTTTCGAGGGCGCAAACGGCGAGTACGGTGCCCATGAGTTCCTCGAAACGACGAGCGAGGACAACTACGAGGGCTTCGAGGAGGACGGTCTGGTCGTCATGAACGAGGGGCTGAGCGCGGGTGATGTCGAGGCCGCCCGCGGCGGCTGGGAGGCGGCACACACGAACCTCCGCGAGGCGACCGTCACACGCGTCGGCGAGACCGGAGCGAACGCGCTGGAAGTCCTCCGGTTCGGCACGGCGGTCAACAACATCGAACTGCTCGCCGCCGCCGGCGACACCGAGGGCGCGGCGTCGGTCGGCCAAGAGGTGCTGGGCTGGTGGGAAACCTCGCCCGCTCATGATGCGGTCGAAAGCGCCGATAGTGAGGCCTACGAGTCGCTCGAAGGTGGGATGGAAGACGCGATCTCAGCCGCCCAATCCGGTGACATGGAGTCGCTCCGCAGTGCAACAAGTACGGCGTTGAACGCGTCGGCTACTGGAGCGTATGCCGTCGCTACGAACGAGGAACTCGCGGGCGCGGGGCAAATCGCGTCCTATCAGGGTCAGGGCTGGGACGCCGCGGCGCTCGCGTCGATGAGCGGCCCCTCGACGGAGTTTGTCCACGCGGCGGCCCTGACGATCTACCGGGCGCGAGTCCACGACGCGGCCCGGCTCTACGAGCGTGGGCACGCCGAGGCGGCGCGACAGCGCGTCAAGAACGTCTTCGCTCACTTCGAAGGCGCCCGTGCTCACGAGGCTCTGGAAGAGGCCAGCGAGGACGCCTATACCCGCTTCGAGGACGGCGGCTTGAGTGCGCTCTCGGCGGCCATCGAGAACGACGACGCTGAGGGCGTCGCGTCAGCGGTCGAGACAATCAACGGCTCGCTGGTCGAGGGCATTGAGGCGCTGGGAAGTGGCGCCGAGCCGGCGTTGCTTGAGGCGGGCTACTTCAAAGCCCGAATCGAGGACGCTCACGAACGGTACCGTCTCGGCGAAGAGCCGGCCGCTGCCGAGACAGTCCGTGGGCTATTCGAGACATTCGAGACCAACGAGGCCGACTTCCACGAGACGCTCGAAGAGACCGACGAATCGCTGTACGAGACCTTCGAAGAAGAACACCTCAACGGATTGATCACGGCATTCGAGGAGGGCAACGACGCGGCCGTCGACGAACACGTGAGCGGCATCCGCGAAACGCTGCTGTCCTTCGAGACGGCCGCTGGATCGACCGCGCAGGTGAGCGCCGTCGAGAGCGGCTATATGGCCGCTCGGGTCTTCGACGCAGGCGTTCTCGACGTTCTCGGAGAAAACGAGCGCGCCGGGTCGCTGGTTCAGGCGGCCTTCCAGCACTTTGAGGCGGGTGCCGGCGGGTTCCACGAGGCACTCGAAGAGGCCGACCACGACCGCTATGAGTCCTTTGAGGCCGCCCTCAGCGACGCATCGAGCGCTGCACAAGAAGGCGGAGACGCCGGTGAACAGTCCCGTGCGTTCAATGACGAGGCGGTCGGGGCGATTTACGCGGTCGTTGAATCCGGTGGCGGGTCGTTCGGCGGGGCAGCGACATCGATTATGCAAGACACCTTCGCTGCTTTCGAGGAGGCAGAAGTCCACGAGATGCTCGAGGAGGCCGACGAGAGCGCCTACGAAAGATACGAGTCCGCGCTGAACGACTATATCGGCGCGATCGAGTCAGGGTCGGGCGTCAGGAGCGCAGCGTCGGCGTACGCCGACGCTTCGATTCGTGCGCAGTTCGCCGTCGTCGGGGCCGTCGACGAAGCCCCCGTCGGCGAGGGTAGCGGCGGCGAGTCGGGCGGCGGGAGTGAGGAAACGGATCTTCAGGGCGGCCCCAACATTCAGGATGGGGTGCCGGACGACGCCGACCACGTGGTCAATATGCAGGCTGTCGCCTTCGAGCCGGAGGAACTGACGATCCAGCAGGGCGATACAGTCGCGTGGAAGCACGCTGCAGGGGAACCACACAACGTCGTTGCATATGAGGGTGAAATTCCAGAGGACGCGGAGCACTGGGCCTCCGGTGGGTTCGAAAGCGAGGAGGCCGCCCGCGAGGGCTGGGAGGATGGTGAGGGTGCCGTTCAGTCCGGCAAATCGTACGTCCACACGTTCGAAGCGACCGGGACACACGAGTATTTCTGTGTTCCTCATGAGGCTGCAGGGATGGTCGGTTCCGTCATTGTCGAATAAGCGATGGTACCGTCGTATTCCACGTGGTATCGTCGCGAACAAGCATCTAAGCGAGGGGCCGCCGATGAGGGGCCCCCTGCGAGAGGTGACCGGCTGACGCCTCTCCGAGAGAGACCAGGGAATCGACGCTTTCCCGAGTGGGGTGCGCATTTGCCGGTCCCGAAAACGACACTCGATATGCGCAGCGTCCCAGTCGACAAACAATGCTACGGGACTGACTATGAGTGGTCTGTCGGACCCTCAAACAGTCCCGATTCCGATTCAAAAAGGCCATCAAATGGGGTTTCAGAGTAAGTATGGTCGGCCCGACACTTATTGACATCAGGGAACACATCGACGGCCTCGGGACCAAAGGCGGCCAGTACTACGTCCGCTGTGGCCGCACGGGCGACCGACCGGTCCCGGCGGCCGGCACTCGGTTCCCGGACCGGGCCACCGCACGGGCCGCCGCTCGGGCCACCGAACAGTACCGCTCGGCGCTGCGACGATACGACCCGCAGGTCCCTTACTACGACCTGATCGTCTGTGAGGAGCCACCACTGGGTTCGACGAAAGGACACCGCCACGATTCGATGACCGAACGAGACGAGTACACGCTTTCCGAGCCCGTGATCACCAAGACTCCCACTCCCGGACACAGCGATCTCGTCGAGTTCTGTCACCGCGTCGCCGGCGCCGTCTTCGAGACGCTTTCTGAATCGGGGTACGACGACATCGAGACTGCTGTTATGGACGCCTACTTCGAGCTCGCCGAGAACGTCGGTGGACCCGACGAACTCTGTCTCTGCCTGCTCAAAAGCATAACTGCTGAACTCCACGAGCGGCTGTCTCCTGCTGACCAGGCTGAAGTCCTTACCGATGCCGCAGCGCGACTCAAACCACCCACCGACGAAACCAATCCTCTCGACGCGACGCTGGACACACTCGAGCAGCGAGGCGTTATCGAGAGCTACACGGGCTCGCCGGACTCGGTCGATCTCGACACTGGCGCGGAAGCCGTTGTCGTACAGATCTCCGGCTACGCGCTCTCGGCACAGAACGACCGACTTCCCGTACTGCCGGTCACGCTCGAACTCTGCCGCCATCACACGGACCATCCCCCACAATCTATTCAGGTGACCACCGGAGACGGCGGCTGGCAGCTCATGTTCGGCCTCGCGGACACGGGAGACCAAAACGGCATCGTAAGTGCGCCGATCGACGGGGAGGTGTGAGATGGTCGTCGACACCTACATCGAGCAAGCGCGAACGTGCGCTCGATCCGAGCAGGATGCTATTGCTGAGATGCGGGACGCTTACGAGGCATTCATCCGTCGGGTACAGAAACAACAGCCCGAGCAGACACCATCATCGGCTGCTGGCCTCACAACAGCCGGGGGAGTCACTCACCTCTCCGCAGACTCCTCCAGTACTGATGGCTGTCGGCCTGTCCGAAAGGCCTTCGCCGAGACGATTCGCCCCCACAGCGTCGCCGATCTCGACGAGACCGAGTCCTTGCTGGAAACGATTCGCGAGGAGTTCACTGACGCAATCGCAGTAGCACTCGCCCCGACGACAGAGGCCTCGTTCACTCCCGACCTGAAACGGATGGTCCTCACCGAAGCACAAGCTCGGCGGGCGGAAGCCACCGCGTTACGGAAAGCGCTCGAACGCGAGGAAGCACATCTCGACGAGGCGGGTGTGGTGGTCGACGACATCATCGCCTGGATCGTCAACGCGAACCAGACGCCGTTGACCGACCTCGGCTTCGATGCGCTACAACAGCGCCACGAAACGCTTACCGATCATCGCGACCGCTGTGAGGAGATGGCTTACGACCGGCAGGCATTCCTCGAGGCAACGACGAACAACGGTGTTGACGTCGGCGTCCGCCACCGAAGCCTCATGCCGTACCTCTATCAGGATTTCCCAGTCGACCATCCGGTGCTGGCGACGGTGGCGACGCTCGATGAAACGTGTCAGAAGTGCCAACGAACCGTGCGGGATCATCTGGTTCGGGGGGGCTGACCGATGAGCAACGGGCCTCGTCGACAGCGAGCGGAGCCGGCTCGTGTTCGCTCGGTTCGCGCCGTCGGCCCAGAACGCGGGGCTGTCGGCGCCGAGGACGCGGTCGAGCAGGAGTGCTTGGACGGGCGTGACTCCGAGTTCGTCGTCGACGTCGACGAGCGTGACGCCCGGCGCGAGGTCCGGGAGGTCGCCGGTCGGTCGTCGGGAACGAGTTGGCATGGTAGGGCCGACAGGGAATTAGGTGAACCGCCTCGGGGTCAAGCCCCGAGGCTTCCCGTTTCAATGACGCGACTTGCAGGAACCGACGAAGAAGATCCTCCATCGGTTTCCACAGCGGTCGCAGTCTCCACGGGCGTCACTTCGGCCTGTCCCAGACCTAACTCCTGAAGACCACGAGAAAGAACGTTGTACGACGCATTCGCATCCCTGTCCGCCTCAAACCCTCCTCGAACGGGAACTCCGAGCGTTGAATCCGGAGCTTGTGATCACCTTCGGTGGAAACGCGTGGCCGGCACTCCGACGCTCAACCACGCCGGAACCCGTCATGGAGACGGACGCCGACCCAGAGAGTATCATGGCCATCCACGGGATACTCCACCGTATCTCCGAACCGGTCAATACCCACATACTCCCGCTGGCTCACATGAGTGGGCAGGTCTGGTGGCGGTTCCCACCTGACGAGTACATCTCGCGACTCAGCAAGGCGCTTGAAGTGCTCGAACGCCAGTAGCGAAAACGACGGAGCGTGACACACATCGTCTCGATATGAGATAGCGACTCTACAGATTGTGGGCAGTCACGTGTTTGGGCGGACTACATGTCGAGATAGGGGCCGTAAGACCGAAATATGGCACTATAGCCAATTATCATCGACGTCAAATCTCAGTACCAGATTTAAATGCTTAGCAAATAGTGACTTGGTATGGCTGAAGTTCAAGCAATCTTTCTTGCTATCTGTTTCCCGGTTCTTGCGATAGGACTCCACGAACTGACCCACCTAGCAGTCGCCCGGATTGCCTGCCCGCTTTCGATTGAACAGACTTCATGGGTCCCGTTCCGACTTCGCCTTGATTTTGAGAGACTGCCGGCAAAAGCCACACTCCGGATGATTGCACTTGTCCCTCTATTTGTCGGCAGCGTGGCTGCTGCCATCGCTATTCAAACCGGTATTTGGCAACAGATTAAAATTGCCGATCCGTACTACCTCCATCATCTTATGATAGCGTACTGGTTCCTCTATATCATTCCCAGCCCTGCAGATATTCGACTAGCCATCTGGCCGTCGGTAGAAGACACACAGCATGTTCAGGTGAATCCACAATGAGTGGACGCTTAATCAACACATCAGGAATGGACGACAATC
>Ga0207414_1000701_pt1 | contig 14145 bp, 15 predicted proteins | sample PonA231FremontCA_2_FD_187269 | JGI IMG/M metagenome (GOLD analysis project Ga0207414, IMG submission 187269) | Marine sediment microbial community from Fremont, CA, USA - Pond A23 Sediment 1 (SPAdes) | ecosystem: Environmental > Aquatic > Marine > Unclassified | place: USA: Fremont, California... | reverse complement strand
CGAGAAAAGGTTCTCAACTTGTAGAATAAACGGGCTATTGGTTCTTTTTCTTACTTAAAACCTTAACACCTTAAAACTCTAAAACTTTTTCATGTTAACTACACAATATATAAAACAACACCAACGAAGCAATAAAAACAAAAAACAATATTTCTCTGGATATAAACTGCTTATATACTATATAGCCTATTCCTGCCAAACACGCACTTCCCAGAAAGAAATTCCCTCCTTCTTTTTCCCATGGAAATATTATATACCATAGGATAAGAAGCAACAACATATTCAAAAATTTTATTCTCTGCCCCCACCCAATCAGATCTATCTGCTGCAACTTTTCCAAGAACGCCAATCCCTGTGTCCAACCCAACCAAAAAGTAATAAACTTGAACAAGTGCAACAAAAGAAAAAAAATGGCAAACCATAGAACGCCCCAAATATAACCCCCGGCCAATAACAGGCAAATGCTGATCAAGGCCCAAAATATCAGCAGAGCACCCCCAAAAAAGAAGTCCCCAATTGCGGACAGGGTATAGATGGTCGTAGTCTTGATCTTGTCCAGTGATGCAGGAGCCATTACACCCTTGGATATCTTGGATTCCAGAAACAGGAAATACCCCACCAACAAAGGAGTCCAAAAGGGATGAGTATTATACAGGGTCAAATATCTCTTTCTGGCTTTCTTCAACTCCTTGAAGTCTGGATACAATTCTTGCAATCCGGGTTCAATCGCAAAAGAAAGCCCGATATTCTGCAGTCCGCGCAGGTTATTACAGGCACCTATGAAATAGGTCCTGAAAAAACACAGAAGCAAGGCTTTAAGTGATATGCTCATCCCGGTCCTTAACCTTGTATATAACCGTTCAAAGGTTCAATTACCCCTTTTCTTCCGATTTACTTATTCCAATATCTCAAGATTCTGATAACCCTGAACATCGCTCGTTGATCCCTTGAACGATTGTTCAGGCTATCTTTGTTTATTCTGTTGTGCCAGATACAGTTGATATATCTGTTTGGTATTCCATCCCTTTACTTTGTCCATGACCCGGCGAATAATCTGTTTGGGTTTTCCTCCCTTGTCCATCTCAGCCAGGAGTACATGTTCAACTTGTGATTGCTCAGTAAAGTAAATCTCCTGCGGAGGTCCGAGCAAGACGGTAAATTCTCCCGGCAATTGCAGATCCTTGTCTAGCAGTTCACCCAGGGCAAAAGAAATCAATTCTTCATATCTCTTGGTGAGTTCCCTGGCCAGACAGCACTCTCTTTCTCCCAGAGCTTCAAATGCGATTTCCAGGGTCTCCTGCAACCTGTTCTTTCTTTCGAAAAAGATCAGAGTACTCCTTATATCGGCATATTCCAGGAAGACCCTTTTTTTCTCCCCCCTTTTACGGGGCAGGAATCCCAGGAAAGTAAAGGGCTGCGGAGGCAAACCGCTGGCCATTAAAGCGGTCACCGGGGAACTTGGACCCGGAACCGGGACCACTTTGTATCCATTGTCCCTGCAAGCCCGGACCACCAAATATCCCGGGTCCGATACCACGGGAGTTCCGGCGGTAGAAATCAGGGCTATTTCCTTTCCTTTCTGCAACAGATCCAGGACTAGATCGATCCTGCTTTTTTCATTATGGTCAAAAAGGCTGATAAATTCCTTTTTACCAAGTCCCAGCCTGTTGAACAAAAGTCCTGCTTGTCTGGTATCCTCTACAAGTACAACTTCCACATGCTGCAATATCTCTTTCGCCCTTGGACTCAAATCACCAAGGTTGCCAATAGGAACCGCCACCACCCATAACTTCGGAAAATTCGACCACGTTTTGTTCATGAATTATTTCACATCTGCTTTGGCTTATTAACACAGCGACCAGATCCAACCTACAGGGTTTTGCCCAAAGTTTATTTTTGGACAAATAGCTGCTGACTGCTTTTAACATTTTCTTCTGTTTTTGTATAGTCAAAGCTTCACTTGCATAACCAAACTGAATATCAGTCTTTGTCTTCACTTCCACAAACACATAAGTGTCCTGCTGAAAACAAACTATATCCAGTTCCAATTGCCTGTATCTCCAATTGGTATCAACTATGCCGTAGCCGTTGGCCTGGAGAAAACTACGGGCCAACTCCTCTCCTGCCTGAGCAGCATTCATATTCCCGGCAGCCATTTTTGACCTTTCAGCACACAATTTTTTACCGGTTTATAAGTATACCTGTGCAATCTGCTTGGACCGAATCTCTCTAACTTCTCCAAATGCAGTTTTGTAGCATACCCCTTGTGTTCAGAAAATTCGTATTCCGGATATCTCTTGTCCAACTTTCGCATCAATCGATCCCTGAAAGTCTTGGCCAATATGGAGGCTGCAGCGATCTCAGCCACCAGGGAATCCCCCTTTTTTATACACTGGCATTCCAGACGTGTCTCCGGGACACTGTTGCCGTCCACCAATACAAACGCGGGCTTCGGGGTCAATTTCTCAAGTGCCCTGCCCATTGCAAACATTGTGGCCCGCAGGATATTCAACCTCTCGATTTCCCTTGGCCAGGCCAGGCCCATAGACCAGGAAATCGATTTATCCTTGATTATCTTTTCGAGCTGAACGCGTTTGGAGGGTGTAATCTTTTTGGAATCAGTCAGGTCTTGAATGGTATTGTTATCTGGCAGTATAGTGGCTGCGGCAACCACAGGTCCTGCTAGGCAACCTCTTCCGGCCTCGTCCACACCGGCCAAGGGTGAAGGAAATTGTGAAGTATCTATCACGTTAATTCATTTCTGTTCCGGGTTCGTTGTTCGATGTCAGGATAAACAGGGGGTAACCTAACAGATCACCCCCAATTTCAGGGATCAAAGAAAGTAATGTTTGACAAAATCAATTTGCCGGATCTTAAACCTCGATCACCGAATTCCCGACTGTATTGTTTTTTATTCCGAACTTCCAAGTAGTAAAACTAGACAGGATTCCTATTTCTGGGTATCCCTGGTCTTGATGCGGGCAGCCTTTCCCTTTAATCCCCGCAAGAAGTAAATCCGGCTCTGTCTCACTTTACCGCGGCTAACCACTTCAATCTTTTCTATGGACGGGGAGTGCAAGGGAAATATCCTTTCCACGGCAATACCATCCGAAACCTTGCGAACGGTAAAAGTAGCCCTTGCCCCGGAACCGCTTTTCCTGATCACTGTTCCCTTGAAAACCTGAATACGCTCCTTTTCCCCCTCAATTATGCGAACATGGACATTGACGGTATCTCCCGCCCTGAATTCCGGGACATCGATTCGCATCTGCTCTCGTTCAATCTTGCTGATTGCGTCCATTGTCATTCTCCTTAATATTATTTCATGTTATTTTTGTTTTTTTCTTGGTGCCTAGTTCGCTGTTTTGCTATTTTGTTGTTAAGCTGTTAAGCCGTTGAGTTGTTGAGTTCTCAAGGTTTTAAGAAAAGAAAAATAAAAGCAAAAAGAAACTCAAAGCTGAAAACAAGAAAAAAGAATGGTACCATCTCTGAACTTAAGATCCTTAACAACTTAACAACTCATCAGCTTAACAACTATCTTATGCTAATTCAGATCTCCCAGGATTCGATCCACCAGAATCGCGGCTGCGGAACGTACAGACAAATGGTTGTAATCATCCCAATATCTGATTGGCCTGACAACTCCATCCGACTGTGAAATCACCTCCTGCGCCAAACCGGATCCTGTGCCCAGGACCAAGAGTACGGGGTGTTCTTGCAATATCTCCCTTACGCGGCTTTCCTTGATAGAACCCTCGTATTGAGCGCTAGTAGCAAATACGTACGGTTTTTTCCCGCTACTAGACTCGATTGCCTCTATTGCATCCTGCAACTCATCCACTACACTGACATTTTCCAGGGCCCGGGACCTAGCCGGATTGACCTGTTTCCCGTATCCTTCCCGCCAATGATTTATGAGCCTCTGTCCCAGGATCTGCTGATCCTTCAAAGGGGTAACTATGTAATATTCACCCAAGGAGTAAGTAGAACAGACCCGTGCTATATCGTGAATATCTAAATTTGTCAAAGAAACAGAAGTTATTTGTTTATTTTTATTCAACACCGGGCTGTGCAGCAAGGCCAAATACAGGTTGCGCGCGTATCTGGTGCGGTCTTGTTTGCGCAGGAACTTGTGGTCTTCAGACGTCAAATCTGCATGTTCAAGCAATTCCGGCCTTTGTTTCAGGGTTGTAAGCAGGGCCTGCTGTCTCCTCCAAACATCCACCTTGCCGTGGTCTCCGGAAAGCAATATTTCCGGTACATCGAATCCCCTGAAAGAACTGGGCCGAGTGTAATGGGGGTATTCCAACAAACCGTCAGCGAAACTTTCCTCAAGAACAGAATCCTCGGAGCCCATAAATTCGGGCAACAATCTGGAAACAGATTCCATAAAGCACAGGCAAGCACTTTCGCCTCCGCTTAAAACAAAATCCCCCATGGATATCATATCAGCTTCCACCACTTCGCAAAAACGGGAGTCAATGCCTTCGTATCTTCCGCAAACCAGAGTCAGGGATTTACACTTGGAGTATTCCCTTGCCTTGCGTTGATCAAATCTCTCTCCCTGCGGGGTGAAAACTACAACCCTGCTTTTCTCGGGAACATCCTCCACCACCCTTACCAAGGGATCCAGGGACATAACCATTCCCGCACCCCCCCCATAAGGGCGGTCATCCACGCTTCTATGCTTGTCTGCGGCATACTCGCGGGGATTGTAAAACGAGAAGGAAATAAGGCCGTTTTCCCCTGCTTTTGCCATCAAGCCGCAGTCCAGGGGAGATTGAAAGAATTCGGGGAAAATGGATACAATATTGAAATGCATTCTATAATTGCTTCTGTTACTGCCTGTTAATTCCTGAATAATATGTTGTGGCTTCTAATTCTTAATTAGTGATTGAACCTAAACTCACCCATCTTCTGCGTCGCTGCATGAAAAATTTCTCAATTGTTGAATATCGAGCTTTAAAATCTTATTCTTACGTAAACACCTAACCACATCCCAACACTATTCGGATTTATACAACTCCAAGAGACCTGGCGGAGGGGATATAATTATCTCACCGGATTCAATATTTATATCCTGGATAAATTCCCCGGCTACCGGAAACAGAATCTCCTTCCCATCAATCCCCTGAATAGACCATATTTCCTGCGCAGCTTCCTGCCTGGCTTGTTTTAAGACACCAATATATTCTTTTTCCGGCAAATATACGCTACATCCCTCCAACTCAAAGAGAAAGATCTCCTCATCTTCATCCTTGGGGGGCAGATCGCGCTTTCGGATCCAAATATCGTTCCCGATCAGTTCCTGTACCCGTGTTCTGTCCTCAATCCCTTCCAATTGCAGAATAACGTACTTCTGGTGCAAACGATAGTTTTGGATCAAATATTTTTTGGGAAACTTGCTTTCCCCTTTTATATATATCCTGGAAAGTTCACCAAACAGGAAAGGGGAGCTTGCGTAATTTTTTACGCCCAACTCCCCTTTTTGTCCGTGGGCCTTTATGACCTTCCCAATAGTCAAAAAGGCTGAATAGACCATAGTTGTCCCGTTTATGTTTTATTATTCCAAAATTTCCAAGACCACCCTTTTCTGGGCCTTAGTAGAAACCGCCCCTAATAAAGTACGCATAGCACGAGCAGTACGGCCCTGCCTGCCAATCACTTTACCCAAATCTTCCTTGGCTACTCTCAATTCAATTACTGAAGTCTGTTCGCCCTCTATTTCCTCAACTTCTACTGCTTCCGGATTGTCAACCAATGCTTTAGCGATATACTCTATGAGTTCTTTGAACATAACGAACCTCCACACCGAATTCAGGGTTTTACATTTGATAAAGCAAAATACTTGGGTTAATTACTACTATAGTATCCAGCCCTTTTTAACAAAGATCGCACGGTCTCACTCGGTTGTGCCCCATGATCCATCCATTTCTTAACCTTTTCCAACTCGATCTTGATATCATTGGGTTCCACCATTGGATTATAATACCCCAAATATTCCAATGCTTTCCCATCTCTCTTGGCTTCACTGTCCACAGCCACCAACCGATAAAACGGCCTTTTCTTCGATCCCTTTCTAGTTAATCTCAATCTTGTAGCCATACCTTATCACGTCCCTCCGTATTAATTTAAGTTTATAGTTATAAGACAAACTTGTTGTCCTATTTCTTCTTCTTTTTCTTGGTGTTCTTTTGTTGTACTTTTTTCTTTTTTCTTTCATCTTTTTTCTTCTTGGTACCACCGCCAGTTTTTCCACCTCCCGGATCCATTCCTTCCATACCGGCTTCCAAACCCGGGATACCCGTCATAGAACCCATACCCGGCATACTGGCTGCGGACTTGCCTCCGCCCTGACTCATCTTTTTCATCATCTTTTGCATCTGAGTAAAATTCTTCAACAATTGATTTACATCGCTGACCGCAGTTCCACTGCCCTGGGCAATCCTTTCCTTTCTGCTATTGTTTATAATAGAGGGGTTATGCCTTTCCTTGTAGGTCATGGAGTTAATGGCAGCCTCCACCTTGGAGAGTTCCTTTTCCGGCATCTGCACATCTTTTAATTGATCCTTCACCTTGCCCATGCCGGGAACCATCTTCATCAGGCTCTCTATGGAACCCAACTTGCGTATTTTGCGCATCTGGGTCCGAAAATCCTCGAGATCAAACTCCGCTTTCTGCAGCTTATTTTCCAATGACGCGGATTCCTGCTCATCGAACTCCTGCTGCGCCTTTTCAATCAGGGTAAGCACATCTCCCATCCCCAGAATCCGGGATGCCACCCGATCCGGATGAAAGGCTTCCAAGTCCTCGATTTTTTCTCCCACTCCCACAAACTTGACTGGCTTACCGGTGATGGACCTGATGGACAGGGCTGCGCCTCCTCTGGCATCTCCTTCCAGCTTGGTCAGGACCACTCCGCTCATATCCAGGTCTTGATTAAACTTTTCCGCTACATTCACAGCGTCCTGGCCAGTCATGGAATCCGCTACAAGCAATATTTCCTGCGGAGTACACACCCGCTTGATCTCTGAAAGTTCCTGCATCAAGGCCTCATCTACGTGCAACCTACCTGCAGTGTCCAAAATCAAGACATCCGAACCCTGCTCCCTGGCTTGCTTAATTGCTGAATCACAAATCTCGACCGGATTCATCTGGGATGAAGACTCGTAAGCAGGCAAATCCAAATCAGTAGCCAACTTCTGCAACTGATCTATTGCAGCCGGCCTGTAAATATCCGCCGGGACCAGATAGGGTTTTTTGTTCTGCTGCTTTAAATAGGAAGCCAATTTGGCGGCAGTCGTGGTCTTCCCCGAACCTTGCAGGCCCACAAGCATAATGATTGCAGGAGATGAACCCTTTAATTGCAAACTTTCGTGTTCATCGCCCAACAGGCTGACCAATTCCTCGTGGACGATCTTGATCACTTGTTGACCAGGAGTCAAGCTGGACAACACCTCCTGTCCCAAGGCCCGTTCTTGCACCTTTGCCACAAAATCTTTGACAACCTTGTAGTTAACATCCGCTTCCAGTAGAGCAAGACGAACTTCCCTCAAACCGTCCTGAATATTATTTTCATCCAGGCGGCCTTGACCTTTGAACTTTTTGAATACTGACTCTAAACGTTCAGAAAGACTATCGAACATATATCACACACTCTCAATTTAAGAAAAAGGCATAGCTTGTTATTACCGAAAAGCTTCCCATCCAAGCTCGGTCAAGGCAGGAAAAAACTGTATCATTCCTTGGCAAACAAGCAAATCGGTTACACTATTAACACGGGAAAATTAATTTTTACCTGAAATCAGCGGATTAGTCAAACAGTGTTTCCCGGATATGCAAGCTAAATTCTCGATAATCTGCAAAACAGGAACAGTGCATATTCAACCTCCAGAACATTTTGCATTGTATCCCATCTTTTTCAACTCTTGAAGCAAGACATCCCTGTGATCTCCCTGAATTTCTATCACTCCGTCCTTTACAGTCCCCCCGCTTCCGCACTTCTTCTTGAGCTTTTTACCCAGTGATTTCAAGGAGTCCTCATCCGATCCGAGGCCTGTGATTACTGTCACGCCCTTGCCCTTGCGACCCTTGGTCTCCCTTCCGATCCTGACAATTCCGTCTCCTTGCCCGGATTTCGAGTCCTTTTTCATTCCTGAACACTCGCACTGCGAAACCGACTTGCCGCAAGCAGGACACATACCACCTTTTTCCGTGGAATACACCACACCGGAGACATTCTTTTTATTAGACTGCATAGAAAACTCTACAGTTCTAAGTTCGAGGTCCCATGTTAGAAATTGTCAAATAAAAATTATTCTAATTCAATAGTCACGACATAAGAGGCTAAGCCCTGTTGAACCTTGGTAGCATTAGCTATTGAATTTCTTGTAACCAAGCTACAAGATTCCCAAAGTGTTTTCAATGACAAACTTCGAACCTCGAACTTTTTAGTTGCCAACTAGGTTTTTGATTTTTGGATTGCATTTTCAAAACCTTTTGCAGAATTCCGGATAACCTTTTCCGGTACACAAAAGGAGAGTCTGAAATACCCGGAATATCCGAATCCGGAACCGGGAACAGCCAAGACCAGTTCATCCTGCAATCTGTTCACAAATTCCACATCGTCTCCCCCCGGGGCCTCTGGAAATATGTAAAAACCGCCCTTGGGGGAATTGTAATTATAGCCCGCACTGCTCAATATATCGCACATAAGTTCCCTTCTTCTTTCGTACGTGCCTATATCCACACCTGCGTTCAAAGCGTGGTGAAGCACTTGCTGGCCAATGGCAGGTGCATTGACGTAGCCCAATATCCGGTTGGTAAAGACAAGTCCCTGCATCAGCTTGTCCTTGTCTTCTAGTTCCGGGTTCAGGAGCACGTATCCGATCCTCTCACCCGCCAGTGAATGGCTCTTGGAAAAGGAACTTACCACGATACTGTTTTGGTACATGGGAAGCAGGGAAGGCACGGCATTGTCTCCGTAGGTCAAGAACCTGTACGGCTCGTCTGATACCAGCAATATGGGCTTGTCAGTTTTAGTATTCGCCAGTTGGATGATTTCCACCAGTTTTTGCAGTTCCTCAGTATCGTATATATGACCAGTGGGATTATTCGGGGAATTTATCAGCACAACCCTAGTCCGGGAACTTATTTTTTCTTCAATAGATTCCAAATCCAGTCTGAAGTCCAGCGGGACACTGGGTACCGGTCGGAACACCCCGCCGTAGTTGGCAGTATAGAATCCGTACTCCACAAAATAAGGTGCCGGGCACAACACTTCATCACCGGGTTCCAGGACTGCGCGAAACAGGCTGTTCAGCCCCCCTGCAGCACCGCAGGACATCATTACCTCGGAGGATGTTACCCGGGTACCCTGCTGTTCTGTCAAGTGTTCCGCCAGGGCCTCTCTAACCTCCGGATATCCGGAATTGGGCATATATCCGAATGAATAGGCATTACCGCCTTTTTCAGCCACCTTTTGCAGTCCCTGTTTGACCTCGGACGGAGGTGGCAAATCCGGATTGCCCAAGCTGAAATCAAAGACATTGTCCTGCCCGTGTTGTTGCTTAAGCTTGGCCCCTGTTTCAAACATCTCCCGGATCCAGGAACTCTTCTCCAAATAGTCCTCGATTTGCTTCGTCAACACGCTCATAATACCAATACCCCTTTAATTTTACAGTGAAATTAATTTCTCGTAACGTAACTACAAGAAATTATTTGCAAGCTATCTAACAACATACTGGAACAACGTTTTATTACTTGGCCCTTGGACCTGGGCCCTTAATTCTTTCCATTTTAACTCCCATGCCCTGTCGGGAACAACAACGCATGTAAAAATTCTTTTTACACTTAAAACCTTGGCGGCAATCTCGTCTACGAAGTAGCGAGAAAAATTCTTATTCTTACACTTAAAACCTAAAACCCTAACACCCTAAAACTTTATAATATTATTATATATTTTCCCCGTTTTGCCTGTATGCGTTAAGCTTGTTCCTCAAGGTCCTAACCGAAACCCCCAGCAATTTTGCAGCCTGGGAACGATTACCCTCTGTATGAACCAGGCTCTTGTAAATCATCTTCTTCTCCATTTCGTACAAGGACATCAGGCTAGGATTGTCTGTTTGACTTCCAACCTGGCCATCCGATATCTCTGCACTCTCTTCCCTCGCTTCCTGGTCCTGTTGAACCTCCTCCTCCAGGTGTTCCTCCTGCAACAGGAAGTGACTGGGTCTTATCTTTTTCCCCCCTGCCAAGAGCACCGCCCTCTCCATCAGATTCTGCAGTTCCCTCACGTTTCCGGGCCAGTCATGGCTCAGCATCCACTGTTTTGCCTCTTCTGTCAATTCTATCAAGGGGAGATCGTATTCCTTGCAGAATTTGCGGATAAAGTGCTCTGCCAATAGTATTACATCCTGCTCCCTTTCCCTTAAACCGGGCAAGTGAATGGGAATGACGTTCAGGCGATAAAACAAGTCCTGCCTGAAAGTACCGTTGGCTACACACTCCTCCAGGTTTCTGTTGGTGGTGGCCAATACCCTGACATCCACTTGCAGGGTCTCTGTGCCTCCCAGGCGATCTATCTTTCCGTCCTGCAGCACTCGAAGCAATTTTGCCTGCAGAGCCAGGTCCATTTCTGTTATCTCGTCCAAAAGCAGTGTTCCGCCGTGGGCCAATTCGAACTTCCCCGGCTTCTTTTGAACAGCCCCTGTGAACGCACCTTTTTCATGTCCGAACAGTTCACTCTCCAACAAATGTTCCGGAAGCGCTGCACAATTTATGGCTATAAAAGGCTTTTCCGAGCGGTCGCTACTGTTGTGGATATACCTGGCGAACATCTCCTTGCCGGTACCGGAGTCCCCGGAGATAAGAATAGTCGCCCTGGAGGAGGCCACTTGCCTAACCAGGGAAATCGCCTTTTTCATCTTTTTGTGTTCACCGATGATCTCGCTTGCGGCACTTGTCTGCTCGATCCTTTTTTGGGGTGGTGACTTCTCTTCCCTTGGCTGTAGAACCAGTTTTAGCTTTTCCCGGGTAACAGGCATCAACCAATAGTCTTTTGCCCCTGCCTCCATTAAGCGTTTAGCTTCACTCGCTGTTCCCTGTTCAGTGACAACTATTACCGGAGGCAATCCTTCCCGGAAGTTTGAACCTTCCCGAAAGAGTTCCTCCACATTATATCCGGTCAATTTGGGCTCGGAAAAGATCAATTCGACATCGCCCTTTTTCAATTCCTGCAAGGCTGAATCCAGGTTTTCCGAGAGCTTTACCTTGTATCCCATTTCCTTTAGTGTGGGAAATAACTCGCTAACCGGATTGGATCTGGCTATAAAAAGTACACTATATTTTTGGGTCATAACTCACTAATGAATCGGGATAAAAATCATTCTGTCCAATCATAGGACTTGAAAAAATCTAACATATTTGCGATTAGTAAGGCTGTTCCTGGAGCAACAGGTAAATGTTGAACAATAACTCTATTATATCTGATCATATCAAGCAACAAAAAGCTTGCTACAATTCAGTGTAATTTTGCAGTTAAAACACCTTTGCCAGATACGTGGCTAAGCCTGATCCTCCTGTTTGAAGATATAGCAAATCAAACAGTTATAAGTAAAGTATGACAAGATTTTTTTCACAACAAAAATCAAGAGGCAACAATATGTCGGACAACATAGACGATATTTTAAAACAAGTCGCAGAAGGCAAGAAAACACCGCAAGAGGCCAGGGAGATCTTGCAACTTGCACCTTACCTGGAAATGGACAGCGGCGTTTCCCTGGACATACACCGCAAATTCCGCACCGGACAAATGGAAGTTGTTCTTGCAAGGGGCAAGACTGATGAACAACTCTACAATGCAGTCCTGGGAATTAATTCCTTCGACTCCCCGGTCCTGGTTACCAAGGTAGAAAACAGACAGGCAGAATACCTGCAGGAACACTTTCCAGAGGGAGTATATTGGTCCCAGGCTGAACTGTTTGTTCTGGGCAAGGAACTTACCCTTGCACCCCCGTGGAACCGGGAAGGCGAGGTTTCCATTGTCACTGCCGGGGCCTCTGATATATCTATAGCCCTAGAGGCCCTGGGCACGTCCCAGTTTATAGGGCTTGATCCCGCCCTGATCACTGATGTAGGGGTAGCGGGTCTGCACAGGATCACCCCATATCTTCAAAACCTGAAAAATTCAAGGATTATTATTGTAGTTGCAGGTATGGAAGGGGCTTTACCCAGTGTGCTTTCCGGACTCCTGGACAAACCCATCCTGGCGGTTCCCACTTCCGTGGGATACGGGGCGAGTTTCAACGGGCTGACCGCTTTACTCGGGATGCTGAGCAGTTGTGCGCCCGGGGTTTCGGTGGTTAACATAGACAACGGCTTCGGCGCGGCTGTAGCAGCAGGGAAAATACTAAACAACGACTGAGTCCCAGTTTATTACTACACAGCCGCAACTTGGAACGCGTATTTCCAAACCGATCAAACCGTCCATGATGCCCGAAACGCAAATGAATATTCGAATCTGTCAGCTGTGCCAGAAAGCACTAAATCTTGTGCACCGCCTCAAAGATCCCTTCTGCCAGTGTGGGATGGGCATGGATGGTCCTGGCTATATCCCGGCCCGAAGCCCCCAGGGACAAGGCTAGTGTGGGCTCGGCGATGATATCCGACACATGGGCACCTGCCAAATGTGCCCCCAAAAGCTTGTCACTGTCGGCATCAAAAATCAGCTTGAACACGCCGGAAAGCTCTCCCATGGCATGAGCCTTGCCAAGCTCCCGGAACTGGGATTGCTTGCAGGAAACATTGTATCCCTGCTCCCTGGCCTGGATTTCGGTAAGTCCCACGCTGGCCACTTCCGGAGAAGTAAATACTGCAGAGGGTACACTGCTGTACTCCATAACCTCATCCTGGCCCAGGCAGTTACCTGCTGCCACCAGCCCCTCCATACTCGCCACGTGGGCTAGCATTATCTTGTCCGGTCCCAGGACATCACCGATGGCATAGACACCTTCACAGGAGGTCCTGCAGCGTTCGTCTGTAATGATCCAGCCGTGCCGATCAATATCCACACCGGCAGCATCCAGTCCCAATCCCTCGGTATTCGGTACCCGGCCCACTGCTACCAATACCACATCCACTTTGACTTCCTTTTCTTCCTGCGCGGATTTGGGGACATCGTCAATAAACGGAGAAGGGCCCAGGGTGACGGATATCCCGTCGGATTCCGGCTCTGCCTTAACCGCGGTACGACAGAGTTCGCAGCCTATCTTGCGTTTTTTCATCTCCTTCTGCAGGAGTTTGCTCATATCCGGATCAATGGAAGGAACCGGCAAGATCCGATCCATCCCTTCCACTACTGTTACCCTGGAGCCAAAGGCATGGAATATTCCGGCCAATTCGCTGCCGATAATTCCACCTCCCACTACCAACATACTGGAAGGCACATAATCCAGTTCCAGTGCATCACTGCTGTCGATAACACGTTCATGGTCCACAGAGAGGGAGGGAAGCTCCAGGTTCCGGGATCCGGTGGAAATGATCACCTTATCTCCGGCAATTTCCCGCACTTCACCTTCACTGCCGTGAACCCTGACCAGATTGGCACTGACAATCTCCGCCCTTCCATACACCAGATTGACCTTCAGCTTGGAGCAGGTTTTTTCCAGTCCAACCCGCAGGTTGTCGGTAATTTTGCTCTTGCGGTTCACAATCGCGGACATATCTGCAGACACATTGCATTCACCGGTGATACCATACTCTTGGAGCCTTTGAGCGCTTTCCAGTGCCTCTGCCGAGGACTTGAAGGCCTTGGTGGGGATGCATCCCCAGTTCAGGCAGGTACCTCCCATACGGTTGGCTTCTATCAGTGTAACTTCAGCGCCTGCCCTGGCAGCTTCAAATGCTGCTGTATGCCCGCCAGGCCCGCCACCGATGATGCTGATCCTCTGGCTCATTATTCCCCCTTTCAGATTTGTTTATTTTTTATGCCCTCATAACCCTCCTGGCAAAATCCACTTTTTGCCATACAGGTCCAACTGTTCTCATGTTAACTCCCATGCCCTGGCGGGCACAACGAAGCATGGGCAATCTCGTCAACGAATCTTTTCGTTGCGAGAAAAGGTACTCAACTTGTTGAATAAACAG
>Ga0207414_1000700_pt1 | contig 14158 bp, 13 predicted proteins | sample PonA231FremontCA_2_FD_187269 | JGI IMG/M metagenome (GOLD analysis project Ga0207414, IMG submission 187269) | Marine sediment microbial community from Fremont, CA, USA - Pond A23 Sediment 1 (SPAdes) | ecosystem: Environmental > Aquatic > Marine > Unclassified | place: USA: Fremont, California... | reverse complement strand
GACTGCTATTTGGAGTTTTACCACTTTTTGCTAAGTTTTTTATAATTTATAGTCTGGCTCTACTTATCTCTTTATTTTTAGATGATCAGGTAAAATCTGGTATTTCTGCTGGGTTTATATTATTGCTTTTCTGGGGAGCTGATTTACTCTGGGATATATCTATTTTCAATATTTTTAGTTATGCACCAGTAACTCCATTTTATATTCATGGAATATTTCCCTGGACAGCTATTATTAAGTTGTTTTTAATAGGTATAGTATTTTATGGCCTGTCATTTTATAGATTTAAGACAAGAGATTTTTAAAAATTTTAAAGGAGATGGTTATTATGTTATTAGCTACAACTGATTTAAATAGTGATTATGAAGTATTAGGAATGGTAAGAGGCAGTGAGATGAAAGCTGTAAATTTGGGCAAAGATATTTTTGCGTTTTTTAGAAAATTAATTGGTGGAGATGTAAAGGAGTATTCTGAACTTTTAATTGATGCCCGAGATTCTGCTATTGCTGAAATGGAAGCTGAGGCAGAAAGAATGGGAGCAGATGGTGTTATAGGGGTCCGTTTTGCTACTTCATCGATTAGTAGTGGGGCAGCTGAGATTGTAGCCTATGGGACAGCAGTTAAGTTTTAACAAAATAATACAAAATAGATATAGGAGGGGAAAACCCTCCTTTTTTGTTTATACCTTATTTTGAGAAAATAAAAATAATGCATATCTAAAAAATACAAAACTAACTAAAACAATGGCTAATATTTCTATAATAATAGCAGGATATTTTAAAAGATGAATTGAAAATTCATTAACTAGATATTTGTTTGTTAATTTTAAAGCAATTGCAGTTATTACAAAAGGAAATGTAAAAGCTGAATAACTTGGATAAAAACCTACCGATAACATTTTTGGTAAATAAATGGTAACAGCTATTATTGAAATAATTGTAAATGAAATTAAACATCCTAAAAGCATAATATTTTTTTCTGGAAAAGAACTCATATATCCTGCAAGACAGAGACCGGCTGGTGCAGTAAAAATAGCTATTGTAGGTAAAGCTGGCTCTTTTATTTTTCCAACCTTAAAAACTCTATAACTTATAATTGGTAGTAGAATTAAATAAGAAGTGAAACCAAAATAAAATAAACGCTGTCCGAGTTCAATATTATTGAAAACTGGTGCAGTTACACTTGCAACTACTATTCCTACATAGACAATAAAATAGCTTGGGAAAACTTTTTGAATATCAAAGTTTGCTAAAAATTTTAAAGTAAAAATTAAAATAAATAAACTGTGTAATATAATTCCTGTATACCAGCTGAATAATGCTATTTTATAAGAAAAGGGTACTAAATATGTAGCCAAAATCATAATACCCATAGGAAAAGTAAGAAAAACACTGGCAATTATAGGATTTTGAAGTTCTTTTACACAATTTTTTTGATCAATTATTAATTTACTAATTATAAATAAAGCTATGACAGAAGCTAAGGAACCTGCAATCAGGCGATATTGAGATCCATAAGAACTAATCAGGTTACCTAAACCCGCCAAACCAAGCATTAGACCGGCAATTGGAATAGGAGTTTTTTTGAGTATATTTGTCATCTATTTAACACCCCAATTATTTTATTACACCATTTTCAATGAAATTTTCTATTACCCAGGCTGCTACTTCTCCTGTTATATCATAACAGTGTTCTGCTCTTTCCTGGCTATTAAAATCATCAAATTCCATAGTTAGTACTCGGCAACAGGTAGAACCATATTTATCTATTATATGGTCATGTAAAGCAGCATTATTTGGAAAAGAATCGGGCATATCTTCACCAGGTTTTTCTCTACCATAAGCCAAGCCTAAAGCCATTACTCCTCCGCTTAAAGCTCCACATAAACAACCAGATTTACCAATACCAACAGGAAAACCAGAAGCTATCTTTACTAGTTTAGGTTCAAAGGGCTGATCTAACATTTCATTAATTGTTGTGATTACTGATTCTGAACAATAGAATTCTCCTCTTTTAAAATAACTTTCTTATCAAGTTTATAAATAAAACTTATTTTATCTAATTAAAGTGATTAATATAAAATGAACTATTGACAATTAGAGTCAATATAATAAAATAATAGATAGAAGTTGAAAAAGAATCTCAATTAAAGTATTAAATATATGAAGAGGTGATTAATATTCAGGACAGAAATAAAGGAATTATTCTAATTTTACTTTCATCATTGTCTTTTGCACTTATGGCAGCAACAGTTAAATTTTTAGGAGATATGCCTATCCCGGAAAAAATATTTTTCCGCAATTTACTTGGGGCATCTGTAGTTTTTTATATAATCAAAAAAAGAGGAAAGTCGTTTAAAGTCAATAATAAAAAATTTATGGCTTTAAGGTTATTAACTGGAGTTTTAGGAATGACCAGTTATTATTATGCTCTGTCAAAAATACATCTTTCTGATGCAGTTATCTTACATAAGATGGCCCCATTTTTTGTAATAATTTTTGCAGCAGTATTTTTAGGAGAAAAAATAAAAAAACCACAGTATATTGCACTTGTTCTGGCAATTGCTGGGGCAGTTTTTGTTATTAAACCCAGATTTGATTCATCAGTTATACCTTCCCTTGTGGCCTTTGCATCAGCACTATTTTCAGGGGTATCTTATACAGTAATTCGTTATCTTAAAAACAGTGATTCACCTCAGGTGATTGTTTTCTACTTTCTAACATTTTTAGTTATTGTAATGTTTCCCTTTATGTTAGCGGGTTATTTTGTAATGCCGACTCCAACTCAGTGGGTGGCATTATTCTTTTTAGGAGTTTTTGGAACAGCCGGTCAGTTATTAATGACAAATGCCTATCATTTTGCTCCAGCTGGGGAACTTTCAATTTATACTTATTCTAATATTGTTTTTTCAACTTTAATTGGTCTTATTATTTGGACTGAAATTCCAGATTACTTGAGTATTATTGGTGGAGCTTTAATAATTATTGCCGGTATTATTAATTATAGAGCTAAGGATAATCTTGAAAAACAGGGAGCAGTCTAAAATTATAAAGGAGGTATTTTTCTTATGAAAAAAGTTATGATCCCACTTGGAGAAGGATTTGAGGAGATCGAAGCAGTTACTAATATTGATGTTTTTAGAAGAGCAGGACTTGAAGTTGTAACTGCCGGTTTAGGCAAAAAAGAAGTTGAGGGTGATCATGGACTTAAAATTAAAGCAGACCTTCTTATAAAAGAAGTTGATATTAATGAAATTGAGGCGATTGTCTTACCAGGTGGTATGCCAGGTGCAGAAAACCTGCGTAATAGTGATAAACTCCTCTGGTTAATTAGTGAATTAGATCAAAAGGGTGGCCTGGTTGCAGCTATTTGTGCGGCACCTATGGTTCTGGATAAGGCAGGAGTTATTGAGGATAAAAATGCTACCAGTTATCCAGGATTTAAAAGAAAAATGCCTTCCTGTAATTATTTTGAAGAAAGAGTTGTAAGAGATCATAATGTAATTACAGGAAGAGGTCCAGGAGTAGCCATGGAATTTGCTCTGGAAGTAGTGCGTTATTTGTTGGGCCATGAAAAAGTTGATGAGCTTAAAGAACAGATGCTGACCAACTTTTAATCTAGAAATACTTTTGGATTTACAAAAATATTTGAAACTTTAATTGTCCAGTGGAGATGGGGTCCGGTAGAAAATCCAGTTGACCCTATTTCTCCTATTTTGTCTCCTTTATTAACTTTTTCACCATTTTGAACATTCATCTTATTTAGATGAGCATAGGCTGAAAAGATGTTATGCCCGTGGTCAATGATAACTGTATTTCCGGTTACAGTTAGATTTGCGGCCAGGGTTACAATTCCAGTGTTTGTTGCTTTAACAATTGTCCCGGTAGGAGCTGCGATATCAATACCTGAATGTCTGCTTTGTAGACTGCCATTTACATAACGAGTAGCACCAAAATCAGTGGAGATTGTTCCTTTTAGAGGCCAAATAAAATTATTATCATATAATTTATGGATGGAGCTATTAAGACGGGCTTTGGTTACCTTTTCTCTATCTTTTTTTAGTTTTTTCTGTAAAGCTTTGTCTTCTTCATCTGGTCTTACCAGTTTTTCTTTATCTTCACTAACTTTTATCCAGCTTTCAGGAAAGTTACCTTTAAGGACTTTAATGTTTTTGTGATAAATATAATTGTTATTTTCTTTTATTTTTAAATTATGGATACCGGGTTGGACCCAATATGAAGCAGCAATAATTGTTTCTAAACTGTTATTATTACTCTCATAAAAAGAAAAATTATTACCGGAGAATTTGGCATTATAGTTTTCAGGTTTTAAATCTATAGTATTACTTTTTAAAGTGACTTTAATTATTTCTCCCTGCTGGATTTTTAGATCATTAAGGATTATTTCTACATCAGAGGCAAAAATAGTGCTGGAAAAGAGAAAAGTTATAAAAAGAAAGAGCAAGAGTGATAGTTTTACTTTGTTTTTATTCATAATAGATTCCTTTCTATTTAAGTTTTTAGTTTTAATTTTAATATAATTTTATCATTAAATTGAGTTAGCTGCAATAATAAAAGGAGGCAAAAAAGATGACTGATAAGATTAAAGCTTTTATACTTGATCTTGATGGGGTAATTACTGATACTGCTGAATTTCATTTTAAAGCCTGGAAAAAGATGGCTGATGAAGAAGGGATTCCTTTTGAAAGAGAAGATAATGAGAAGTTGAGAGGTGTTTCCAGGAGAAAATCTATGGAGCTTATTCTGGATGGCAGGGAAATGGCAGAAGATAAGATTCAAAAGCTAATGGATAGAAAGAATCGTTATTATAATGACTTTTTAGAAAATTTATCAGAGAATGATTTATTACCTGGAGCTCAAGAGTTAATTGATGAGATTATCAGACGTGGTTATAAAATTGCTGTAGCTTCTTCCAGTCGGAATGCGAAGACAGTAATTAAAAATTTAGGGATAATGGATATTTTTGATACAATTTCTGATGGGCATAGTGTTGAAAATTCCAAACCTGCTCCAGATCTTTTTCTCCATACTGCTGAAAATCTGAGTCTTGCTCCTGAAAACTGTGTGGTTATCGAAGATGCTGAGTCAGGTGTGGAAGGTGCGCTTGCAGCAGGAATGGTAGCTGTGGGAGTTGGCCCTGAGGAGAGGGTTGGCAAGGCTGATTATCGTTATGATCAGGTAAAAGATATCAATTTAGATGAAATAATTGGTGGATAATAAAAAAAATTATCCCGGGGAAACCCGGGATTTATTTATTTTATAAACTTATTTATCTCTTCTTTTATAATCTCAAATTGCTTTTCTCTTGAAATAGTTGCCTTTCCATCCTTGTTCTGAAATCCATAACTACCGAATTGAGAGTGATTTCCTCCCTCAATACTAATATATTTAGTATCATCAGGCAAATTTCCTTTTCTTTTTTCAAATTTCTCTTTATTTATAATCTGATCATTAGTTGCTGTTATTGAGAGCACTGGCAAATTTTTAATAACTGTATCTTCACCAGGATAAGCTGCGAATAAAATTAGTCCACTTAAATTCTCTTTATTATTAGCTGCAAAACTGGCAGCCATTGCTCCTCCAAGAGAATGACCTGCTAAATAATAATTTTTATCCTTATTATTATCCATAATTTTTTGAGCAGCATTTGAATCAAAGATAGCTAATTTTAGAGGCATTTTTGTAATATATATCTTGAGACCAGTTTGAGATATTTTTTCTGCCAAGGGTAAATAGGCTGCTGCATCAACTCTGGCTCCTGGATAGATAATTAGAGCAGATTTAGTTTTAAGTTCTGTATTTTCAATAACATAATTTCCATTTTCTAAATAAATATTATCACGGTTTAAATATTCTTCTGCCTCTTTAGTTGCACTATAACCCTGACTTAAAAAAATAAATGCAAGTAAGAAAAAGAATATTATACCTGAAATTATAATTTGAATCCATTTATTGCTAAGTTTCTTTTCTATATATTTGAAGTTCATTATATCCCACCTTTAGTATTTTATTATTTTTTAAATCCATCTATAATAATAATTATATAAATTACTCTAAATTCCTTTTAGAACTATGATATTTTTATATTTTTTACTTTATTTTTAAAAAAATTAATCCAAAAATAAAAAAACTTAAAAAAAGACTTGAAAATATTTGCTAAGCAGTGTATAATAATTAATGTTAATATATTAACAAAATCATTACATAAAAAAGGAGGTCGTGGAAATGATTAATAGAAGAGTAGTTGCAGTTGAAAATAAAAAATTATATTTAAAAACAAATAATTGTGCACGGCCTGAATGGGTTTTTTGACATTGAGAAGTTTTATTCAAAAATTAATTATTACTGAAGTAATTAAACCTCAGGTGAGTGCTGCCTGTGGTTATTTTTATTTAAATCACCTTAACTATTTTTTATGTATAGTTTAAAACCACAGGTTGTTGCCTGTGGTTTTTTTAGTAAGAAAGTGAGGTAGAAAAAATGAAAAATCTGAAATTATTATTTAAATTTATGAAAGGCAAAAAACTTCTGTACTTAGGATCACTTTTTAGTATTGGAATGGCAACTGTTTTTACACTTTTGAATCCATTAGTTTTAAGAGTAGCTATTGATAATATTATCGGGGGCAAAGAATTTGAAGCTGCTCCCTGGATAATAAATATAATTAATAGATTTGGAGGACGTGAATTCTTTTTGAATAGTCTCTGGATTTTAGCGATATTATTAATTATTTTAACTGGATTAAGAGGTTTATTCCTTTATTTTAAAGGTAAATGGGCGGCAATAGCAGCTGAATCAGTAGCTGAAAATATGCGTGATACTCTCTATGACCACTTACAGCATTTGCCTTTTTCCTATCATGTTAAATCAGAAACTGGTGATTTGATTCAAAGATGCACCTCTGATTTAGAGACTATTAGAAGATTTTTGGCAATGCAGTTGGTAGAAGTGGGAAGAGCAATTTTTATGGTAGCTATTATAGCTTATGTACTTTTTTCACTTAATTTTAAGTTAGCTTTGATATCAATGGCAGTTGTCCCTATTGTTTTTGGTTTTGCAGTGATCTTTTTTATGAAGATCAAGAAGGCTTTTAAACTTTCTGATGAAGCTGAAGCTGAAATGTCCACAGTTTTACAGGAAAATTTAACAGGAGTTAGAGTTGTTAGAGCATTTACCAAACAAAAACATGAAGTAGAAAAATTTGATAAAAAGAATCGCAAACATCGCGATTTAACCTATCGTTTAATCTATTTGTTAGCCTGGTATTGGGGACTTTCTGATTTGATATGTATGTTTCAGATTGGAGCGGTTTTAGTTTTTGGTTCTTATTGGGCAGCTACCGGCACCATAACTCTTGGAACTCTGGTGGTTTTTACAACATATGAGGGAATGCTTCTCTGGCCGGTAAGACAGATGGGAAGGATTTTGACTGATATGGGTAAAATGTTTGTTTCTTTAGAAAGAATAGGAGAAATACTTGCTGAAGATAGAGAAGACCTTAATGAAGCAGGATTGAATAAAGAAATAAAAGGGAAAATAGAATTTAAAGATGTTTCTTTTGCCTATCAAGGGCAGGAAGAAGTTTTAAAAGATATTTCTTTTGAAGTAGAAAAAGGAGAGACTCTTGCTATTCTTGGCTCAACCGGATCAGGGAAAAGTACTTTGCTTTATCTTTTAGCCGGTCTTTATGATTATGATCAGGGTTCAATAAAAATTGATGGTCATGAACTTACTGAATATAATAAAAAATATCTTAGGGATCAGGTGGGGCTGGTTTTACAGGAACCTTTTTTATTTGCTCGTTCTATGAAAGAAAATATCGGAATTGCAGTTGATGAAGCAGATGATGCCAAAATTTTTGAAGCAGCAAGAAGAGCAGCGATTCATGATGTTATCTTAAATTTTGATGAAGAATATGAAACTTTTGTTGGTGAAAGAGGAGTTTCTTTATCTGGTGGCCAAAAACAACGGGTAGCTATAGCCAGAACTCTAATAAAAGAACCACCAATATTACTTTTTGATGATTCTTTAAGTGCAGTTGATACTGAAACAGATGCTGCTATCAGACAGGAATTAAAAGAAAGAAATAAAAATGTAACTACAATTATTATTTCTCACCGAGTTACAACTCTGGCTGAAGCAGATAAAATTCTAGTTATGGAAGATGGTAAAATAGTTCAACGAGGTACACATCAGGAACTTGTTAAAAGTGAAGGGATGTATAAGCGAGTCTGGAAAATACAGAATTCTCTTGAACTGGAAATGAAAAATGAAAGAGAAGTTGGGTGATATTATGGAAAATTTTAAAGAAGAAAGTTATGATAAAAGATTTGATTTTGAGTTATGGAAAAAGCTCTTTTCCTATATTAAAGTATATAAAAAAGAGCTATTCTGGCTTGCTTTTGTTATGGTCGGGGTGGCTGGAATTGACGCTCTTTTTCCGATGTTAAATAAATATGCTGTTGATAATTTTGTTGTACCGGAAACTGTTGATGGTATTTATCGATTTGCTTTAATTTATGGGGGATTGGTTTTGGTACAGGCTTTAAATGTAGGTTTTTTTATTGCTCTGGCCGGTAAAATAGAGACTGGGATCGCCTATGATATTAGAAAGATTGGATTTAAAAGATTACAGGAATTGTCACTTTCCTACTATGACAGTAAAGCTGTTGGTTGGCTGATGGCCAGAATGACTTCTGATGTTAGAAAATTAGGAGAAACTATTGCCTGGGGCCTGGTAGATTTAGTCTGGGGTTTTACGATGATGGTAGCAATTATGGCTTTTATGTTTTATCTTAATTTCAAATTGGCTTTAATTACCTTGAGTGTTGTCCCAGTTTTGGTGATTTTAAGTTTATATTTTCAAAATAAAATCTTAAAAGCCTACCGGGTTGTTAAAAAAATAAATTCTAAAATTACCGGTAGCTTTAATGAAGGGATAATGGGGGCCAGAACTAGCAAAACATTGGTAAGAGAAGAGGAGAATTTAAAAGAATTTCAGGGACTTACTTCTAAGATGAAAAGATCATCTATTAGAGCAGCAATTTTTTCAGCTCTTTTTTTACCTTTAGTTTTAACTCTGGGTAGTATTGGTACAGCTTTAGCTCTCTGGTCAGGAGGAAGTAGTGTTATTAGCGGAACTATAACCTATGGTACTCTGGTTGCATTTTTAGCCTATACTGTTCGTTTTTTTGAACCGGTAAGAGAGATGGCTCGGGTTTTTGCTGAATTGCAATCTGCCCAGGCTTCAGCTGAAAGGGTTTTATCAATGATAGAAACTGAACCAGATATAAAAGATTTAGAAAAGGTTATCAAAGAATATGGTGATCAGTTTGAACCTAAAAAGGAAAACTGGCCTGCATTAAAAGGATCAATTTCATTTGAAGACGTAAAATTTTACTATAATCAAGATGAGATTATTTTAAATAATTTTGATCTCGATATAAAAGCAGGTGAAACTATTGCCTTAGTAGGTGAAACTGGTTCAGGAAAAAGTACAATTGCTAATTTGGCCTGTCGTTTTTATGAACCCAAAGCTGGTAAAATTAAAATAGATGGTGTTGATTATAAAAAGAGATCTCAACTCTGGTTACAGAGTAATATTGGTTATGTTTTACAAACACCACATCTTTTTAGTGGGAGTATCAAAGATAATATAGCTTATGCTGATCTTGAGGCTACTTTTATGGATATAAAAAGAGCTGCAAAGTTAGTAAATGCTGATGATTTTATTCAAAAACTACCTGATGGTTATGAAACAGTAGTTGGTGAAAGTGGTGATTCTCTATCTACTGGCCAAAAACAACTTATTTCTTTTGCAAGGGCTGTATTAGCTGATCCCCGTATTTTTGTTCTTGATGAAGCCACATCTTCCATAGATACAGAGATGGAAAAAATTATTCAGGAAGCAATTGAAAGAATACTTAAAGGACGAACAAATATTATTATAGCTCATCGTCTTTCGACTATTCGTTCAGCTGATAGAATAATTTGTTTAAGAAATGGAAAAATAATTGAAGAAGGAACTCACAGTCAACTTCTGGCTAAGAAAGGTTACTATTATAAGCTTTATACTACTCAATTTAGAGAAGAAAGAAAAGCATAATTTTAAATTAATTTAAATTATACAAAGGTAATTTTTGAAAGTTGTTGAATTTATATAATGAAGAGTTGAGAAAAGGAGGAATGAATGTGATAAAAAAATTAAAAGAGGCTTTAGAAAAAAGTGAACACTGGACAGAAATAAGATATCATCATCGTCAACAAACCAGTATTGAAATTAAGAATGGTGAAGTTAGCAAAGTAGAAGATAGTACACTGGCTGGGGTTGGAGTTAGATGCTTGGTTAATGGCTGCTGGGGGTTTGCAGCTACAGCTGATATGAGTGAGGAAGCACTTGCTAAAGCAGTAAGAGAAGCTGCTTCTGCAGCTAGAGTGGGTAGTACTCTCCGCAAGAAAAAGATTGAGAAAATTGCTGAAGGAGAAATGGCCCAGGGAGAATATATTTATGCTGATGAAGGTGATGATGTTCAGTTAAAAGAAAAAATAGATCGATTTTTAAATGCTGAAGAATTAATCAGAAATAAAGAAGATATAATAAGTGGAATTGTTAATTATAGTAAATATAATGATAAGAAGATTATTTTAAATACTGAAGGTACTCAGGCAGAGGTAAAAGATATTAAACATGATATAGGAGTAGTTGCTGTTGGTAATAATGGTACTTCTCAGGAAGTTGGATCAGTATCAGCTGGTGTAACTGGAGGCTGGAATGATCTTTTTGCTGAAAAGTCAATGATGGAAATGGTGGAAGAAGCAGTAAATATTGCCCGTACTAAATTGGAAGCAGAATATGCCCAGGGTGGGGAATATACAGTTATTTTAGATCCAATGTTAGTTGGTGTTTTAGCCCATGAAGCTATTGGACATACTGTAGAAGCTGATTTTGTGATGAGTGGTTCTATAGTTCAGGATAAAATAGGTGAAAAAGTTGCCAGTGAAAAAGTAACGATGATTGATGATGGTAATGTAGAAAAAACAGCAGGGATGACTTTAGTTGATGATGAAGGTACTGTTGCCCAAAAAACTACTATTATTGAAGATGGAATTTTGAATGAATATCTTCATAATCGAGAAAGTGCAGCTGAATTTGCAGTAAAACCTAAAGGAAATGCTCGTGCATTTACCTATCGTGATGAGCCATTAATTAGAATGACCAATACTTATATTGAAGAAGGAGACAGCAGTTTTGAGGAAATGGTTTCCGAGATAGATAATGGCTATTATCTAAAAGGCTTAGGTCAGGGTGGTCAGGCAGATGCCAATGCTGAATTTATGTTTGGCGTTCAGGAGGCATATAAGATTGAAGATGGGCAGATTACTGATCCTGTAAAAGGAATCACTATTTCCGGTCAGGCTTTTAATGTTTTAAATAGTGTTGATGCTGTTGGAGATGATTTAAGATTTGCTTTAGGTAGAGGTTATTGTGGTAAAGGACAATTAGCTAAAGTTGATGCAGGTGGACCCCATCTAAGATGTAAAGTTACAATTGGTGGAAAGCAGGAAGGGGATGTTCAATAATGGATGAAATTAAATTTGCAAATAATATAGTATCTAAAGCTAAAGAGATGGATATAGATGATGTTGAAGTTTTTTATAATAGTAGTAAAAATCTTGATGTTGTTTGGGAAAAAGGTGATTTACAGATTCCCAAAACTGATCTTTATCAGGGGTTTGGAATTAGAGTATTTAAAGATGGAAGTACTGGCTTTTCCTCAAGTAACATTTTAAATGAAGAGGAAGCAGAAAAAGTTCTAAAAAGAGCAATTGAGATTGCGGAAGTTACCCCTTCTGATGAAAGTAATGTTTTACCTAAAAAAGATGAAATTGATTATGTTGAAGATATAGTTGATGAAAGAAATGATGATATTAAATTGGTTAATGCTGTTGAAAAGGGTAAAGAATTTGTGGAGAGTTTTTTAAATTATGATAAAAGAGTAAAATTAGATTCTGCTAATTTTAGTACCCGTTTAAGTAAAAGAGCTATAGTTAACAGTAAGGGTATAGAAGCTGTTGAAGAAAAAACTGTTTTTGAAAGTATGGCTATGGCCTTTGCTCGCGAAGGTGAAAATGTTTCTTCTTTTGACCTTTCTTTTCAAACAGCCTGTAAGCTTTCAGAATTAAATCTAAAGGAAGAAGCAGAAGAATTAGCTGAGAAAGTTGTTAATTCACTTGATGCAGAAAGTGTAGAAAGTTTTGAAGGAAGTGTAATCCTAAGTCCATTTTCAGTACTTAGTGTTTTAGCTTCACCTTTGAATTTTGCTGTTAATGGTGAAAATGTAATTAATGGTATTTCTCCCTGGACTGATAAGATCGGAGAAGAAGTCGCCATTCCGGAATTATCAGTAATTGATGATGCACATATTGCTGGGGGTGTAGGTTCTCGTTCCTTTGATCGTGAAGGAGTTTCTTCAGAAAGATTGGATATTATTAAAGATGGTAAATTGACTAATTTTCTTCACAATAGTTATACTGCTCATAAAATGGATTCTGAATCTACCGGACATGCTGGTGGAGGCGCCCAAAGCAAGCCAGGTGTTTCACCTTCTAACTTTATAATAGATGGTGGAGATAAAAACTTAGAAGAAATTATAAAAGATACAGATAAAGGGATTTTAGTTAATCGTTTTTCCGGTAATGCAGATCCAGTTAGTGGAGATTTTTCAGGAGTAGTTAAAGGTGGTAAATATATAGAAAATGGAGAAATTGTAAAATCGGTAAAAGGAGTTATGATTGCAGGAAATGTATATAAATTATTAAAAAATATTTCAGCAATGACCAAAAAGAAACAATTTATTCATAATTTCCGCTTACCTCATGTAAGATTTGAAGATGTATCTATCACTGGAGAATAAATAAAGTAAAATAAATAAATTTCACCTCAGCTGGAGATGATTTTACTCTTAGGCTGAGGTTTTTTTATATAATGAAAGATTTTTAAAATAATTTATAACTATGATTCAAGACAGGAGCTTTTAGGTTATCAAGAACTTTTTCTAAAAGAACTCCTTCACGATTTGGATAATCATAACCATAAGTTGTTTTTATTGCTGTTGAAGTAAACTGAACTGCTCTATCCAGAGCAAGTGGTAAACTGTCTCCCTGTAACATACTGCCTACAATTACACTTGCAAAAACATCACCAGTACCTGGGAAATAAGTTGGTACATAATCACAATCAACCTGCCAGAAACGCTGGTCATTTTGATTATAGGCTATAACTGAAGTTTTTTCCTCAGATTGGTCAAAGGGTAGACTGGTTATTATTACAATTTCTGGCCCCATCTCTGAAAGTCTAAGAAGATAATCTTTGATTTTACCTTTCTCCATTTCAAGTGGATAATCTTCATCTAATAGAAAGGCGGCTTCTGTCATATTTGGAGTGATGATATCGGCATGAGTTACAAGTTCTTTCATTCTTCTTACCATTTCCTGATCAAATGGTCCATAAGTTTTACCATCATCTCCCATTACAGGATCTACTACTACAAATTCGCTGGAATCACCAAATCTACTTATAAAATCTGCTACAATATCAATTTGTTTGGTTGAACCTAAAAAACCACTATAAATACTATCAAATTCGAGGTTAAGTTCTTCCCAGTGTTTAATATAATCTTTCATATGTTTTGTAAAATCAACAAAGCTTGGCTTTCCAAAACCACCTGTGTGAGTTGAAAGGATAGAAGTTGGTATTGGACAGGCCTGAATTCCCATAGTTGAAAGTATAGGAATAATAACAGTTAGAGAAGCTCTACCATAACCAGATAAGTCATGAATAGCAGCTACTTTTTTTACTGGATTTTTCATGAGAATACATCCTTTCTTTTTATTCTTTAATATTAAAAGTTGTCATTGCATTTACCTCAGGACTATTATACATTATATTTCGAAGACCATCAACTGCATAGGCCATAGGGTTTATTTTTATTTAATGTCAAGAAAATTGATATTCTTTCTCAATAAGAGTATAATTGTATATAGAAAATCTATTTCACAATATAAATAAACTATGGAGTGATAAAGATGAGAATTTTTGGTCCTGTCCCTTCCCGGAGATTGGGAAAGAGTTTGGGGAT
>Ga0207414_1000699_pt1 | contig 14161 bp, 13 predicted proteins | sample PonA231FremontCA_2_FD_187269 | JGI IMG/M metagenome (GOLD analysis project Ga0207414, IMG submission 187269) | Marine sediment microbial community from Fremont, CA, USA - Pond A23 Sediment 1 (SPAdes) | ecosystem: Environmental > Aquatic > Marine > Unclassified | place: USA: Fremont, California... | reverse complement strand
CCGCCGAGGACCTGGGCGAGGGGCTGTCGGTCGTGCAGGCCATCGTGCGCACCGGGCTGGCCAAATCGGGCAAGGATGCCAAGCGCCTGATCGCCGAAGGCGGCGCGCGGCTGGACGACGCGCCCCTGTCGGATGCGGGCCTCATGCTGACCGCCGCTGATCTGACCAGCGCGGTCAAGCTGTCGGCAGGCAAGAAGCGGCACGCCTTAATCCGCCTAAAAGGCTGATCGCACCGGTTTGCCCTTGCGGCGGGGGGTGATCCGCCCCATGTTCCATCCACTCCCGGTCAAGGCCTGCGCTGATGACGCAGTTCCCCTGTCGGCCCCTTACCTTCTCCTTGCGAAAGCCGACCGTGCCAATGCACCCGACCGAAACGGCCCAGACCGATCCGAACACCCCCGCCCGCAACTGGATCAGGACCTTGGCGCGCTACCGCGAACCTATCCTGTGGCGCAGCCTGACCGAACTGGCGCTCAGCCTGCTGCCGCTGGTGGCGATCTGGGCACTGGCGTGGTGGGCGATGTCCTTCAGCCCCGTGGTTTCGCTGCTTCTGGCCGTCATCAACGGCGGTTTCCTCGTGCGGCTGTTCGTGATCCAGCACGATTGCGGGCACGGCGCCTATTTCGCCAACCGCCATGTCAACGAATGGGTCGGTCGCGGCCTGGGGGTGCTGACCCTGACGCCTTATGACGTCTGGCGGCGCACCCACGCCATCCACCACGCCTCGCACGGCAATCTCGACAAGCGCGGGATGGGCGACGTGCACACGCTCACCGTGGCCGAATACCGCGCCCTGCCGTGGCATCGGCGGATGATCTACCGGCTGTATCGCAACCCGCTTGTGCTGTTCGGCCTGGGCCCGACATACCTTTTCGTGGTCCAGAACCGCCTGCCGCTGGGGCTGATGCGCGCCGGCTGGCGCTACTGGCTCAGCGCGATGACCACGAACGCGCTGCTGGTCGCGGGCACGCTGTTGATCCTGTGGCTGGGCGGCTGGGGCGTGCTGTTCGCCGTGTTCGCCCCGACCGTGCTGGTCGCGGCCTCGGCCGGTGTGTGGCTGTTCTACGTGCAGCACCAGTTCGAGGATACCATGTGGGACCGCGACCGCGAATGGAACCTGCACGAGGCGGCGCTGCACGGCTCGTCGCACTACGTGATGCCCGGGCTGCTGCGCTGGTTCACGGCCAATATCGGCGTGCACCACGTGCACCACCTCTACAGCCGGATACCGTTCTACCGCCTGCCCGAGGTGCTGCGCGATCACGCCGACCTCGCCAATGCCCAACAGCTGACGATTCGCGAAAGCCTCGCCTGCGCGCGCCGCCACCTGTGGGACGAGGAAACCCGCCAGTTGCTCAGCTTCCGGCGCAGCCGCGCGATGTACGGGTAAGACCCGGCCTCTGACGGCGCACCGGCAGACCGCGCCATGACGATCGGTCGCTTAGTCTCAGTCGTTCATGCCCAGTAGTCGTTCGTGCGATGACGTTCCATGCCTCGTCATCGCATTGCGGGCGCGCGCGGTCGTCACCCGGCCCGGGTCACGTCGTGCTCATACAGCCAGTCGAACTGCCGCATCATCGCCCCCGGCGCCAGTCGCCCGCCAAGACGCAGCGCCGCGTGCGCGGCCATCCTTACCGGGCCGGGGCGCAGGTGATATTTCCACGCGTTGCCATTGGCCGCCGCGATGGCCCGGCGCACGCGCGGCTCGCGGCGCGCCTGGTAGGCCCGCAGCCCTTCGGCGATATCCGCAGCCCCCGACAGGGCGTCGGCCATCACCCACGCATCCTCCAGCGCCATGCACGCCCCCTGCGCCAGGAATGGCAGCGTCGGATGCGCCGCATCGCCCAGCAGCGCGCAATGTCCCTTCTGCCAGACCTGCGCCACCGGGTGCCGGAACAGCCCCCAAAGGTTCACCGCCTCCACCTGGTCCAGCATATCGCGCACCTGCGGCCCGAAATCGGCAAAGGCCGCGCGCACCGCGTCGGGATCGTCGCGGTGGTGCCAGCCCTCGGCGGTCCATTGGCGGCGCTCCTCGACGGCCACGATGTTGCGCGCCCGGCCGCCACGCAGCGGGTAGCTGACCATGTGCCGCCGCGATCCCATGTCCACCCGGGCCACCGGGGCGCCATCACCCCATGCCGGGATCACCGCGCGCCACGCGACCTGGTTGGTGAAAAACGGCCTGTCCGCACCGTTGAGAACCGGACGCAGCCGCGAATGCAGGCCATCCGCCCCCACCACCAGGTCGGCGCGCATCACCGCGCCGCTGGCCATCACCACCTCCGGGTTCGGCCCGGGATGCACCCGGTCCACCTGTTGCAGCAACCGTATCCGCACGCCCGCATCCCGCGCCCCCTGCGCCAGCAGATCGATGAGATCGGCCCGATGGACAAAGTAATACCCCTGCGCGCGCGCCCGCCCGAGATCCAGGCGCAGCACTTCGGCCCCTGCCTGGTCGTGCAGGGCCACGGCGCGCGCCGGCACCGCGCCGCCCGCACGCAGCCCCTGCTCCAGCCCCAGCGCCCGCAGCACCGCGGCGCCGTTGGGGCTGATCTGCAGGCCGGCGCCGACCTCCTCGATCGACTCGGCCTGCTCCAGCACGGTCACCCGCGCCCCGCGCAGCGCCAGCGCCCGCGCGATGGCCAGTCCGCCGATCCCGGCCCCGATCACGATCGCCTTGATACCCTCGGTCTTCATGGGTCGCCCTTCGCATAAAAAAACGCCGGTGCGCAAAGGCCCCGGCGTTCCTGTGTTCGCTCACGCACTGTGTGGCCGGGGTCAGTCGTCGCGATGCACCTTCTCGCGCCGCTCATGGCTTTCCTGCGCTTCCAGCGTCATGGTCGCGATCGGTCGCGCGTCCAGCCGCTTGAGGCTGATCGGATCGCCGGTCTTCTCGCAATAGCCGTACTCGCCCATCTCGATCCGCCGCAGCGCCGCGTCGATCTTGGCGACCAGCTTGCGCTGACGGTCCCTCGTGCGCAACTCCAGCGCGCGATCCGTCTCTTCGCTGGCCCGGTCGGCAACATCGGGGATGTTGCGCGCCCCGTCCTGCAACCCCTCGATGGTGTCGCGGCTGTCTTCCAGAATATCCTCTTTCCACTGCAAAAGCTTGCGGCGGAAATATTCCTGTTGCTTGTCGTTCATGAATGGTTCGTCTTCTGCCGGGCGGTAATCGTCGGGCAAAAAGGATTCCGGTTTCATATCCGCTCCCTCATCAAGGCCAACCTCTGTCATCAAGATATCCTTTGACATATGGCACCCCCTTCTCAGGGCGGTCAGATACCCCACGGGCCAATGATTGTCACTACCCGATGCGCATCGCGTTGCAGCTAAAATGCGATCGCGCTACTGTGCCTCAAATTCAGCGCGTAACAGCTTGGAGATCCCATGAAATTCGAAGGTACGGCCGAATACGTGGCCACCGATGACCTGACCGTCGCCGTCAACGCGGCCGTCACCCTGGAACGTCCCCTGCTGGTCAAGGGCGAGCCCGGCACCGGCAAGACCGAACTCGCCCGCCAGGTGGCCGGCGCGCTCGGCCTGCGCATGATCGAATGGAACATCAAGTCTTCGACCAAGGCGCAGCAGGGGCTTTACGAATACGATGCCGTCAGCCGCCTGCGCGACAGCCAGCTTGGCGAAGAGCGCGTGCACGACGTGTCCAACTACATCCGCAAGGGCAAGCTGTGGCAGGCGTTCGAGGCCGATGAAAAGGTCGTGCTGCTGATCGACGAGGTCGACAAGGCCGATATCGAGTTCCCCAACGACCTGCTTCAGGAACTCGACCGGATGGAGTTCCACGTCTACGAGACCGGCGAGACCATCCGCGCCGCCAACCGGCCCATCGTCATCATTACCTCCAACAACGAAAAGGAACTGCCCGACGCCTTCCTGCGGCGCTGTTTCTTCCACTACATCCGCTTTCCCGATCCCGACACCATGCGCCGCATCGTCGAGGTGCATCACCCCGGCATCAAGGAGCAGCTTCTGACCACGGCGCTGACGCAGTTCTACGAGATGCGCGAACAAGCCGGCCTGAAAAAGAAGCCCTCCACCTCCGAGGTGCTGGATTGGCTCAAGCTGCTGCTGGCCGAGGATCTGACCCCCGAGGATCTCAAGCGCGACGGCCCCAATGCGCTGCCGAAACTGCACGGGGCCCTGCTCAAGAACGAACAGGACGTGCACCTGTTCGAACGGCTCGCCTTCATGGCCCGGCGCCGCAGCTGAAAGGTCTGCGCGTTTTCCGCCCGTCCGCACGGATCGGCGGAAAACGCGACCACACGTTGCAACCTCCATATTTTCGCCGCACTGTCTGGCTACCAAACCGACCTCATTGTTGCTGAACGAGTGAACCAAACCAATGATCCAGGCGGTGAAGAGCGTGTTCCCTCGCCCCATGGCGCGCATGGCGGTGCTGGCGTCCGGCCTGTTGCTGGCCGGCGCCTGCATGCCCGCGGGCAACACCGCGCCCGACGCGCCCACGCGCGCCGCAACGGTCACCGGGCCGGCCATGCCGCCGATGAAATCCTTTGCCACCGCGCATCCCAGGCCCCCGCAGCAGGCCAATGCCGACATCGCGCGCGATTTCCTCGACCTGTCCTTCATGCTCGAATCCGGACGCGCCCTGCCGCGCCTGACACGGTTCGAGGTTCCGATTCGCATCGGCTTGACCGGCGCGGCCCCCGCACATCTGCACGCCGATCTCGAACGCCTGCTGATTCGGCTGCGGCGCGAGGCGGGCATCGACATCGACATCGCGGGGCCGAACGAGGCGCCCAATCTCACGATCGCCGCCGTCAGCGGACAGCGGATTCGCCAGTTCCTGCCGCAGGCCGCCTGTTTCGTGGTGCCCGGCATCTCGCGTCTTTCCGAATACCGCGGCCGGCGCAACACCCCCGAGACCGACTGGGCGCGCCTGCCCGAACGCCGCAACGTGGCGGTGTTCCTGCCCGAGGATGCCGCCCCCCAGGAAATGCGTGACTGCCTGCACGAGGAACTGGCGCAGGCCCTGGGCCCGCTCAACGATCTCTACAGGCAGCCCGATTCGGTGTTCAACGACGACAACGTGCACACCGTCCTGACCGGGTTCGACATGCTGATCCTGCGCGCCTACTACGCGCCCGAACTGCGCTCGGGCATGACGCGCGCGCAGGTGGCGCGCCGCCTGCCCGGCCTGCTGGCGCGGCTCAATCCCGCCGGACAGGACCGCGCGCCCCGGATGCTGCCACCCGCGCCGCGCACCTGGATCGACGCGATCCAGACCGCCCTCGGCCCCGGCACCGGCGCGTCCGAGCGTCGCCGCGCGGCGCACCGCGCCATGGCGATCGCACGCGCCGAAGGCTGGGCCGATCACCGCGCCGGTTTTTCGCACTACGTGCTCGGGCGGCTGTTGCAGGCGGTCGATTCCGATGCCGCCTATCGCCATTTCATCACCGCCGACCGGATCTTTGCCCAGAGCCCCGATACCGCGCTGCATCGCGCGCAAGTGGCCAGCCACCTTGCCGCCTACGCCCTTGCGCGCGGCAACGCCGCGCAGGCCCTCGGCCATATACGCCCGGCGCTGGAAACCTCCACGCAGGGGGAAAACGCCATGCTGCTGTCCACGCTGATGATGCTGCGCGCCGAGGCGCTCGATTTGTCCGACCGCCCCGCCGCGGCGCGGTCCGTGCGGGTGGACAGTCTGGGCTGGGCGCGCTACGGATTCGGCGCTGAATGGGCGGTGCGCGCCAAACTGCGCGAAATCAGCGCCCTCAACCCGATAAACAGGAGCGGCGGGTAATCATGATCGTATTGGCGGGGGCGATTCTGGGCGCCCTGATCGGCGGCACGCTGGCTGCGCGGCGCAAGGGCAACAAGCTTGACATCGCGCAATATGCCTTTGTTTATGCTGTCATCTTTGCCCTTCTGGGTCTCTTCCTCACCTTGATCCTGCACCGCGCCGCGGTGGTGTGACGCGATGTTTCTTCCTTTCTTCGACAACCTGCGCGAGGCCGGCATCCCCGTCAGCCTGCGCGAATACCTCACATTCCTGGAGGCGATGAAATCCGGGCTGGTGACTTACGATGTCGAAGGGTTCTATTATCTCGCGCGCAGCGCCATGGTGAAGGACGAGCGCAACCTCGACCGCTTCGATCGCGCCTTTTCCGCCACCTTCAAGGGGCTGGAGGACATCCAGCTCGGTGATGTGCTCGACGCGGTGGACGTGCCGCAAGACTGGCTGGAAAAGATGGCCGAAAAGCACCTGACCGAAGAGGAAAAAGCCGAGATCGAAGCGCTTGGCGGCTTCGACAAGCTGATGGAAACGCTCAAGGAACGGCTCAAGGAACAGGATAGCCGCCACCAGGGCGGCAACAAATGGATCGGCACCGCCGGCACCTCGCCCTTCGGGGCCCATGGCTACAACCCCGAGGGCGTGCGCATCGGGCAGAAAAAATCCCGCCACCAGCGCGCGGTCAAGGTCTGGGACAAGCGCGAGTTCCGCAACCTTGACGACAGCGTCGAACTGGGCACGCGCAACATCAAGGTCGCGCTCAAACGCCTGCGCCAATGGGCCCGCGACGGCGCCCATGACGAGTTGGACCTCGATGGCACCATCCGCGCCACGGCCGAGCACGGCTACCTCGACGTCAAGACCCGCCCCGAGCGGCGCAACGCCGTGAAAGTGCTGCTGTTTCTCGACGTGGGCGGGTCTATGGACCCGCATATCAAACTGGTCGAGGAACTGTTCTCGGCCGCCCGCTCGGAATTCAAGCACCTGGAACATTACTATTTCCACAACTGCCTGTATGAGGGCGTGTGGCGCGACAACCGGCGCCGTTGGGGCGAGGTAACCCCGACATGGGACGTGATGCACACCTACGGGCCCGACTATAAATGCATTTTCGTCGGTGATGCCTCGATGAGCCCCTACGAGGTCGCCTATCCCGGCGGCGCCAACGAGCATTGGAACCCCGAAGCCGGGCAAGCCTGGCTGGAGCGCGCCCGCGCCCAGTGGCCCGATCACATCTGGATCAACCCGGTGCCGGAAAAATACTGGGGCTACACCCATTCCATCGGCATGATCCGCGAGATTTTCGAGGACCGCATGGTGCCCATGACCCTGTCCGGGATCGAAACCGCCATGCGCGAACTGATCCGCTGACGCCGGTTACAGCGAAAACAGCCGCCCCGGCCCCCAGCCGCGCGCATCCACCCCGGCCAGTTGCAACATGTGCCACAGCAGCGCCTGGTTCGAACTGACCACCGGCACGCCCGCCTCGCGCTCGACCTCGTCGATGATCCCGAAGGTGCGCAGGTTGGTGCAACTCACGAACACCGCCTCGACATCCGCCTTGGATATGGCGTCCAATATCATGTTTTTGGTGGATTTTTCCGAAATGTGGGCCACCGTCCGGTCATCCCCTTCGGCAAAGCTGTCCTCGATCACCGTGGTGATGCCCTCCGCCTCCAGGTATTCGCGCATCGGCGCGGTCACGCTCGGCAGATAGGGCGACACATAGGCGATCCGCCCCACCTCCAGCGCGCGCAGCGCCGCGATCACCGCCGAGATCGGGTTGCTCACCTGCGTGCCCGGATGGTGGCCGCGCACCAGCGCCGCCACCCGCTCGGGTCCGATCACCGTAGAGGCGGAGGTGCAGCCATAGCCGATCGCATCCTGCCCCTGCGGCAGCAGCCGCGCCGCCTCGGGCAGGCGGTTTTCCATCATCCGCAGGGTTTCCGGGGTCACATCCTCCTCGGCGGGAATCCGCGTGTGCATCAAGCTGACAGCATGATCGCCCAGCACCAGCCGCGCCTCGTTCTCCAGCGACTCGTCGGTGGACAGCACGATCAGCCCCAGCCGCCCCAGCGCGCCAAAGCCGCTATCGGTCTCGAATGCCTGCGCCATTGATCGCCCCCTTGTTTGTCTCTACGCTCGGTTCACAGGCCAGAGGCCCGAAAATTTTTCCTTGCAATGCCAAAGGCTTGCCCCATGTCAGATGCCCCGGTGACCCAGATCGACCCGTCCGCGTTCCGCACCGATCCCTACCCGGCGCTTGCCCGGATGCGACAGGAGGCGCCGATAACCTACGTGCCGCAACTGGGTGCGACCCTGTTTACCCGTCGTGACGACATTTTCCACCAGGAAAAACGCATCGAAACCTTTTCCAGCTACCAGCCCGACGGATTGATGAGCATCCTGATGGGCGAGAACATGATGCGCAAGGACGGCCCCGACCACCGCGCCGAGCGGCGCATCCTGTTCCCCGCGCTCAGCCCCCGCACCGTGCGCGACCACTGGACGCCGCTGTTCCGGCAACATGCAGAGCGCATCCTAAGTAACTTGAAACCCAAGGGAAAATGCGATCTGGTTCGGGACTTCGCCATGCCCGTTTCCGGCGAGGCGCTGAAACTCATCACCGGGCTGACGGAAATGCAGGCGCATGAAATGGACCGCGTCAGCCAGGGCATGATCGACGGCTGCGCCAATTACGCTGGCGATCCGCGGATCGCCGCGCATTGCCACGACTGCACCGCGTTCATCGACATGCATATCGACAACATGCTGCCCGCCGCGCGGCGCGGCGACGATCCCTCGGCCCTGTCGGTGCAGGCGCGGGCCGATCTGCCGATGGACTCGCTGCGTGCCAACATCAAGCTGATCATCTCAGGCGGCCAGAACGAGCCCCGCGACGCCATCGCCGGCGCGATCTGGGCATTGCTCGACCACCCCGATCAACTGGCACTCATCAAGGACGGCAAGGCGACATTCCAGGATGCGTTCGAGGAATACGCCCGCTGGGTCTCGCCGATCGGCATGTCACCGCGCCGGGTGGCCCGTGCCGACACCGCAGGAAACGTGAACTTTGATGTGGAAGACCGCGTTTTCTTTATGTTTTCTTCCGCTTGCCGTGATGAAACCCAGTTCTCGAACCCCGATGAATTCGACATCACCCGCGATACGTCCGCCGCCATCAGCTTCGGCGCCGGGCCGCATTTTTGCGCAGGGGCCGCCGCCGCGCGCGCCCTGATCGCCGATGTCGCACTGCCGCTGGCTTTCGCCCGTCTGCCGGGGTTGCGGGCGGACGGTCCCGCCCCGTTCGCGGGCTGGGCGTTTCGCGGCCCGGTCTCGGTTCCGGTGGCCTGGGACGTCTAGCCGCTTGCCCCCGCCCCGGTTTCGCCCCATATCTTCGGGATGATCCGTTTTACCCCGATCCTGCTCGCCCTGCTTTATGGCATCGCGATGTATCGCTTCTCGGCCTGGCGCACCCGCCGCGAGCTGGATGAGCGATCCACCGAACTGGCCGACCCGACGCTCAAGAAGATGACCGACAGGCTGGCCCGCGCGCTCGACGTGCCACGCGTGCGCGTCCACATCTACGAGATCGATCCGGTCAACGGCCTGGCCGCACCCGATGGCCGCATCTTCATCACGCGCGGGTTCTACCGCAAGTATCAGAATGGCGAGGTCACGGCAGACGAAATCGCCAGCGTCATCGCGCATGAGCTGGGCCACGTCGCGCTTGGCCACAGCCGCCGCCGCATGATCGATTTTTCCGGTCAGAACGCCCTGCGCACGGCGCTGGCGATGGTGCTGTCGCGATTCCTTCCGGGCGTCGGGGTATTGATTGCCAACAGCATCACCACCCTGCTGTCCGCGCGCCTGTCACGTGGCGACGAGTTCGAGGCCGACGAATATGCCAGCGCCCTGTTGACCAAGTCCGGCATCGGCACCGCGCCGCAGAAATCCCTGTTCGTCAAACTCGAAGAGTTGACCCAATCACGCGCCGGCTCGGCGCCCGCATGGTTGATGAGCCACCCCAAGACCCAGGCCCGCATCGCCGCGATCGAGGAACACGAACGCCGCTGGCTCGGCGAACCGACCACAACCTGAAACGATTTATCGTTTTATTGCAAAAGGTTCGCCTGCACAGTTCAACGTCAAACGCGCGCCTGCAACGCCTTGCCCAGGCGCGGCAGCCTGGCCTTTTTCAGCAGCCCCCGCAGCGTCCATTCCTGCCCCGAGAGGCGCTCCGCCTCCTGCCGGACGGCCTCGGCGACACCTTCGACCAGCTCTGGCTGCGCCTTCCATATCCCCATCACGAACCCATCGGGATCTTGCCGGCTCAGCCCCTCCTCGGCCAGGATCTGCCGTGGGAAATCCTTTGCATTCAAGGTCACGATCAGGTCCGCCGATCCCGCCACCGCCGCCGCCAGAACGTGCCGGTCGGCCGGGTCGGGCAGCCACAGCCGCCGCTCGATCCCCTCGGCGCCGCTGACCTCGGCGCCCGTCCATTCGGCCCTGACCAGGGCAATTTCCGCCCGCGCCTGGACCTCGCCTTGCGGGCCCAGTTTGCGCGCCGCGCGCGCCCATTCCTCCAGGATCCGCGCCGACCACAGCGGCGTGAACGCCCCCTGCCGGGCCACGCCCAGCAACACTTCCCGCATCACGGTCGGATAGATCACGCAGGTATCCAGTAGAACCTTCATAGCCGGTAGAACAGGGCCTTGAGATAACCCGACTCGGCCAGTTGCGGCAGCAGCGGATGATCCGGCCCCGCCTGCCCGGTATGGATCAGCTGCGCCCGCCGCCCGGCCCGCCCGATACCCCGGTTGCATGCGCCCCGGAACCGGGCCAGGTCAGCGGCGTGCGAGCATGAACAAAGCCCGAGATACCCGCCGTCCTCGACCAGTTCGGCGGCCATTCTGGCCACCCGTTCATAGGCGCGCAGGCCCTTTTCCAGCGCCTTTTTCGTGGGCGCGAAGGCGGGCGGATCGCAAATCACCACGTCAAACCGGCGCCCCTCTTCGGCCAGCGCGGCCATCACGTCGAAGGCATCGCCGCGCCGGCTGTCGAAACGCGCCGCCATGCCGCCCCGCGCGGCACCGGCCTGCGCCAGCTCCAGCGCCGGTTGCGAGCCATCCACGGCCAGGGCCGAATCCGCGCCCCCCGCCAGCGCCGCCAACCCGAAACCGCCCACATGGGAAAACACGTCCAGAACCCGCGCCTGCCGCGACAACCGGGCGGCAAAGGCATGGTTGTCCCGCTGATCGTAGAAAAGGCCGGTTTTCTGTCCGCCCATCAGGTCGGCCATGTAGGTCGCGCCGTTCATGGGCACCGCGACAGGACCGGCCGGCGCCTGCCCCCGCACCACGCCCGAGGCATCATCCAACCCCTCCAGCACGCGCGCGCGGCCACCGGCGTTCTTGATCACCACGCTGACCCCGGTCACGTCCACCAGCGCCGCGACCAGCGCATCCAGCCGCGCCTCGGCCCAGGCCGCGTTCGGCTGAACCACCGCGCAATGATCGAAGCGGTCGATCACGACACCGGGCAGGCCATCCGCCTCGGCATGGATCAGCCGGTAAAACGGGCCGGGATACAGCCGCTCGCGCAGCGCTTGCGCCCTGTCAAGGCGCGCGGCGAACCAGTCCTGATCGATCCGCGCGGCGGGGTCTTCGTCAACCATCCGGCAGATGATGCGCGAGTCCGCGTTGAACGCGACCACGCCCAGCGGCGTGCGCTCGGCATCTTGCAGGATGGCGAGGCTCCCCGCCGGCAAGGCGCGGGTCCGGCGGTCGGTCACCAGTTCATTGTCATAAACCCAGGGGAAGCCATGCCGGATGGCACGGGCATTGGCCTTGGGCCGCAGTCGAACAACGGGTAAAGAGGGCGATGTCATACCGCCCTCTTACGCCGCAATCCGGTGGTGGGAAAGCTCAGATTTGCTCGCCCGTCTCAAGGCCATGCACCAGCTGCGTGACCTTGTCGCTCGTCGATCCCGGCCTGGCCAGCTCTTGCTGTATCACGTTCTGCAAATGTCGCGTGATCCGCAGCTTCTGAGTGCGCCCGTCTCGTTCGGCCGCCAACGCCTTGGCCCCGCCATACCCCTTCAGATCGGCGGTGATCGTGCGTGGCGGCATCAGGGTGGCGCCGGTTTCGGGGTCACGTATCGTCATCTCGAACTTGATCGAATGAACGCCGCCGATGGTATAGCGCGTCTTTTCGGTCATGGCGTGAAAGCGCAGAACCTCGATCCCGACCTCGGCTGGCATCGTGCCCTCGCCCTGTTCGGCCGCCGCTGTCAACGCCGTGTCGAAAATCCTCGCCACCTGCGTGTGCCGGTCGCCGACCGGATCGCCGCGCCAGACGATGTCGCCCATCGGGTAATAGCTGTTCGCCTCGGAAACGCGCAATCCGCGCGACACCTTGATGCTGTAGGACGCGACCGAGATCGCGGGCTGGGTGGCCGCCACCTGTAGCCCGGCCGTCTCCAGCGGTGCGTTCCGAGTGGCCGTTTCGATCGATGCGCAGGCGCTCAGGCCAAGCCCCGCACAAAGCGCGATGATGGTCCGGAAATATGCCATGCTCTATCCTCCTTGGGCTGTTCCGCCCGGTTGTTTGGCTTGGTTTTGATGCCGGAATGTGGCTTGGTTACGGCCAATTCGGTTCGAATGCCGGGCATTTGCGCGGCACGCCCTTGCGCGCCGGGCACGGGTTTCAGGCCGCGGGCTTGAACCGTTACCGCTACCACCCTATACCGAAACCAGATGAAGGAGACGCGATGCCTATCAACGAAACGATCCTGCGCGTGACCGACCGGATCATTGAGCGCAGCCGCGACAGCCGCGAGGCCTATCTCGACAAGATGCGCCGCGCCGCCGAGGACGGCCCCCGCCGCGCGCATCTCAGTTGCGGCAACCAGGCCCATGCCTACGCGGCCGCGGGACCGGACCAGGATGCGCTTGCCCAGACCCGGGCACCCAATATCGGGATCGTGACGGCCTACAACGACATGCTCTCGGCGCATCAACCGTTCGAGGCATTTCCCGACCAGATACGCGCCGCCGCCCGTGCCTTCGGGGGCACGGCGCAGGTCGCCGGCGGCGTGCCGGCGATGTGCGACGGCATCACCCAGGGCCAGACCGGCATGGAACTGTCCCTGTTCTCAAGGGATGTGATCGCGTTGGCAAGCGCGGTCGCGTTGTCGCACAACACCTTCGACGCCGCGCTTTACCTGGGCGTGTGCGACAAGATCGTGCCCGGGCTGATCATCGCCGCGGCCACCTTCGGCTACATTCCCGGCGTGTTCATCCCGGCCGGCCCCATGACATCGGGCCTGCCCAATGACGAGAAATCCAAGGTACGCCAGAAATTCGCCGAGGGGCGCGCCACCCGCGAAGAGTTGATGCAGGCGGAAATGGCCAGTTACCACGGCCCCGGCACCTGCACCTTTTACGGCACCGCCAACTCCAACCAGATGCTGATGGAGTTCATGGGCCTGCACCTGCCGGGGGCATCCTTCGTCAACCCGGGCACGCCGCTGCGCGACGCCTTCACCGTCGCCGGCACCGAAACCGCGCTTTCCATGACGGCGCTTGGCAAATCCTACCGTCCGGTCTGTGACATCCTTGATGAACGCGCCTTCGTGAACGGGATGGTCGGCCTGATGGCGACGGGCGGGTCGACCAACCTGGTGCTTCATCTGCCGGTCATGGCCCGGGCTGCGGGGGTCCGCTTGACGCTCGAGGACTTCGAGGAGATCTCGTCGGTCACGCCGCTGATGGCGCGGGTCTATCCCAACGGGTTGGCCGACGTGAACCATTTTCACGCGGCAGGCGGGCTTGGTTACATGATCGCCCAACTGCGCGGCGCGGGGCTGCTGCATGACGATGTCCAGACCGTCGCGGGCCATGGCCTCGATGCCTACACGCGGCAGGCCCGGCTGGATAGCGACGGGCGCCTGGGCTACGTCACCGGCCCCACGGCGACGCAGAACGACCGGATCCTGCGGCCGGTCTCGGATCCGTTTCAGGCCACCGGCGGGCTGCGCCAGCTGTCGGGCAACCTGGGCCAGGGCATGATAAAGGCCTCGGCCGTGGCCGAGGACCGCATGGTGATCGAAGCCCCGGCGCGGATATTCACCGATCAGCAAGCCGTCAAGGACGCCTTCAAGGCCGGCGAGTTCACCCGGGACACGGTCGTCGTGGTCCGCTTCCAGGGCCCGCAGGCGAATGGCATGCCGGAACTCCATGGCCTCACGCCGACGCTATCGGTGCTGCTGGACCGCGGGCTGCGCGTGGCGCTGGTGACCGACGGGCGCATGTCCGGCGCCAGCGGCAAGGTGCCCGCCGCGATCCATGTCAGCCCCGAAGCGGCGGCAGGCGGTCCGCTGGCCCGCCT
>Ga0207414_1000698_pt1 | contig 14184 bp, 13 predicted proteins | sample PonA231FremontCA_2_FD_187269 | JGI IMG/M metagenome (GOLD analysis project Ga0207414, IMG submission 187269) | Marine sediment microbial community from Fremont, CA, USA - Pond A23 Sediment 1 (SPAdes) | ecosystem: Environmental > Aquatic > Marine > Unclassified | place: USA: Fremont, California... | reverse complement strand
CTGTTTATTCAACAAGTTGAGTACCTTTTCTCGCAACGAAAAGATTCGTTGACGAGATTGCCCATGCTTCGTTGTGCCCGCCAGGGCATGGGAGTTAACTGGTGATTGGAAGAAAACTCACCCACCTACCGGCAATTCTAATTTCAAAAAATTGAACACTACAGCAAAAGTTTTATATTAAGCTACTGGGGTAACGAAAGTTTCTTTTTACATCCGTCATTCCTGCGAAAGCAGGAATCTAAACAAAAATTCATTCTTCGTCGCTTTAAGCCTTATTCCGGCGAAGGCCGGAATCCAGAAAAATAGAAAAACTGGATCCCGGATCAAAGCCTGCATCGTACTCCGATACGGGGTCCGGGATGACAGTGTTGCAATTAAAGTGTTTTTCTTATTGACATATAAAGTGTGACAGGACAATAGCTGCGCTTTACTGCTTTACATACTGCAGCATTTGGGAAAACACCTGTTCTTTTTCTAGATGGGTGGTGTCTATTACTATAGCATCCTGGGCAGGCTTTAGAGGTGCTTCCGCCCTGTTTATGTCCTGCTCGTCCCTTTGGCGGAGCTTGGACAGAATTTCCCGGTAGTCAGGGTTGTGCCCGCTTTCAATCAATTGTTCCCACCTCCTCTTGGCCCTTTCTTCAGGGCCTGCATCCAGGTAGAACTTGTAGTCAGCGTGTGGGAAGATTACAGTCCCCATATCCCTTCCTTCGGTAACCAGGGAAGTCTGGTTTCCGATTTCTTGCTGCAGCTTTTTCAGATATTTTCTTACCGTGGTGATTTGACCCAAATGTGAAGCCCATATTCCGACCTCTTCGCTTCTGATTTTTGTACTCAAAGGGATGCTGTTCATGATCAAGCCGGAATTAGAACCAGTACCGCTCAACTCGAACTTGATGTTTGAGAGGTATGTTTTTAAAGTGTCCAGGGGAAAGTTCCAGGAATTTTCACCCAGATACAGGGCTATTCCCCTGAACATTGCCCCTGTATCCAGATAGGCGATATCCAGGTTTTGGGCAAGTCGCTTGGCCAGGGTGGTTTTCCCGGAACCCGCCGGGCCGTCGATGGTGACCAGCAAGGGATTAACTCGATCCATGTTCGCGAAAAACCTGCTCTAAATTTTTAATGAATGTATTGTTTTCGTTTGCATTTCCTATACTGACCCTGAGATGCTGGGGAAGGTTGTAACTCTCCAGGGGACGGATTATGATTCCCCTGGAAAGCAGTTGTTCAAATGTCTTCCTGGCGTCTATGGGTGGCCGGAATAAGATAAAATTGGATTGGGAGGGCAGTACTTCGCAACCTAGCTCTTCGAGCCCGCTTGCCAGATATTTTTTGCCTTCAATAACTGTTTCCCTGGTGGATCGGTAAAATTCCCTGTCCTTCAGGGAAGCCAGTCCGGCCTGTTCAGCCAGGATATTGACACTAAAAGGGAGTTTTATCCTGAGGATATAGTCGGAGAGCCAGTCAGGTACAATGCCATAGCCAAGTCTTAGGCCGGCCAAACCGAACATTTTGGAAAAAGTACGCAAAATGGCAATGTTTTGGGTCTGGGAAAATTTGGCAAGAGGGGAGAAATCTTCCTCTTGTTCAGAAAAGTCTATATAAGCCTCATCAATGATCAATAGACAATTCGAGGGCAATTTGTCGGCAAATTCCAGTATGCTGTCCCTGGAAGCCGCATATCCGGAAGGGTTGTCCGGATTGGTCAGGAATACCAGGCTGGTTTGTTGGTCTATTTCCTGCAGCATCTTGGCAAATGGGAAGCTGAAATCTTCGTTCAAAGGGACTTTCCTGACTTCCAGGCTATTTATCCTGGCCTGCATACGGTAAATGCTGAAGCTGGGATCGCAGACCACTATATTATTCTGGAAAGGGGTCCCTTTAACCCGGATCAAAAGATCGATCAGTTCGTCAGATCCGTTGCTGGTCACTATATTGCAGGAGGATATCCCGTGATGAGAAGCCAGGGCGGATGTCAGTTCCGGGTTGCCTACCGCAGGATACCTGAAACAATAGGGAATGTTCTTTTGGATTTCCTCTTTAACTATTGGGGACATTCCCAAGGGATTTTCGTTGCTGGCAAGTTTGATTACGTTGCTCAGGTTGTATTTCTGTTTGATTTCTTCTATGGTAAGTCCGGGAGTATAAGGCTTGAAATCCTTGACTTCCTGCCTGACTGTAGTACTTGGATTCATAATATTTTGCCTTGAAAATATTTTTAAGTTGATTGCCGCAGTTTGACTCTTCCATCTTTTTCAGTTTGCTGATCTCGGTAAAGAGATATAACTCACAAGCTACTATACGTATCTGATTGCTTTGTTGTCAACATTTTTATGGTTGGCCTGAATTTAACAACTTGTTGAATTTTTTATTTATTTTCAGCGAGCAGCACGCTGTAGTGGCCTTTTTTGAATCGCGTCAAAAGCTGCATATTGTTGCGGCGGCTCATGCGAGCTGCAATGCTCAGGCCCACCCCTGTACCCTTGGTGGAAGGGGTTTGGACATCGTTTCCAATGTATAAATAGCTTTTTTTGTTGTATTCTCCGCAGCGAACAGAGATATTGGAGTAAGAATACCTGGTGGCGTTGTCCAGTAAAAGGAAGACGATATTTTGGATTTCCGGAAGTGATGCGTTGATTTCTGTCTTGTACAGCGAATATCTGAGTTGGGCATTTGTTTCGGCACTGAATTGCCCGAGCATTTTTTCCGTAATCCTCGCAAGATCCAAAATTTCCCGTTCAGGTTGTTCGAATTCGTATTCCCGGATCAACTGGAGTATGTGCCGAAAATCCCGTTCCAGGAATGCGTAACCTTTTTGCAGTCTATCCAGGGCATTTTTGCTGCCTGTTTCCTTTACAAGTTCCAGGTCCACTTTTTGCGCAGCCAGAAAGTTGCCCATCTTGTGGGACGTAGCCTGAATAAGCAGGTTCTGGAATTCCTTTGCCTCTTCCTTGTACCTTGTGTATCTATGTAATAGCTGGTAGAATACGTAGGATACTGCTATCAAGAGTATCAGTTCCCAAAGTAAAAGTTGGGTCAAGAAGGTCTTTAGTTCGTGGTAGGTGGAATTCCAGTTTTGGAGGGAAGAAAAATAATGCAGGGTCAACACCGCGATATCCAACAGGAGCAGACTGAACAGGATTACCAGTGCAAAGTGGAGTATTATTTTCTTTTCCTGGCTTAAACCTTTAATCTGTAACCTCTCCCTTTGTAAGTCTCGATACTGTCCTTAGGCAATAGATCCCTGATTTCCTTAATATATTGTCTGATAACGTCATCATTGACTACTACGTCGTTCCAGACGTGTTGCAGGATTTTTTCCTTGCTCACCAGTTTTCCCTTGTGATTTATCAGAAGGCGCAGTAGTTCCCAAGCCTTACCCGAGAGCTTGATCTCGCGGTTGTTCTTGTAAATAAGTTGCGAATCCAGATTTATTTCCACCTCCCCGCAAAAGAATTTGTTTTCAGGAAATATCCTTTTGCAAAGGGCCTGGATCCTTAATAGCAGTTCCAAGGGATCGAAGGGCTTGGTCAGGTAGTCGTCCGCACCAGTCTCGAAACAGGTTTGTTTATCCCGGATTTCCGCCTTGGCTGTTAACACCAGGACAGGAATCTCCGGGTTTTGTTTTCGGATCTTATGCAATATCTCCTCTCCGGAGATGTAGTTCAGGATCAGGTCCAGGATTATTACCTGGAATTGGGAAAGGGTATACAGGTCGAATTCGCGCTCGTCGGTTAGCCAGGTAATGGAGTAGCCTTTTTCGGTGAGATACTCTGTGAGACTGTTTCCCAGGGAAACATCGTCTTCTATCAATAGTAGTTTGATCGGAGTGTCTTGCATTTAACTCCCCGAACGCTAGTTAATATAAATACTTTAGTTTTCATGTGTACTTTCATATATATTAAGCATATTTATCTATTAATGATCTTGAAAGGAAAATTTTTGAACACAGTCATTTTATGTTAGCTTGTATTTTGCTGAGGCATTTTCATTAAGTATATTCATAAACTGGCTGTCTCATTTCAAAAAGTCGAATTCGTAGCATTCGTCCCTTTGGGGTTAAATGGTTGGGACGGCAGGTTGTCTTCATCATCCTCAGCATAGGCCAACCAAAATTTCAAAGTGGAAATTGACTCTGTACCCAAAACTCTAGTTGAGGCCTTAATTTCTGTTTCCACCCAAATTGCATATTGTTTCAAGTATTGTAATTCAAAATTAGCTATTCCTGCTTCATTGGTAGTTACACTAGTTGGTAGCGATCCTGCGGCTGCTTGTGGGGGGGTCAATTCATTGTCAGCAATGTAAGCACAATCGCTGCAATCTTCATTGGGATCTTTTATTAGGTTTCTATTCTTATCTTCATTAGGGAATATTGCAGTAAAGACATCACCTGTGGAATTTAGGTAACTAACTCTAAACCTGGTTGGCCAAGCACTTAAATTAACTTCTGCATTAGAAACGGCATTCCCATTGGAGTCAGTTACCAGGACTGACATAGGCAATCTGTAAGCAGTATCATCGTCATTAGATTTTATTTCTGTACTTGTTCCTATTGAGATTGAACCAGCTACACCACCAATGACAATGTTCTTACTATCTTTAAGGTCAACATTATCAACCAAAACTTCTCCGGTAACTTTTACTCCTTCTTTACCGGAAGGACGAGATCCGGAGGTAAAATATGTAGTGGCTTGGCCTGAACTGTCAGTATAAACCGTGCTTGGTGATATGCTTTCACCTCCACCGGATGTATTATCCAAAGTAAATAATACAGGGGCATTACCTACAGGAGATCCCCCTGATGTCCGTACTTTTGCTGTTACTTCAACAGTGTTTTCTACATTCCCAGTACTTGGGAGAACTTTTGTAGCAGATAGCTGGAGATCAATCTGTTCTGCTTGATCAGAAGGAGCGGAAGTAACAATAGTAAGGGAGTCTTTTTGTTGTATATTGCCTTTGGCATACACCTCGATTGTTGCAGTACCAGTTTGGGTTGCATTATAATCCTCTTGTGCGGTCCAGGATTTATTGCTTGTCTCTGTAACTCCTACTGTTGAGGTTTGAGTTTTTACCCATTCTCCCAAAGATGTTGAAAACATAACATTATCGATGTCTGAAGGAATATCTGCCTTGATATTTTCTACATCGTTAGTGTTCAGTGCAACCGGAGATTCTGAAGGACTAGTAATCTTTAGTACCTTTTCAGGAGATTCAATTTTATAATTCTTTTTGTGGGTTAAGTTTAAGGCTTCTATTTGCACTGTGCTTTCTCCAAGTGCTGTTCCAGTGACATTGAACGAGACTTCTCCGGTAGGTCCTGTATTTCCTGTAACACTATTCCCGCTGGTTTTTGAATTTGAAAGTTTGAGATTTTCTTCACCATCAATAACATTTACGTTAACCGTGGCATCATTTATCCCTACTTCTGAGGAATCCTTCAATATAACAGTCAGGGTAGAGTTTTTTTCATCTTCAGTACTTAAAGTAACATCTTTTGATTCAGGTTCCAGTGTCATTGAAGTACCTGTCATCTTTATAGGGATTTGCTTATTATCTGCGCCGGAAACTGATGCTGTAATAGTGGCAACTTTATTGGTAGCACTCGATGTTCCGGAGGAAAATTCAACACTGGCAATACCATTTGAATCAGTGATAACTTTGCTTTTACTTAATAATCCGTCAGTGGCTGAGAATTCGACTGTAGAGTTTCCCACTCCCACATTGTTAGGACTTTTCACTTGTGCTTTTATATTGGCAGGATTTGAATTGTCTGTTGGCACAGAAGTTTTATCCGTGGACAAGGATAGTGATTCCACGGTAAGTTGGGTTTGGGTATCGTCGCCGTTACCTCCATTATCTGAATCCGATCTACCACTACCGCAACCAACTATCAAGGCAATTATAAGCAGCGTTGTTAAAACAATAAATTGTTTTTTGTGAAAAGATCTCATCTAGACTCCTCTTTAAGAATTTTGAAAAAAGTGTTTCTGATTTAATATTTCAGTGTTAAAAAAAGGCTTATTATTTTGGTTTCCCATAGATATTAAAATCAAGTAATTACGAAACTTCCAAAATCTTGGGTTTGATAAATATCAGCAGTTCCCTTTTTTCCTTGTTTTTGGCGTCGTTTTTGAATAACCATCCCAGTACCGGGATATCGGCAAAAAAGGGTACCTTGTTTTTTTGTCTGGATTGGCTCACCTCCCGGACTCCGCCCAGGACGATTGTTTCATCGTTGTCCACGATTACTTTTGTTGAAGCCTCTCTGGTCTCGATATCGTCTGATCCGGCCACTGGACTATCGTCTGATATCTCCATTTCCAGGATAAGTTTGTCGTTTGGTGTGATTTGGGGAGTAACAGAAAGGTTCAGAGTAGCTTCAGTATATTCGGTAGTGGTGCCGCCGCTTTCCGACTCGGATTGGGTTGCAACCATGGTACCCTGCACCATTTCCGCCTCTTGATTGTTTAAGGTGACAACCCTGGGTGCAGAGATAGTCTTGGCCTGATTCTTACTTTCACCGATCTGCAGTTGTGCATCCAAAGTAAACAGGTCCGAGCCAGAGAGCTTGGAAATAAAAGCCCCCATTCCCATTGTTGTGGTCCCCTGGTTGGGGAGGTTTACTGCAAAACCGCTATTTTCCGGGCTGGAACCGACAGAGACCGCAGTCCCGGAAGAACCGTAAACCCCTTGGTTATATTCTTCACCATTGTACGTGGATCTGTACTCGTATCCTCCGCCCCATTGGACTCCCATACTCCTCTGGAAGGAGTCTGTTGCATAAACCAGTCTGGCTTCTATAAGCACTTGACGTTCCGGTTTGTCAAGTTCTTTAACAACTTGTCTGATTTTTTTGATGTTTTTTTCGATATCCTCAACAATCAGTTGGTTTGTTCTCTGGTCTATACTGATATTTCCCCTGTCGGAGAGGAAATTTTGTAGATTGGATTGTAATTGTCCGGCTTTAGTATAGTTTACCTGAATGTAGGTAGTATGTAGTGGTGCCCTGTCTTGGGCTGACTGCTGTGCCTCTTGTATCTTTTGCTGTTCCTTTTGCAGCTGCTCAATTGTAACCACCCTGAGAATATTGCCTTTTTTAACCATGCCCAGATTCTTTTGTATCAACACCAGATCCAGGGCCTGATCCCAGGGGACATTGTCCAGCTTCAGGGAAATCTGACCGCTTACATTATCCCCGATTACCAAATTGTATTCAGCTACTTTGGCTATTAATCTCAAAACATGTTCAATATTGGCGTTTTGAAGATCCAGTGAGATCTTTTCCCCTCTATATTCATCCTTCATCTCCGGAAACATAAGTCTCTTGACGTTCTGCTGCTCTCCGGCATCTGCTGTTTGAGTTTTGTTCTTGGATGCTTCTGATGCATTTGCAGCCTTTTGCAGTTGTTTATCGTCTTTTGCTGCAGTTTTACTGGATAGGCTCTGAACGCTGACTATGAGTTTGTTGTCCTTGCTGGTTACACTGATCGGACTCCTCTTATCAAAGGAAAGTTCTAGCTCCCCTCCCTGCGGTGTGTCCTGCAATATTGCTTTTTTGACTGGTGCATCGAATTTTTGCAAGTCGTAAATCTTGGCGTAATTGGAAGGGACCTTTAAATCTGACAAAAGGAAAACAAGCTCGTTCCCTTGATTGGGTTGGGGCCGATAATTGGCCTTGTGTTTTGTAAGCAGTTTTATAAACAGCGTACCTTCTTCGTCCTGAGTAAATTGTACGTCCTGGAGCTTGTTCACTGATTCTTTCTCGGATTTGTCTCCCGCTTTTTGCTTGCTTTTTTCAGTGGATGCTTTTCTGGTCAATCCAGGTACGAATTTTAGTTGCAAGTTTTCGGGCCGGGTTCTGGAAAGCAGGAACTGGGCCTTGTTATTCAATAGGATTTGCAAGGAGGCGATTTTCTCGTCGATCGAGGACCTGTTTATATCGATATTTTTAACAAGATCTATGTTTTTTAATTGGGGAAGTTGCAATTCTTTCACTGCCGGAGAGAAGTTCAACCTGAAATTTGGATGTGAGTAGTCCGGAGATACCTCGATGTTTTCGTCAAGAGGAAGGTTAAAGATTATCTGATTGTCTTTTTTTTGAACCGATATTTTTTTTTGCCCCGAATTGTTTTCCGCGCTGGTTGCGTTTCCCGAGGAATTGGCAGCGCGGGCTATATCGGACACACTAAATACTGCGATTAACAGAGCCAATGTACAACATACAAATCCATGCAGGATTTGGAGTTGGCTATGCATATCTGTTCTATTGCCAGAGTAGGAGTGAATCTTATTCATTATTCTCTCCTGAAGTTTTTTGCAGTTCGAGTACTACAGTTTTTGTTTTTTCTTTACCCAAAATATCTGTGACTTGTTGTTGAATGATTACTTTGTTTGGAAGTATTTGTTTTACCCTGCCTTTGTTTCCGCCGATCTTTGTATTTTTCTCCAGGGTGTAACCCTTGCCGTTGGGAAGTTCCACCAGGGCAATAGCCCCTTCCGGATTGTCCGGATACCACATAATTCCCTCGAGTTTTACCTGGCTGGGTTCGACACGTTCCAAAGGGGTCATTTGTTCCTTGGACTTTTCTGATTCATCTTCCTGTTCTTGCTCTTTACCCAGTTTCAAAAAGCGTTTAAACGGATCAGCTAGATTTTTGGGGTTATATTCAAATTCAGGAGGTTCGATCCATTTGGGCAGTTGTTTTAAAGTGGCATTTACCTGCTTGTTCAAGTCCTTTGCAGCCACGGTCCGCGGGGAAAAGCATCCTACTAGCAGTAGGCAGATCAAAGCATGGACTAGAACACAGGTTGTTAACATCTGCCCGGAGGAGATTAACTTGGATGTTGGTTTTGGATATAAATTCATATTAAGGCATCAGCAGTTTAATTTTGATTAGTAAATTGTGACTGACCGAAAACCGTCCGATCACTAAATAAAGTGTAGGCAGATTCCCTTTTCTACACACAATTGAGCCTTTGTTGAGGGCAGTTCAATTATACTTGCGGATATATGTTATTTGAATCTTGATCTTATTTTTTATCCGTATCCACTGTCCTGTAAAGGTTTATTTTGCAATCAGTGCGCAGGACAGTAGCTTCTGACCCTCGCTTGGGACTTAGCTGCAAGTCCTCCAGGGTTACCAGCCTGTTCAGGCTGGAGAGCTTATTGAAATATGTCATTAAATTATGGAACGGTCCTATTAGTTGCAGTTTTACTCCCCTAGTGGCGTAAAATTCCTTGACCGATTCATTTTGTGGTACAAAGGAAATAAATTCCACACCTTCTTGTTTCCCCAGTTGTTCAATTTGGGAGAGCAAATTCTCAATACCTACCTGACTATCCGGAAGCAGATCCCAGGCATATTTCTTCTCTTTTTCGTGTCTTTTCAGCTTGGCTTCCAGTCTTTTTAGTTCCGGTATTTGCTGTCTTTTTTTCTCTATGGTGTCTTGCAAATCGGAAACATCTTTTTTCAGGTTCTTAATGTGCTCGTATCCCGGACTGAAAAACAGGAACCAATAGATCGCAAGAACGGCAACTATGGTGCCGGCGACAATCAGTATCTTTTGATTCCTGGTAAGATTCTCCAGTCTTTCTATAGCCGCTGCTCTATCCATGTTTAACTACCCGTGGATGTTGAGTTTTGTTCTTGGGATTTTGAAATTATGGAACATTCAAAAGAGATCAAGTTCAGACCCTTAATCTCTTTTCTTGAAGTTTGTTTGATATTAATGTCCCGGATCAAGGATGTGGATTTAAGTTTTTCGACATATTCTGCAAAAGCCTGGTTGTTCATGGATACCCCGGAAAGTTCTATATCCCCATTGGAACCCATTTGAAGGGAATTGAACCAGAGTTTGTCACCCTGCATGTTTGCAACCAGGTTTTTTAGGTATTGAACAGGCAAGCTTTGCCTTTTACGAATCTTTTTTATAACATTCAGCCTGCTTTGGATTTTGTTTATCTTTTTTTCAACCTCGTCTATCCTGTCTATTTTGGGTTGCAATTTATTCTTGGTATTAACCAGTGACTCCTTTTGATTTTCCAGTGCATTGACTTTCTTGCTCAGTTGTTGTTGAACCAGGAATAAGCAGATCAGGATAAAAAGCAAACTTAACCCAAAAAGTACTACTTCCTTTTCCACGTTTGCTACTTTGGCCCTTTCTTGAGCTGGAAGTAAATTTATTTTTAACATAGAATAAAACTGTGTAGTTTATGTGTATCTGAGTGTGAAGATGAAGTATTTACTGTGATCAGTGCATCAGTACTGATCTTATCTGTTATGAAAATATTCCCGGTCTCTACTTCAGCTACACCTGCAATTACACACACGTTTTTAAAGTGTTCTCAAAGCCAAGCCAGTGGATATTGTAAATTGCGGAGCAACACTGTTCAAATACTCCGGATCGAAGTGATTGTCGTCATAGTGGATTTGCCGCCATGGGTTTATGTATTCAATATCCATTTCCAAATATGTTTGTAAACTTTTTCTCAGTCCGGGGGTTAAACTTCCTCCCCCGGACAGCATCATCTTTTCAGCTGCCTGGGCGGATTGTTGTGAATTTTGATAAAAATTGATCAAGTGTTGCACTTCCTCGGACCAAGAGGAGTATATATCTTCAATTTCATGTTTGACCTTTTGGGCCAGGTCTTCTGTTTCCGTCTCTTGGGGGCCGGAAAGTTTTATCTTTTCTGCCTCTGAATTGGACAAGTCCAGTACCTTGTTCAATCTTTCCGTGATCTGTTGCCCCCCAAAACCGATGTCTCTTATGAATACGGGCTGGTTTTGGGAATAAACACAGAAGGTGCTGTGGGTCCCTCCAATGTCCAAGAGGTAGGTGGTTTCTGAGAGCATCTCCGGATAATTGAATTCAAAGCAGTTGCTAAGAGCAAATCCGTCCACGTCCACGATCGAGATGTTCAGGTTTGCCTGTTGAAGTAAAGTTTGAAACTCGTGGACCATTTGTTGTTTACTGGCTACCAAAAGTATGTTTTTGGTGGATTCCCCGCTCCCTTCACCCATTTCCTGGAAATCTATATATACGTCGTTTATATTGAAAGGAATGTGATCCTGGGCGTGTTTTTGTATATCGTCCTGGGTAAATTTATCTCCGGAATATGGTAAGTCCACTCTTTTTATCATTACATCGTGCCCGGCCATGGAAGTGACCACAGCTTTTTGTCTCAATTCCAGGTTGGTCCAAAACTGGGTTAATTTTCCAGCAATATTCTGGTGATCCTGCCAATCACTCTTATTCCAGGCTATTCTGCCGATCTTATCCAACCTCGGAATTTGGTTTTCAGGGGTTAGTTTGACCACTTTGGCCCAACTTTGCCCTAAATCCAATCCGCACAAGGTTTTTTTTCTTAAGAATGAAAATAGTCCCAATTTTGTACCCTGTGGTTTTTTTGTTCCAATAAAGCTTTTGGTTCGTTGACTCTATTCAGCCTCTTGGGGCCTTAAAGTAAGTACTGGTATATGGGCCGATTTTACTATCCTTTCCGCTACTGATCCGAAAAGGATTCGATCAATCCCCTTCCTGCCGTGGGTACCCATAACTATGATATCGATATTGTAATTGGTTGCAAAATTGAGTATTTCCTCCGCAGCGTATCCAGTGAGCACGTGGCCCTTAACCGAGAGGTCGCCCGAAAAATTTTCCTCCAGAAAAGAACTCATCCTGTCCTCGGCACCGGTAATGATTTCTCCCACGAAGTTTTCTATGGAGCTTGGAGGTACTTGAAAGCCCACATATTGGGTTAAGGTTGGTGCAACGTATATTACGTGCAGGTCTGAATTAAAGGCTTGTGCCATGGTATTAGCATAATCGGCAATAATTGGACTGTACTCGGCAAAATCAATTGCACATAAAATTTGATTAATCTGTGCCATTTTTGCTTGTCCTTGGTTTAATAGTGTTGATAGGCGCTTAATTGCCTATGTTACATAAATGGAACAAGGTCTTTTTTGTTTTTATATATTTTGAACTCTGAATATTATTCCAAAATGAGGGTTTTTGTCAATGTTTTTTTAAAAAAATAAACAAAACAAAAAGTTATATTGTTTGTGAGCTAACTTTCTTAGATTCTTAAATTTTATTATATTAAAGAATTTAAAAAAACACAACCCCATTTATTAATAAAATTGATTTTACCCTGAAAATTTTTTGCAAGCTGCAATCTAGCGGTTTACAATCCCATTTTGGAGTGGTGTGGTCAACGGGAAGAAGCATGTCTGTATATAGACTTATAGTTTTCGAATTAAATTTACTATTCCTGTATCAGGAAATTGGGAAGTTCCGGATGGGATCAAGATAATTCGAGGTGTGTAAAGACAAAGTCAGGCATTCAAGCTCTCATTTTCCCTGGTAAAAGAAGTCTTTTTCGGGGGGAGCAAATTGATTATCCTGGAACTCAATTCTTGCATTCCCTGCCTGTTTAATGCCGAGATTGCTAGTGCTTCCGGAAAGTAATTGCGCATTTTTTCTTGTTCACTGTCTGATAGGCTGTCCCACTTGTTCAGGGTCAATATGGTTGGGATGTTGACGATTCCCATTTCTTCCAGGATGTTATTCACGGCATGGATTTGAAAATCCACCTCGGGATGGCTGGCATCTGCAACATGTAAAAGGATGTGTGCATAATTCAGTTCTTCCAGTGTAGCTTTGAAGGATTCTTTCAAGTTTTCCGGCAAATATCGGATGAATCCTACGGTATCGGTTAAAATGATTTCCCTGTCTTCTGGGAACCGCAATTTTCTACTGGTTGGGTCCAGGGTGGCGAACAGTTTGTCTTCAGTGTGTACTTTGCTTTGAGTCAAGGCATTGAGCAGTGTGGATTTTCCCGCGTTCGTATAGCCGATCAGGGCTACGATAGGAATATTGGTGCTTGTGCGGTTCGCCCTGGTAATGCTTCTGTGTTTTCGGATTTTTGACAGTTCCTGTTTGATTTTTGTCCTTCGGTCCTTGATTCTTCTGCGGTCCAATTCCAATTTTGTCTCTCCCGGGCCTCTGCCACCTATGCCTCCGGCCAATCTGCTAAGGGCCCGGTTTTTCCCTACCAGTCTGGGTTGGGTGTAGTCCAGCTGGGCTAGTTCAACTTGCAGTTTCCCTGCGGAACTGGTGGCGTGCTGCGCGAAAATGTCCAGAATGACCTGTGTTCTGTCCAGGATCTTCCGTTCAGTAATTTCTGCCAGGTTGCGCATTTGGGTAGGGGTCAACTCGCAGTCGAATACCAGGACGGAAGAATCGCTTTGAAGGGCCAGTACCTCAAGTTCGGCAAGTTTCCCCTTCCCCAGTATGTGCTTGGGATTAACATTCTTGACTCTTTGTACCAAACTATCCCCTATTTGCAGTCCCGCTGTCTGGACAAGGTCGCTCAATTCCAGCAGGGATTTGTTTTGTACGTGTTTTGGTGCGGTATCCACGCTTATCAAAAGGGCCCGTTCCTGTTGCCTGGAAGGTGTGGCGGTGTCCATTGTACTGAAAAGTTCCGATTCCAGAGCTTCCACCTGGGAAGAAAAATCTGTGTCGGATTTGTCCCAGTCCACTGCCTGGGAGATACGGAACAATTCGTTTTCCAGGTTTGAGGGAAGTAAATGGGCCCATTGGAAACTGTGCGGGAGGTTGGGTGTATTTATGTTCAATACCCCGATGGAATCCAGCCTTAAAAATACCAGGTCCATTAGGTCCTCGTTGGAAAGGTGGGGTGAGTTAAAATGGGTATGGAGCAGTCTGAGGCCCCTTAGCCTTCCGGAACCTTCCCTCTGTCTGCCCAACTCCGGTATAACGATCCTGTCCGAATCTCCCACTATCACCATGTGAACTTGTCCCCTGCGGTTTATCAAAATACCGATTTGTCTGCCGGTATCAGTGCTCAGGGCTGCGAGTTCCCGGGCTTGTTCCTTGCTGTATCCCCCGACCGATGCAAATTTCCTGTGATAAAGCCTGTTCAGGGACTTGATTTGACTTGGTTTCAAACCGTTAGTGTTTCCCCAGATTTTGCCTTTTATAACTCCCTCCTTTGTTAATTTGAAAAGTTTTAGAGTTTTAAAGTGTTAGGTTTTAAGTTTTAAAAGAACTTTTCTCGCTACTTCGTAGTCGAGATTTCGCTCGCTACTTCGTAGTCGAGATTTCGCTCGCTACTTCGTAGTCGAGATTTCGCTCGCTACTTCGTAGTCGAGA
>Ga0207414_1000697_pt1 | contig 14211 bp, 14 predicted proteins | sample PonA231FremontCA_2_FD_187269 | JGI IMG/M metagenome (GOLD analysis project Ga0207414, IMG submission 187269) | Marine sediment microbial community from Fremont, CA, USA - Pond A23 Sediment 1 (SPAdes) | ecosystem: Environmental > Aquatic > Marine > Unclassified | place: USA: Fremont, California... | reverse complement strand
GATGCCGGCCGGCTGGCGGATCTTGCGCCCACGTTGCTGGAACTCATGGGGCTGGAGAAGCCCCGGGAAATGACGGGGCAAAGCCTGTTGCGATGATACGCGCCGCGCTCATAGCCAGTTTGTTGTGCACCGGGGCCGCGGCGGCCGAGCCGTCGGCCACCGCGGCCGCACAATCCGCGGCGCAGCGGCTGGAGCAGGCCACGCGCGCGTTGAACGAGGCCCGGGACGCGCAAGACCGTATCGCCGCGTTGACCGAAACGCTCAGGGGGTTCGAGGACGGGCTGGAGGCGATGCGCACGGGCCTGCGCAAGGCGTCGATCCGCGAGCGCCACCTGTCGCGTGACCTGGCCGCGCGCGATGAAGAGGTCGCGCAGCTGTTGGGGGTCTTGCTGACCATGGGTCACGATCCGGCGCCGGTGTCCATCCTGCATCCGGCGGGGCCGGTGGGCACGGCGCGATCGGGAATGATCCTGGCCGAGGTGACACCGGCGCTGAACGCGCGGGCGGCGTCCCTGCGCGACTCGCTGCGCGAGGTCACGACGCTGCGCCTGTTGCAGCAAAGCGCAGCGGAAACACTCGAAGAGGGACTTCAAGTCGCGCAAGAGGCGCGTGCCACGCTGAGCCAGGCGGTCAGTGACCGGACCGACCTGCCACGCCGGTTTACGGCCGATCCGGTGAAAACCGGAATCCTGATCGCCTCGACCGAGACGCTGGAAGGGTTCGCAAGCGGACTGTCGGAAATCGGCGACAGCGGGCAGGCGGCCAGCGATGAAACGCTGGAGGCCCGCAAGGGCACGCTGCGTTTGCCGGCGCAGGGGCGCATTCTGCATCGTGCAGGTGAAACCGACGCCGCCGGTGTCACGCGCCCCGGACTGGTCCTGGCGACACGGCCACGGGCCCTGGTCACCACACCCACGGCGGCGACGGTGCGCTATGCCGGGCCGCTGCTGGACTACGGAAACGTGATCATCCTGGAACCGCAGGCGGGCACTCTTTTCGTGCTTGCGGGGCTGGATGTGGTTTACGGTGAGGCCGGACAGGTCGTGCCCGAGGACAGCCCCCTGGGCCTGATGCCCGGTCCGGACGCGGAAATTGGCGCCATAGTGCCACAATCCGGTGATGGGACTGGAAATGACAATACGGAGACGCTCTATATAGAGGTCAGACAGGACGACGCCCCGGTTGATCCGGAAGCATGGTTCCAAACGCAGGAAGGATGATTGAACGATGAAGAAATTCGTCATGGCGGCAATCGGCGGCATTCTGGCCGGCCTGGTCGCAACAACGCAATTGACCGGTCCGTTGCTGGCCCAGGACGGGGCAGAAAAAACAGATGTCTATCAGCAACTCGACCTGTTCGGAGACATATTCGAGCGCATCCGCGCACAGTATGTCGAAAAGGTGGACGAGGGCGAACTGATCGAGGCGGCCATCAACGGCATGCTCACGTCGCTGGACCCGCATTCCAGCTACCTGTCACCCGATGACGCCGAGGACATGCGCGTTCAGACCCGCGGTGAATTCGGCGGGCTGGGGATCGAGGTCACGCAGGAAGACGGGTTCGTCAAGGTGGTGTCGCCCATTGACGGCACCCCGGCCGACGCCGCCGGCGTCGAGGCGGGCGATTTCATTACCCATGTGGACGGCGAGAGCCTGCTGGGCCTGACCCTGAACGAGGCGGTGGACCTGATGCGCGGCCCGGTGGGCAGCGAAATCATCATCACCGTAGCGCGCGAGGACAACGAACAGCCGTTCGACATCTCGATCATCCGCGATACGATCACGCTGACGGCGGTCCGGTCACGCACCGAGCAGGACACAGTCGTGCTGCGGGTGACCACGTTCAACGACCAGACCTATCCAAACCTTGAAACCGAATTGAAGAATTCGGTCGAGGAAATCGGCGGTATGGAGAACGTGAGGGGCGTGGTTCTGGACCTGCGCAACAATCCCGGCGGCCTGCTGACGCAGGCAATCAGGGTGTCGGACGCGTTCCTGGACAAGGGCGAGATCGTCTCGACGCGCGGGCGCGATCCGGCCGAAGGCGAGCGCTACAACGCAAAGCCCGGCGACCTGGCCGAGGGCAAACCGATCGTCGTGTTGATCAATGGCGGGTCTGCCAGCGCCTCCGAGATCGTCGCCGGCGCCTTGCAGGACCACCGCCGCGCCATCGTGGTGGGCACGAAAAGCTTTGGCAAGGGATCGGTCCAGACGGTGATGCCGCTACGCGGAAACGGTGCGATGCGCCTGACCACGGCACGGTATTACACGCCATCGGGGCGTTCGATCCAGGCGCTTGGCGTTTCTCCTGACATCATGGTGCAGCAGCCCCCGCGCCGCGACGAGGAGGATGTAGCCGAGGACAGCTCGACACGGCCGTCGCGCTCGGAGGCGGACCTGCGCGGACGGCTCAACAACGACAGCCTGAGCGAGGACGAGGTCCGCCAGATCGAGGAGGATCGTGCCAAGGCCGAGAAATCCGCCAAGCTGCGCGAGGAGGATTACCAGCTCGCCTATGCGGTGGACATCCTCAAGGGTCTGGTGGCGCTCGCGCCTCAGGACTGATCCGCACAAGACCGATACCCGCCGCCCTCGTGGACGGCGGGTATTTTCAGCCAGGGGGACCACGGAATGAACGCCGCCGAGATCGAAAAACTGCCCTATCGCAAATGCGTCGGCGTGATGCTGGTCAATGTGCGAAGCGAGGTGTTCGTCGGTCAACGGATAGACACCCCGACCCCGGCCTGGCAAATGCCGCAAGGCGGTATCGACGCGGGCGAGACCCCGCGCGACACCGCCCTGCGCGAGTTGCACGAAGAGACCGGCATCGCGCCGGACCTGGTCCGGATCGAGGCCGAAACCGACGGTTGGCTACATTACGACCTGCCCCATGAGATCGTGCCGCGCACCTGGGGCGGATGCTATCGCGGACAGGAACAGAAATGGTTTCTTGCACGGTTCACGGGCGGTGACGACCAGATCGACATTGACACTGCGCACCCCGAGTTTTCGCGCTGGCGGTGGTTGCCGGCGGACCAGTTGCTGGATCAGATCGTGCCGTTCAAGCGCGCGGTCTACCGCGACGTCCTGGACGCATTTGCGCCTCATCTGTAAGCGAAGCGGCGGCTGCCGGCCCTGCGCCTAGCGGCGCTTGAGCCGGCGCATGAGTTCTTCGCTGGCGTAGCCATCGGGCGTGATGCCCTGCGATACCTGGTAGGCGCGGATGGCATTGACGGTGTTCGGTCCGATGATGCCATCGATCTTTTCCACCGCGAACCCCTTGCGGCGCAGACGGCGCTGCATGTCCTTGCGTTCGGAAAAGGTCAGGGGCTTGTATCCGCGCGGCCAGCTTGCCTGTATCGGGGGGCCACCGGCGAGGCGATCAGCCAGATGGCCAACGCCGATCACGTAGGCATCAGCCTTGTTGTAGCGCTCGATCACGGCGAAATTGTCAAAGATCATGAACGCAGCGCCTTGCGATCCGGCAGGCAGCAGGATTGCCGCGCGCCCGTGATCGGGCACGTGGCTTCCATCGATACCGCGCACACCCATGGATGCCCATTCGGACGGCATGCGACGCACATCGCGCCGGGCCAGCGAATGATCGAACCCGCGCGGCACACGCACCTCGACGCCCCAGGGCTGGCCCATGGTCCAGCCGAACCGCTTGAGATAGGCCGCCGTCGACGCCAGGGCATCGACCGGATCCTCCGACCAGATGTCGCGCCGACCGTCACCGTCGAAATCGACGGCGTAGGCCAGATACGAGGTCGGGATGAACTGGGTGTGACCCATGGCGCCCGCCCAGCTCCCGCGCATGTCGCGCGGCGTCACGTCCCCCGATTGCAGGATCTTCAGAGCCGCGATCAACTGCTTTTCAAAAAACGCGCCGCGCCGGCCATCATGTGCCAGCGTAGCCAGCGACGCGATCACGTCGCGCTGTCCGCGCCGGGCGCCATAGGCGCTTTCAAGGCCCCAGACGGCGGCGACGACTTCCTTGTCGACGCCGTAGTGCCGCTCGATCGCACGAAGGGTGCGGGCGTGCTCGCGCAATACCGTCTTGCCGTTGGCAACCCGAGTGGGCGAAGCGGCGCTGTCCAGGTAATCCCATATCTGCTTGGTGAATTCCGACTGGTTGCGATCCCTCTCGATCACCTCGTCGTCATAGCGCACGCCGGCAAAGGCGCGCTCCAGCACGTCATTGCGAATTCCCTGCGCGCGGGCGCGGGCGCGGAAACCGCGCACCCATCGGGCAAAATCCCCGCGTGCCGGCGCGACCTGCGGGTTGACCTGCATCGCGGCAGGACGCAGCTCGGGGCGCAGGGATCTTTCGATCGGCCCGGCGCAGGCACTGGTGGTTGCTACCACGGCCAGTACCGTGGGTATGACATTCTTCAATCGCATTGCTCGGCCCCGCTTTGTGCTTGGTCTTTTGCGGTAAACTAGCGCGATTTCCACGATTTCGGAAGCAGTGTTGTCAACACGCGCGATTTGATGCCTAGCCCCGCGAGGGACGGAGCATTTCAGCCACGCTTGCGCTTGACCTTGCGCTTGATCTTGTCGGCCTTGCGTTTCGCCTGAGCCTCGGCGCGTCGCTTGGGTCCGCCCCGGCGCTTGGACCCTCCAGATGCGGGGCGCGGAAGTTCGTCGCCCTCGATCGCCAGCAGTTCCAGTGCCAGACCACCGCTGACCGGGGCGGCCTCGGTCAGGCGCACGGTGACACGCTGGCCCAGCGACAATGTAAGCCCCGTATCGGCGCCCATCAGGGTGCCGGCCTCGCGGTCGAAATGAAAATACTCCTGGCCCAGCGTGCGAATCGGAACCAGCCCGTCGGCGCCGGTTTCATCCAGTTTGACGAACAGGCCGAACTTGGCGATGCCGCTGATCCGTCCGGTGAATTCGTTTCCCACACGTTCGGACAGGAACGCGGCAAGGTAGCGATCCGTCGTGTCGCGCTCGGCGGTCATGCTGCGGCGCTCGGTGTCGCTGATATGGGTGGCGGTTGCCTCCAGATCCTCGGTCTCAGCGGGGCTCAGCCCGTCCTCGCCCCAGCCATGCGCCGTAATCAGCGCGCGGTGCACGATCAGGTCGGAATAGCGCCGGATCGGCGACGTGAAATGCGCGTATTTCTGAAGGGCCAAACCGAAATGACCAAAGTTTGCGGGGCTGTAATAGGCCTGTGTCATGGCGCGCAGTGTCGAGAGGTTGATCAACTCGTCCTGATCGGTTCCTTCGGCCTGCGCCAGCAGCGCATTGAGATGCGCGGTCCTGAGCACCTGCCCCTTGGCCAGAACCAGACCGGACGCCTCGGCCACCTCGCGCAGCGCCTCGAGCTTTTCCGGAGACGGCTCTTCGTGCACGCGAAACAGGAGCGGGGATTTCTTGGCGGTCAGGGTTTCGGCAGCGGCGACATTGGCCAGCACCATGAACTCCTCGATCATCCGGTGAGCATCCAGGCGATCGGCGAAATTGACCGACAGAACCTTGCCCGCGTCGCTGAGAACGATCTTGCGCTCGGGCAGATCAAGGTCAAGCGGCTGGCGGCGCTGACGCGCCTCGACCAGGGCGCGGTAGGCTTCGAATAGCGGGTGAACAACCTCGGTGACAAGCGGTGCGGTCTTGTCGTCGGGGTTTCCGTTCTCGGCCTCCTGCGCCTGCTTGTAGGTCAGCGACGCAGCCGAACGCATCAGCGCGCGGGTAAAGCGGTGGCCGATCTTCTTGCCATGCGCGTCAATCTGCATGCGCACGGCGATGCAGGCGCGCGGAACGCCCTCGTGCAGGCTGCACAGGTCGCCCGACAACCTGTCGGGCAGCATCGGCACCACGCGATCGGGAAAATAGCTGGAATTGCCGCGCTTGCGCGCCTCCCGGTCCAACGCCGCGCCGGGCCGCACGTGATGGGCGACATCGGCAATGGCGACCCAGATCACGTGCCCGCCTTCGTTGCGGGGGTCATCATCGGCATGCGCCCAGCAGGCGTCATCGTGGTCGCGCGCATCCGATGGGTCGATGGTTATCAAGGGCATGTCGCGCAAATCCTCGCGCCCGTCCAGGCCCGCGGGCTTCATCGCGTCGGCCTCGGCGATCACCTTGTCGGGGAAGGTGTCGGGAATACCGTGCTGATGAATGGCGATCAGACTGACGGCCTTGGGCGCCGACGGGTCGCCCAGGCGTTCGACCACGCGTGCGCGCGGCAAACCCATCCGGGCACGCGGGCCGCTTTGTTCGGCCTCGACCAGCTCGCCATCCTTCGCGCCGCCGGTGGCGCCCGCTGGCACCTGCCATTCCTTGCCGTCGCCCTTGTCGATGGGCACGATGCGCCCGCCTTCGTCGCCCTGGCGGAACACGCCCAGCACCCGGCGCGGGTTGGCGCCGATGCGGCGAATCAGCCGGCCCTCGTAATGATGCGTCTCGCCCTTGACCTCCTGAAGGCGGGCGAGGATGCGGTCACCCTCAGCCAATGCCGGGTCCGAGGCGCGCGGAATCATCAGGATCACCGGTTCGACACCTTCGCCTTGCCATTCCAGCGGCCGCGCCAGCAGATCGCCATCGTCGCTCTGCCCGGAAACCTGCACCACGCTGACCGGCGGCAGCCGATCAGGATCGCGATAGGTCTTGCGGCGTTTCTCCAGATGACCTTCGGCCTCGAGTTCCTTGAGCACGCGCTTGAGGTCAATCCGGGCGGCCCCCTTGATCCCGAAGGCCTTGGCGATATCGCGTTTCGAATTGAGTGTCGGGTTATCGGAGATCCATTGCAGGATTTCCACCTTGGTGGGGATATGGCTCATGCGGGTGCAGTAACACAGGCGCTGGCGAGCGTCATCGGCGAAAATCATGCCCGCGTGCCGGCAAGTCAGCGGCGGTGTCCACGTCACGCAAGGTGTCCACCAGCGCGATTCGCGCGTCCGGCAGGCTATCGATGCTGTCAGCCAGCGCGTGCGCACTGGACCAGCGGACCGACCGGAACAGGGTCGCAGGCGGCGGCGCGGTCCGCTTCATCCCCACCAGCCAGAAACCGCCATCATCCGCGGGGCCGAATACCGCGTCGTTGCGCCCCAGCGCCGCAAAGGCCCGCACAATATGCCCGGGTCGAACGCCGGGTATGTCACCGCCGATGATGCATGCCGGGCCGGGCGGCAAGCCACGCAGGATCCGGCCCATCCGCGCCCCGAGATCACCGCGCCCCTGTGGAATCCGGGGCAGGTGGCCGGGCCAGGCGCGGCTATGCAGCCCGGCCTGGTCCGGCGACACCGCCAGCACCAGCTTCCAGCGCGGATCGTCCAAGCGACGCAACAGCCCGGTCACCTGGTGGCGGAACCACCACGCCGCGGCCACATGCCCGATCTCGCGGCCCAGCCGGGTCTTCACCCGGCCCGGACGCGGTTCCTTCACCATCACCACAAGTCGCGGGCGGCGATGCTGTTCAGCCGAAGAAGTCACGCAAGATGCGGCCATAAACCGCCTTGAGTTGCCTGATCTGCTCGACATCGACCCGCTCGTCCACCTGGTGCATGGTCTGACCGACAAGGCCGAACTCCACCACCGGGCAGTGATCCTTGATAAAGCGCGCGTCCGACGTGCCGCCGGTGGTGGACAGGTCGGGGCGGATTCCGGTTTCGGCCTCGACCGCGCCGGACACGAGATCGGACAGCGCGCCGGGCGGGGTCAGGAAGCTTTCCCCCGAAATCTTGACTTCGACATCCACGTCCAGGCCGAATTCGTCTGCGACCTTGCCGGCCTCGTCGCGCAACCAATCGCTCAGCGAGGCGCCGGAATGGGTGTCGTTGAACCGGATGTTGACCGTCGCCCGCGCCTGCGCCGGGATCACGTTGGTGGCCGGGTTGCCGGTGTCGATGGTGACCACCGCCAGTGTCGACGGGTCGAAATGATCGGTGCCGGTATCCAGTTCATGTGACGAAAGCCGATCCATCAACCGCGCCATCGCCGGCAGCGGATTGTTGGCGCGATGCGGATAGGCCGAATGCCCCTGCACACCGGTGACCGTGAACCACGCCGAAAGCGACCCGCGCCGCCCGATCTTGACCATCTCGCCCATCCGGTCGGGGCAGGTCGGCTCTCCCACGACGCAGGCGGCCATCGCCTCGCCCTCGGCCTGCATCCATTCCAGCAATGCGGTGGTGCCGTCGGTGGCGTTGCCCTCCTCGTCGCCGGTAATGGCGAGGATAAGCGCGCCCTCGGGCGGTGTCTCGCGTACGTAATCCATCGCTGCCGCCACAAAGGCGGCCACGCCCGATTTCATGTCGCAAGCGCCCCGCCCCCACAACATGCCATCGCGACGCTCGGCCCCGAAAGGGTCAACCGACCACGCCGACGGATCGCCAACAGGCACCACATCGGTATGCCCGTTGAAGCCGAAGGTTCGCGGATGTCCCTTTACGCCCCAACGTGCGAAAAGGTTGGCCACCCCGCCCCGATCGACGCGCGTACACGCAAATCCGGCCTGTTCCAGCATGTCTTGCACCAGCACCAGCGCACCGCCCTCTTCGGGCGTCACCGAGGGGCAGCGGATCAATTGCGCTGTCAGGTCCACCGGGTCGGTTGACATGAACGTGTCGTTTGGCATTCGGGGCTCCTTGTTGCGACGGGCTTGCGCGGGGTGCACCTGCGTTGCGCAAATGGCGCGGCGCAGGCACCGTTCCTCATGGACGAACCAGAATGGACTTAACAGCCGCGCGAGGCACGTGCTAGGGTTTTGCCAATAATAGCCCGAGGCAGGGCAAACCGAGCAGCCGACCCGCCCGAAGCCGGCAGAAGCAAGACGGCGGGACAACAAAGCAACAAGGTTTCGACAAGGGGTCATACCCCTTCAAGCTGCGGTTTGTGCTGTCTCCAACGGGGTTGGAGCAGAATGATCTTGAAACTCACGGACAATCGGGCGCAACCGCCCTTGGGGCGACGCGCGCCCCCTTGCGAGAGGGTCTGACATGGCCTGGATCGGCATGGCGGCCCAAAACGAGCATCTGTTTTCAACGATCGGACTGGAGGCGAACACACCGTGCGGCCGCAACGCGCCGCCGGAGCTGTCCTGTCCTGACAGCCTGCTCACGCGCGGCACGATCCTTGTCGAGACGCAGCTGTCGCCGGATCACCGCCCGCGCACGATCATAGGGTTCAAGCGCGACCACCCCTGGTGCAGCAGCCTGTCACTCAACACGCTTCCAGGCGGCGGCATCTCGCTGGTTCTCACGCAAGGTGCCGACGTGACTCACGCCACCCTGCCCGACAGGCTGCCGGCCCGTGGCGAAACGGTGCGCGTGACTTACGCCTGGGACGCTCCGGCGCGCGAGGGTCGCCTGAGCGTCGAACACCCGGGCAGCGGGCGCATATTCCTCACCCGGGTCGAGGCGCCCAAGCCACTTCTGCTGTCGGACCTGAAGTTACTGACGCACAGCCCGGCCTCGGGCCCGGCTGGCAGCGAGGTCTCCCTGCTTGCCATATCCACCGCGCCCGAGCCGATCGGCCCGCAACCCACCCTGAGCCCCGATGTGCCTGTCGCGACCCCGGACGGCTACCGGCCGGTCGAATCCTTGCGCGTCGGGGACCTGGTGCGCACCATGACCGGGCAGAGCGTGCCGGTGCTGGACGTGTTGCGCCATACCGTGCCGGCGCGGGGCACCTTTGCCCCGGTGCGCCTGCGCGCGCCCTATTTCGGGTTGCGCAGAGACATCGTCGTGGCGCCCGATCAGCGTCTGGTCATCGGGGGGTCCGATGTGGAATACACCTTTGGCCGCGAACGCGTGCTGGTTCCCGCCCGGCACCTGGTGAACGGAACCTCCGCCCTGACCGAAAGGTGCAGTCCGACCGTAAGCTATGTTCAGCTGTTGCTACCCGGTCACGAGGTCCTGATCGCGGCCGGCACCCCGACCGAAAGCCTGTTCATCGGGCGGCTGCGGCGCAAGCGCGACCTGTTGGCCGCCAGCATGCTGCACGCGTATCCCCGTGCCCATCTTCCCGAACACGCGCAATCGGCCTACCGGGTTCTCAAACCGTACGAGGCCATGACCCTGGCGGCGCAGCGCGCGGCCTGAACCATCAATCGAAATGCGGCGTGACCTGCGCCACGATGACGGAATTCTCGTCCAGCGCGCGCTGCATCAGGGCGCGTTCGTCGTCATCCATCTCGTGCCCCTGCGCGGTGCGTTCCTCGGCGGTGCCATAACCTGACACGTCAAGCGGCGCCAGATCGGCCTGCTTGAGGATGGCAACGGTTTCGCGTACCGCCTCGGCCTCGTCCACGCCGCTGGCATAACACATCAAGGCAGCCCCGGTGGCATCCTTGGGCAGGCCGTCACCCTCCTTGCGGCCCAGCTCCACGAGCAGTGTATATACCTGCTGCCGTCTGGGGGTGGCGTCATTCTTGCTGCTCATGCGCGCGCTCCTTCACTTTACAACGCCGTGCGTCACGGTCGTGCCCGTGTCAAGCATTCCCCGTCAGCCGGGCGATGCCAAGCGCGATCAATGCCACACCCAACACCGCGGGGATCAGCCAGATCATTTCGCGTTGATCGTGAAGAAAGGCGACCTCGGGCTGGTCGCGGAGATGGAACACGGTCACGCTGGTCCCGACGGGATAGCGGCGCGCGACACGCCTTGCCCAGCGGGCGCTGCCCATGCGGCGGCCCGGCGGTGGTTCGATCAGCGTGCCGGTAAATTCCCGGTCGCCGACATTGTAGCGATACCGGATCGCGGGCTGCCAACCGCCGGTCATATGGCGTGTGCCACTCTCGACAATCTCGCCGCGTGTCCGGCGCGCATTCCGACGGTTGGCCTCGCTACGGCGAAACAGGCCCAGACCCAGCGCAATGAGCGCCGGGCCTGCCACGATCATGAGCCATGCCTTTATCATTGGCCTGCGTTACTGGCAGTAGGTATAGACTGTTTCGCAGCTACCCGGCGCCGCGCCGGTGCAGAAGTCCTGGGCGCGCGATTGTGCCGCCGTGGCAGTCGGGCCTGCGCCAACGCCCCACCAGTATCCGCCCTGAGTGCGTTGCGCCAATGCGTGGCAACGCTGTCGCACCGGATCGGACACCATGCGACAGGACTGCGCGCCACAGTAATCCAGTGCCGTGTTGCCGGCCTGCGCGACAGTTTCGCCGCGGCCATGACCGAAGCGGCCGTTCATGTCGAGCGCGAAAATCATGGGATCGAACCCGCCGGACTGGCCCTGCGCCGGTTTCGTGCGCACCGGGACAACCGCCAGCGGCCCGTATTCGGCACGGATCGTGTCCATGCTTTCGAGAACATTGAAGGTGCGGTCCAGGAACTGCACCTTGAGCGAATAGCGCGTATCGGGATCAAGCAGGCCCTCGGGCAGGCGCCGGTCGATCACCGGCGTGTCAATACTGAGGAAATCGCAGCACTCCGCCTCGGAATAGTAGGCCTGCCGGTTGTTGCCACCCGGGACAATCTCGGTGATCTCGACCCGGATTTCATCGACCCGGCAATTCTGCGTCATGTCGGGCCGGACCGTGATCTTGAATTGGGTGGAAACCGACGCGTCGGATTTCGGGGTGTCGATGATGGGGCTGCAGGGTTTGGCCTTGGCTTCGGCCATCTGCGCCCCGAAAAGAAGCGCGACAACCCCCAACGCTAGCAAAAGCAGCGCGCTGGTCCTTTGGAACGGCATGAAACCTCCGGTGATGTCATGTGCGTTGCGTGGCGTCCCGGATAGGTCCGGACGCCACGCAACGGTGTCAATCTCACCACCGTCCAGTCAAGGGGGCTGTTCAGTCGCGCAGGAGTTCGTTGATCGAGGTCTTGGAGCGGGTCTGCGCGTCCACGCGCTTGACGATCACCGCGCAATAGAGGTTCAGGTTGTTCTTCGTCGGCATCGAGCCGGAGACGACGACCGAGCCCGCCGGCACCTCGCCCATGAACACCTCGCCGGTCTCGCGATCCACGATCTTGGTGGATTTGCCGATATACACCCCCATGCCCAGCACCGAGCCCTCACGCACGATGCAGCCTTCGACCACCTCGGAGCGCGCGCCGATGAAGCAGTTGTCCTCGATGATCGTGGGACCGGCCTGCATCGGCTCCAGCACGCCGCCGATGCCGACGCCGCCGGACAGGTGCACGCCCTTGCCGATCTGTGCGCACGAACCGACCGTCGCCCAGGTATCGACCATCGTTCCCTCGTCCACGTAAGCGCCGAGATTGACGAAGGATGGCATCAACACCACACCCGGCGCGATATAGGCCGAGCGTCGCACGACGCAGTTGGGCACGGCACGGAACCCCGCCGAGCGCCAGTCGCTGTCGGACCAGCCCTTGAACTTGCTGTCGACCTTGTCCCACCAGCCGCCGCCCTGCGGCCCGCCTGCCTGCTGCTCCATGTCCTTGATGCGGAACCCCAGCAAGACCGCCTTCTTGGCCCACTGGTTGACGTGCCACTGGCCGTCATCGCCGCGTTCCGCGACGCGCAGCTTGCCGCTGTCGAGCGCGTCAAGCGTGGCCTCGATCGCCTCGCGCGTGTCGCCTGTCGTGGCCGGGGTGATCTGATCGCGGGTTTCCCACGCGGCTTCGATGGCGGATTCGAGTTTGGCGTTGGACATGCGGGCGCACTCCCTGTCTTGCGTGTTAAGGCTCAATCCTCGCCTATAAGGTCTGACGCCGCGTCCTGCAATGCGGCGCTGCGCGCCACATGCACGACATGGGCGCGGGGAAACGGCAGGCGGCGCGGCTTTCGCTGGCGTTCGGGGCCGCCAGACGATAGGTCTGGGGCAGTATTCAACGTCGAGGATCAAGAGTGACGGAGAAAGACCGAAGCGGCGTATTCCGTGATGCCCACAGCGATATCGAGAGCGCCCACGGGGTGCCCGACACGCCGCAGACGCGGGCGCCCTCCTACCGGCTGGCCTTTGCAGACAACGACTTCCTGTGCCGTGACGAGTTGCGGCCGGTTCGCCTGCAGCTTGAACTGCTGAAGCCGCAGATGGCGATGGACGAATACGGCATCGAAAGCACCGTGGTGCTGATGGGCGGTGCGCGCATACCGCGTCCCGAAGAAAAGGCGACAGCGCACACTCGGACGCTGGCGGATCTTTCGCATTACTATGACGAAGCGCGCGAGTTCTCACGCCTGATGACGCAGCGCAGCGTGGGATCGACGCGCCATCGCAACGTCATCTGCACCGGCGGCGGCCCCGGCGTGATGGAGGCCGGCAACCGAGGTGCCGCCGATGCGGGCGGCATATCGATCGGCCTGAATATCGTGCTGCCGCACGAACAGGCCCCCAACGAATACGTGACACCGGACCTGTGCTTCAACTTTCACTATTTCGCGATCCGCAAGATGCATTTCCTGATGCGGGCGAACGCGATCTGCATTTTTCCCGGTGGCTTCGGCACCCTGGACGAGATGTTCGAAAGCCTCACCCTCATTCAGACAGACCGCATGCGGCGGGTGCCTTTCCTGCTATTCGGCGAAGAGTTCTGGCGCCGAATCATCAACTGGGATGCGCTGGCCGACGCGGGCACGATCAGCCAGGAGGATCTCGATCTGTTTCGGTTCGTGGAAACGGCCGCCGAAGCAGTGGACATCATCGATGGCTGGGACCACGGTCAGGATACGAGGTAAGGGTGTGCACCCGGATCAGGCCGCGCCCGGCAGGTGACACAGTTCCTCTCCACCCAGCAGGGAGGTCACGCAGACCCCTGTGTCGGTTTCCTTGAGCCTGTAGCCGTAACCGGCCAGACGGTGTTTCCATTCACGCGGCGACACCGCCTTGGTCCGTTCACGCAGAACGAAATCGCGGATATCGTCGGCCTCGGTATCGGGCTTTGTTTGGTCGCTCATCATCATGATGCCCTCCTGCATCGACGTTTCGATACCAGCAGGCTGCACGCGGAGGGTGGCAACAATTAATCCGGATTGAGGCAATTGAGCGGCGATCGGTGAACAATCCCGGTGCGCGAACGCTCACTCGTCGCGCTGGACGGCCCGGAGTTGCGCGCGCGCCTCGTCATGCGCCCGGGCGGCCCGCACCAATGCGCGAAACAGGGCTTGCTGGCGTCGGGCATAGAACAGGTGTTCGGGATGCCACTGAACCCCGATGGCGAAGGGATCGGTGTCGCGTTCGATCGCCTGTATCATCCCCCCCCGATCCCGCGCCGCCACACGAAGCCCCTTGCCGACGTTGTCCACCGACTGGCTGTGCAGGGCGTTGACGGTCATCGGCTCGTCGCCGG
>Ga0207414_1000696_pt1 | contig 14212 bp, 7 predicted proteins | sample PonA231FremontCA_2_FD_187269 | JGI IMG/M metagenome (GOLD analysis project Ga0207414, IMG submission 187269) | Marine sediment microbial community from Fremont, CA, USA - Pond A23 Sediment 1 (SPAdes) | ecosystem: Environmental > Aquatic > Marine > Unclassified | place: USA: Fremont, California... | reverse complement strand
CGCGCCGCCGACCGGCATCGACTGGACGGCCCTTTCGGCGGCGGACCTGGAGGAGATGCCGGTGCTTCGGGAGTTGAAATAGTGCGTGTTGCGTAGTGCGTATTACGTAAAAGACCCCTGCGATACGCAACACGAAATACGCAATATGAGCCCGGAAACGAGCGCCCTCGTAGGAGGTCGACTGAGCCATTCGATGACTCTACGCCCCACCGAGATCGATGAATCCCAACGACCGTTCCATCATCGCGCTCGTGACGACGGGCCACGGGCTGGTCCACACCTACGAGTTGTCGGTCCCGATCTTCATGACCGTCTGGCTCGCGGAGCTGGGGGTTGCGGAGGCGACCCTCGGGGCCGTGGTAGGGGGCGGGTACTTTTTGTTCGGGGCCGGGGCACTGCCGAGCGGCATCCTCGTGGACCGGTTTGGGTCGCGGCGGCTCATTGCGTGTGGGCTTGCGGGGATGGGGGCCGCGTTCGTGCTCTTGGGGCTCCTTCCGGGGCTGTGGGGCCTGGGGACGGCGCTGCTGGCGTGGGGGGCGGCGGCCAGCGTGTACCACCCCGCCGGGCTCGCCCTCATCAGTACGGGGGTGCGGCAGCGGGGGCGGGCCCTGGCCTACCACGGCATCGCGGGCAACGTGGGCATTGCGGGCGGCCCGCTCCTCACGGCCCTCCTGCTGCTCGCGTTCGACTGGGCGACGGTGGCGGTCCTGCTCGGCCTGCCCGGCCTCATCGCGGCGGCCGGGGCCTGGCGGGCGTCCGTCGACGAGACCGCGGCCGTGGGGCGCCACGACGCAACCGACGACGGCCCGTCGGCAACGGCCTCGGCGGAGAACGGGCGTCTCACGGCGTTGTGGCGGCAAACGCGGCACCTCTTCGCGTCGGGGTTTGCGGGGGTCTTTGTGCTCGTGGCCCTGTCGGGGCTCTACTACCGCGGGGTGCTCACCTTCCTGCCGGACCTGCTCACGCCCCTCGTGACGGTCGACCTGCCGATCGACGTGTCGGCGGGCCGGTACGTCTACGCCGGCCTCCTGGCGGTGGGCATCGCGGGGCAGTACGTGGGCGGGCGCCTGTCGGACCGGGAGGGGACGGAGTGGGTCCTCGCCGGCGCACTGGGGCTTCTGTCCCTGGTGGCCGTCGTCTTTTTGCCGGTGGCGGGAGGGGGGACCGGCGCGCTGCTCGTCGCAAGTGCGGGCCTGGGCTTCGTGCTGTTTCTGGTGCAGCCGCTTTACCAGGCCACGGTCGCCGAGTACACCCCGCCCGACACGCGTGGGCTTTCCTACGGCTACACGTATCTCGCCGTCTTTGGCATCGGGGCGGCGGGGGCCGCCCTGTCCGGGGGACTGCTGCAGCTTGCCGGCCCCCCGCTTCTCTTCGGAATCCTGGCGGGCGTCGCCCTGCTCGGGGCGGCCCTGAGCGCGTGGCTCGCCGTGCGGCGGGCCCGATGGACCGGCCCGGAGGCGGCAACAGATCTGTCGCCGTGATGAGACCGTCCGGTGTTGAGGGGACGCCATACAACACCCCCCGCGGCGTCAGCGCCACGAAGGGCAGATCGCTGGTCGATTGCCCGGCTTGGGACCGCTTCCAAAAGGAGGTGGAAGCGGTCCCAAAAGGTAACAGTTCCTTGATCTGACAGACCCCGTCGGGGTATCATGGAAGCGCATCCATCGGACAGGCCGTCGATGCGAAGCAGTAGGTCAACCAAAATCGGACGGTCTGGAACGTCCACGACGCCGTCTCTAGTGCGCTCCCCCCTCACGGACTGCAGGTCACGCCGCCATGCCTCCCTTCGTTTCTTCGTGTTCGTCTTTTAAGATCGTGTTGACGGCCGTCTTCGGGGCACTGCTTGCCTGCGGGCTGCCGGGGGGAGTGCAGGCCGTGCACGCACAGGACTTTGAGGTGACCGGCACCGTCGTGTCCGCCGACAATCAGTCTCCGCTTCCGGGGGTGAACATTCGGGAGGCGGGCACCAGCCGAGGGACCGTCACGGGCCCGGACGGAGGGTTCCGTCTTGCGGTGGACAGTCCCCAGGACACCCTCACGTTTTCGTTCATCGGGTACCAGACGAAAACGGTTCCGGTCGACGGGCGCTCGGAGATTCGCGTCGTGCTCGAGACGGAATCGCAGGAGCTTGAGGGGGTTGTCGTGACGGCGCTTGGCATCGAGCGGCAGCAGCGCTCCGTAGGCTACGCGACGAGCAGTATTGAGGCCCAGGACCTCGTGGACGTTACGGAATCCAATCCGGCAAACTTGCTACAGGGAAACGTACCGGGACTGGTTCTCAGCTCCAATGCGTCGGGTCCGAACTCATCTTCGAGCATCAACATTCGGGGCGTCTCGTCGATTGCGGGAAATAACGACCCGCTCTTTATCGTGGACGGGGTTCCCATCGACAACACGGTCATTGGAGGGGCTGGCAAGTTTGGCGGCCGGGATGGAGGAAGTGCGCTGTCGGTAGTGAGCCCGGAGAACATCTCGGACATCTCCGTGCTGAAGGGGGCCGGGGCCGCCGCGCTGTACGGCACCCGGGCCCGAGACGGGGTGGTACTGATCACGACGAAGACGGGCCGCACGTCGGCCCCGGGGGAGGTGAACGTGCAGTACAGCTCCACGGTCACGGCCAAGGATGTGATCAGTGGCTTCTCCGACTTCCAAAGCCAGTACGGACAAGGCACGCAGGGCCGGGCGCCGTCGAATCAGGACGCGGCGCTCAGCGCCGGTCTTTCGAGTTGGGGGGCCCCGCTTGGTGAGGTGGACGAGGCCCCTCAATTTGACGGGACGGCGCGGCCGTACGACGATGTGGCCGACCGGCAGGGGTTTTACCGAACCGGACTCTCGCAGCGGCACTCGCTGTCGATCAATGCAGGCTTCGAGAACACTTCGCTCCGCTTGTCGGCGTCGCACCAGAACACCGAAGGCGTCGTCCCGAATTCGGGGTACGAGCAGACCAACATCAACCTTCGGGGGCAGACCCGACTCGGGGGCCTCACGGCCGACGCGAGCGTTACGTACCAGAATGAGCTCACGGACAACCGGACGTTTCTGAACGATGCGGCCCGGAATCCGAACTACCTGATCTCGTTCCTGCCGAACAACATTCCCAAAAGCGCCCTGCAGCCGGGTGCGACCGAGGAGGGCGTTGAGAAGCAGTTTACGTCCGACGGGCTTCCGACCAACCCCTACTGGGCCGTCAATGAACTGGAGGCCGACGACGACAAGGACCGTATTCTCGGAAACGTCAACCTGAACTACTCGATCAACGACTGGCTTTCCCTACAGGGACAAACGGGGCTCGACTGGTACTCGCTCCGACGCACGAACGTCGATGCGTTCGGGTCTGCGTTCGAGCCGGGCGGAGCCATGACCGAGGACACCTACCGGGTGTGGGAGAGCAACTCGAAGCTTTTGGCGACCGCGACGCCCTCCCTCACCGATGAGCTTTCGCTCCGGCTCGACGTGGGGGGCAGTCTGCGACACCGCCAGTTTGAACTGGTGGGCGTCTTTGGGCGAAACTTCAGCATTCCCGACCTGGAGACGATCTCCAACACGGCCAACCCCACTCGCAACTACGACTTCTCGGAGCAGCAAATCCGCTCCTTCTTCGGGTCGGCGTCCTTCACCTACCGGGACTACCTGTTCCTCACGCTGACGACACGAGGGGACTGGTCTTCGACGATTCCGGAGGACAACAATCCATTCGTATACCCGTCGGTGAGCGGAAGCTTCGTCTTCACCGACGCCTTCGACCTGCCGGACGCACTGAGCTACGGAAAGGTCCGGGCGTCCTGGGCGGAGATCGGGGGCGATACGGACCCGTACCGGACCAGTCTGACCTATGGCATCATCGGGCAGCACCAAGGGCAGGCCCTCGAAACGATCACCCAGCTGAGCGTACCCCTGCTCGACCTGAAGCCGACGTCCACGCGGGAGATTGAGCTCGGATTCGAGACGCAGTTCTTCAACGACCGGTTCGGCGTGGACTTTACCTGGTATCGGCGTAGCACGGTCGACCAGATTCTGGACGTCACCGTGTCGTCGGCGTCGGGCTACACGGCGCGGACGGCAAACAGCGGTGAGATCCGAAACACGGGCGTGGAGTTGCTCCTCACGTCGATCCCGTTCTCGACAGAAGATTGGACCTGGGATTCGCGGGTCAATTTCGGGGCGAACCGGAGCGAGGTCGAGTCCCTCGCGCCGGGCCTCGATGTGCGGGTAGGGCCGGAAAACCGGCTGGCCACGGCCAACATTGCCCAGGTTGTTGGGCAGCCGGCCAATGCGATTTATGGGAACACGTACGTCCGCGACGATCAGGGCCGCATCGTCCACGGGGAGGACGGGCTTCCGCTGTCGGGCGAGAAAGAAGTGCTGGGCACCGGCGCCCCCGACTGGACGCTCGGCTTCTCGAACACAATTTCCTACCAGAATGTCAGCCTGGACTTTCTGGTCGATGCGAAGTGGGGCGGCAAGGTCTTCTCCGGAACCAACGCCAACGCCTACGGCAACGGCCTCCACAAGGCGACGCTCGACGCCCGGGCGGCCTGTGACGAGCAGGCTGGCTCAAACGGCCGGTACCCGGAGGACTGCTTTGTCGGAGAAGGCGTGATCGGCAGCGTGAACGGCGAGGGGGAGGTCACCGTCGACCGCGAGAACGATGTCGGCGTTCGGCCCTCCGAGTACTACGGACGGATCTCCGGGGAGATTGCCGAGGAGTTCGTCTACGACGCCAACTTCATCAAGCTCCGCCAGCTCCGGTTGAGCTACGACCTCCCGAGCAGCGTGATGAGCCGTGTGCCGGTGCGTAGTGCGAGCGTTTCGGTGGTGGGCCGAAACCTGTTTTACCTGTACGACTCGGTACCGAATATCAGTCCCGAGTCGAGCTACAACAGCGAAGCCACGCCGGGCTTCGAGCAGGCGGGCGTTCCGCAGTCGCGCAGCATTGGTGCATCGGTCAATCTCCGGTTCTGACTGCGGGCCCACCCCGATCTCCTCTGCTCTCCCCCTTACTCCACATACTTCCGCCATGTCGTTTCTGACTCGCTCGCGAATTGCTCGTGTTGCTTCCCTCCTCTCCGTCGGAGTGCTGGCACTCGTCCTCCTGTCCTGCGATGGAGTGGGGGACTTCGGGGACACGAACGAGGACCCCACGACCGCCAATGATCCGAACCCGGACCTGGAGTTCACAACGCTCCAGCTCGGGGTCTCTGGGAGCCGGTTTGATATGTGGCGCACGAATCTGATCTACACGATGCCGATCGTGCAGCACATCGCAAACCCGGGCTTCTACGCGGGCAATTTCAACCAGTACGTGGGGGCCTGGTCGGCGTCCCTCTTCGACACGCGGTACGGAGGCGGGCCCAATGGGTCGAATTTTCTCCGCACCGTGACCAACGCGGAGAATCTCATCAACGAGCTGGAGGGAAAACCCGAGCAGGTCAACCGGCTGGCGGCCACCCGCATCATGCGCGTGCTCACGTTTCAGCGCCTCACCGATGTCTACGGGGACATTCCGTACTTCGAGGCGGGGCAGGGCGCGCTGGAGGGCGAATTCACGCCCCACTACACACGCCAGGACAGCATTTACATGGACCTGCACGATGAGCTCCGGGCGGCGGTTGACCAGTTCGAGGCGTCGCAGCCCACGTTCGGGAGCGCAGATCTGTTCTTCGGGGGCGACATCGAGCAGTGGAAACGATTCGCCAACTCGCTGCAGTTGCGCCTGGCCCTCCGTGTCGTGAAGGTGCGGCCGGACCTGGCACAGAGCTGGGCCGAGGAGGCGGTCAACGCCGACGGGGGGGTCATGCAGAGTGTCGACGATGATGCCTACGTGCCTCACCAATCGGGGCCGTCGGGCGGTCCGGCAGGCTTCAACACGAACGCCCACAGTGAGGTCATGCAGAGCTTCCCGGGACAGTGGCTCAGCGAGACGTTCGTGGATTGGATGAAGGAGAACGGCGACCCCCGTCTCACCGAGTATGGAGCGCTCGCTCCGGGGGGGCTCGACAGTGCGCTGGTCGAGGATCCGGCCCAGCAGCGCGGTATGCCCAACGGGTTTGATAACAACGAACTCGCGGCGAGCAACGAGTACACCGACGCCCTCGATCAGTACACGCGCATCCACCCGAACCTTCGGGACCGAAACGACCCGATGTTCTTCCAGACCTATGCGGAGGTCGAGCTGATGCTTGCCGAGGCGGCGGTGCGGGGCTGGAACGTGCCCGGATCGGCGGAGGCCCACTACGAAGCAGGGGTGCGGGCGGCCATGAACTATATCACCCGGTACGGAGAGAACACGAGCGTGAGCGATTCGGAGATCACCCAGTATCTCTCCGACAATTCTCTCCCGAGTGGACGAGAAGCGCGCCTGCGGGCGATCAACAACCAGTACTGGGCGGCGACCTTCTTCAACGGGATCGAATCCTGGTCGAACTGGCGTCGGTCGGGCTACCCGGAGCTGACTCCTGCTCCGGAGGAAGGGGACACCGGCGGCCAGTTCATTCGGCGTCTGGACTATCCACAGGACGAGAGGGACCTCAACGGCGACAACTACCAGGAGGCCCGTGAGCGGCAGAACATCACGCAGTCGAACCGCCTCACGGCGCGGGTGTGGTGGGACTGTGGGGCGTACGCCGACCAGTGCGCCGAATGAGCTCGGGGGCCTGCCGTTTCCGCCGAGAAAACCACAGGGGAGGGCCTCCACGGCCCTCCTTTTTTCTTTGCTTGTTTTCCGCCTGCGCTCCGCCCGCTCCATGCGTTACACTTTGCTTTCCGTCCTCCTTCTGCTTCTTGGCGGGCCCTTGGCCGCGCACGCCCAGTCCGACGCCGCGCATCCGTCCGCCGACGCGCTTTCCATCCGCTGGGGCGTGGAGACGAATCGGGTGGACGACGGAAACCGATTTCGGTCGTCGTTCACGATTGCGAACCACGGGGACGTGGCGCTGGGGGCGACCCAATGGACGCTCTACTTCAACTTCTCGCGCCAGATCGACCCGGCGAGCGTGACGGCGCCGGTGCGCATCACGCGGCTCAACGGCGACTTCTATCGGCTGGAGCCGGACACCGACTTCACCCCGATCGAGCCCGGCGACCAGCTGCAATTCACGGTCGAGGCCCCCGGGTCGGTCATCAAGCGCATCGACGCCCCGGCCGGCTTCTACGTCGTGTTCAGGGGCGCGGAGGGCCGACCCGGGCCGCCCGCCGCCGTGTCGGACGTGACCGTTGAGCCCTTCACCCGTCCCGCCCAGACGTCCCGGGGCCCGAACGACACCGGGCTCGTCCCGACCCCCGCGACCCGGTACGCGGACCACCGCTCCCTCACGGCCCGCCCGCCCGACGCGGAGGGCCGCATTGTGCCGACGCCGGACTCCATCCACCGGCGCCCCGGGGCGTTTGCGCTCCGGGCGGACGCGACCATCCACTACGAGGCGGGGCTGGCCGCCGAGGCCCGCCAGCTCGCGGACGGACTGGCCGACGTGCTGGGACGACGGCCCCGAACGACACGGACGGATTCGGCCGCCGCCATCACACTCCGCCGCGCGGAGGGGACGCCGCCCGCCGTCGATACGGCGTCGGCCGAGGCCTACCGGCTCACGGTCGATCCGGACACGGGCATCGTCATCACGGGCGCGACCGACGCGGGCGTGTTCTACGGGGGGCAAAGCCTGGAGGCCTGGCTCCCGGTGGCGGCCTACCGGGCGCCGTCGTCGCCGGTGGACGTGCCTGCCGTCCAGGTTCTGGACGCGCCCCGATTCGGCTATCGGGGGCTCCACCTCGACGTGGCGCGCAACATGCAGTCGGTGGCGGCGGTGAAGCGGCTGCTCGACGTGATGGCGTTCTACAAGCTGAACACCTTTCACTTCCACCTCACCGACGACGAGGGGTGGCGCCTCGCCGTCGAGGGCCTGCCCGAGCTGACCCGCGTCGGGGGGCGCCGCGGCCATACGCTTACTGAGCAGGATCACCTGATGCCGTCCTACGGGTCGGGGCCCAACCCCGGTCCCACCGCCTCTGCCGGGAGCGGGTGGTACAGCCAGGCGGACTATCTCGAGATTCTCCGGTACGCCGCGGCGCGACACATCACCGTGCTCCCCGAGATCGACGTGCCCGGCCACGCCCGGGCCGCCATCCAGGCCATGGAGGCCCGGACGCGCCGACTCCGGGCGGACGGCGACACGGCGGCGGCGCGGCGCTACCGGCTGCATGACCCAGACGATGCGTCGACCTACGAGTCGGTGCAGGGCTGGGACGACAACGTGATGAACGTCTGCCAGCCGTCGACCTACCGCTTCCTCACGGCCGTCGTGGACGAACTTCGGGGGTTGCACGACACGGCGGGGGCGCCGCTCCCGGCCGTCCACGTGGGCGGGGACGAGGTGCCGGCGGGTGCGTGGGCGGGGTCTCCCATCTGCGACGACTACATCGCGCGCACCGAGGGGGTCGATGGGGCCGACGATCTCTTCGGGCACTTCCTGGGCCGGTTTCAGGACACACTCGCCACGCGGGGGATCGCCATGGCGGGGTGGGAAGAGGTGGGGCTGGAAGAGGCCGATCACCGGTCCGCAGCCACGACCCCGAACGAGGCCCTGGTCGACGAGGGCGTCCGGCCCTACGTCTGGAGCAACATCTGGGGCGGCGGGACCGAGGACCGCGCCTACCGGCTGGCCAATGCGGGCTACGACGTGGTGATGTCGCAGGCCACCAACTTTTATTTCGACATGGCCTACAACAAGCACCCCCGCGAGGACGGCTACTACTGGGCCGGCTTCGTCGATACGAAGGCCCCGTTTGCCTTCGTGCCGTTCGACCTCTACAAGAGCGCCGACCGCACGAGGATGGGGCACCCCATCGACCCCGATACGGCCTTCGCCGACCACGTGCGCCTGGCCGACACCGCGCGGAACAACATTCGGGGCCTGCAGGGACAGCTCTGGGGGGAGACCCTGCGCGACACCGACCGGATGGAGTACATGGCCGTCCCGCGGCTTCTGAGCCTCGCCGAACGGGCGTGGGCCCCGCGGCCCGGCTGGGCCACGCTCGACGACAGCGGGGCCCTCCGGGCCCGGCGGGCCGAGGCATGGACGGCGTTTGCAAATCGGCTCGGGCACCGTGAGCTGCCCCGCCTGAGCATTCGCCATCCGGACTGGTCGTACCGGCTTCCCCCGCCCGGGGCCACGGTGGAGGCGGGCACGCTGAGGGCGAACGTGGCCCTGCCCGGGCTGGCGGTCCGCTACACCACCGACGGCACCCGCCCGACCGCCACGTCGCCCCGATACACCGGCCCGGTCTCGGTCCCTGAGGGGGCCCCCGTCCGACTGCGGACGTTCGACACGCTGGGGCGGGGCGGCCGGACCGTCACGGTCCCCACGTCCCCGTAGGACTTGCGACGGGGGCTGTCCCGCCGCGAAGCGGATAGAGCGTGGGGGAGGCGCGTCCGGTCCCGGGGGCAGAATGAGGCCGGCCGTGCGGGGGGCGAGAAAAGGCGGTCCGGGGGGCGTACGCCGTCGAGGCACTCCACGGGTTGTCTCCTTCGTTCCGACGTCCTACCTTGTAAATACGGCAAAGTCCCTGTCTCCGGAGGCCCAGTGCCGCCCCCTCGGTTCTGTGTGCGCGATGGGTTCGTCGACTTTTTAACACTCGCCCCAATCCCGCCATGGAGGACGACATGACCATTGATCAGGTGGCCGAGCTGGCGTACGTCTCCCGGTCGGTGGTGTCCCGCGTGCTGAACGACCACCCCAACGTCAGCGAGGAGGCCCGAGAGCGGGTGATGCGGGTGATCGAAGAGCACGACTACCGCCCCAGCTCGGTGGCCCGGAGCCTCGCCACCGACCGCTCCTTCGAGATTAGTGTGCTGACCCCCCGGCGGGGAGACGAGTCGCTGGCCAACGGCTACTGGCCGCTGCTGTACTCGGGGCTCTTCGAGCGGTGCCTGGAGCGTGGGTATTTCGTATCGCTGTCGATGGTCTCCGACCGGATGGAAGACGAGATTGAGGACCGGGCCCGGGATTCCCGGTTCGACGGGTACGTCCTGGTGACGACGGAGGTTACGGACCTCGTGGCGTCGACGCTCGAAGCGGACGGGGCGCCGACGGTGCTCATCGGACAGGACACGAGCTGGGACGCCTTCAGCTCCGTCGACATCGACAACGAGCAAGGGGGGTACGAGGCGGGGCGTCACCTCTGCGACCTCGGGTACGAAGAGATCGGGTTGATTCTGGGGAGTCGGGCCCTGGAGGAGTCTGCACACCGGCGACAGGGCGTCGAGCGGGCCCTGTCGGAGGCCGGGATTGCAGTGTCGGACCGGCACGTCGCCGAGGGGGACTACTCCCAAGAGAGCGGGCATTCCATCGTCCGGGCGTGGGCGGAACAGGGGCGGATGCCCCGGGCCCTGTTCTGTGCCAGCGATACGATGGCGATGGGGGCCCTGCTCGCGCTCAACGAGGCCGGCTACGCGGTCCCCGACGAGGTCGCGATCGTCGGGTTCGACGACCTGCCCGCCGCCCAGTACACCATCCCCCCGCTTACGACCGTCCGCCAGCCGGTGTACGAGAAGGGACAGGCGGCGATCGACCTGCTCCTCGACCACATCGAAAACGCCGAGCCCGATCCCGAACACACGGAGCTTGAGCCGAAGCTCGTGGTGCGGCAGAGCTGCGGGGCCCGGCAGAACCCGTAGCTTGGGGGCGCCACGGCGGAACGCCCCGGGGCCGAAATCGACGCCGGACCTCCCACCACGAAGACCGCGGGCGGGGGCTCGGTCGAACGATGCGTCGCCTCGTGACGCCCCTCATTGTGCCGACGAGGGTTTGGAAGCGGTTCCGATTTTCCGTCCCCATTGCGGACCGATCCTGTGCCTTCTATTCTGTGAGGCGCTGCTTTTCCCGTCGGCCCGCGGTTCCATGCGACGCTTTCTCCTGACGACGATCGTCGGCGTTTTCGTTCTCGTCCTCGCAGGGGGCGAGTCGGTCTCCGCCCTGGTGGGGCGGCCCTCGGGGGACGCCGCGAAAAACAAGCCCGAGGGCGAGGCGCCCCTGCGCACCTACGCCGTCTACCGCGCGTCCGGACCGATTGCGGTGGACGGACGGCTCGACGAACGCGACTGGGCCGCGGCGCCGTGGACCGCCGACTTCGTCGACATCCGTGGGCGCGACGCCCCGACGCCGCGGTTCCGCACCCGGGCCAAGATGCTGTGGGACGACGAGGCCCTCTACGTGGCGGCCGCCCTCGAGGAGCCGGACGTGTGGGGCACCCTCACCCAGCGGGACACGGTGGTGTACTACGACGATGACTTCGAGGTCTTCATCGACCCCAACGGAACGACGCACAACTACTACGAGGTGGAGGTGAACGCGCTCGAGACCGTATGGGACCTGATGCTCCTGACGCCCTACCGCGACGGCGGACCGGCCGTCGACGCCTGGGACGTACGGGGCATCGACGCGGCCGTGCACGTGCAGGGCACACTCAACGACCCCTCGGACACCGACGACGGGTGGACGGTGGAGATCAGGCTGCCGTGGTCGTCGTTGGAAGAGGCCGCCCCCGGCGGACGTCCGCCCCAGGCCGGCGAGCAGTGGCGCCTCAACTTCTCGCGGGTCGACTGGCCCCTTGCCGTCGAGAAGGGCACCTACGAAAAGGACCTCGACACCACGACGGCGCACCCGGAGCGCAACTGGGTGTGGTCGCCGCAGGGAGCCATCGACATGCACCGGCCCGAACATTGGGGCATCGTGCAGTTCGCGGACGCCGAGGTCGGCACCGCGACCGTGTCCGTCGACGAGCGCCCCAATCGGCGCGTCAAGGCGGCCCTGCGGCGCCTCTACCATCGTCAGCGGGCGCACCACGAGGCGCATGGCACGTACGCCGGGTCCCTCTCGGCCCTCAACGCCTCGAACGTGCAGCTTCCCGAGCGCGACTTTGCCCCCACGCTCCGCACGACCCAGACGATGTACGAAATCGCGGCGCCCGGGGCGGAGGGAACGACCGTGCACATCCGTCAGGACGGAAAGGTCTGGGTGACCGGGGAGTGAGGCCGGAGGAGGGCGGCGCCCACACGTCGAACTGAGCAGCCGTTTTGCGTCTCGCCATGACCAGCTGGCAGCGATCTTCGGTCCTCACTGTGGAGGCGGCTAGGACTGTGAAGCTTGGGGCCCGGACCGATCCGAGCGCCCGAAATCGAGCGGAGGAAGGGGGCGTTGAGCCACAGTCATCGACCGGTGGGCCCTGGGCGCGCCGCCGTGGACGCTCCCGCACGGGACGGCCCGTGCCCGAGGCCGCCTGACCCCTCCGCCCGCGCCGTCTCTCTGTTTGTTTTCCCGGTTGGTCCCGTTCCTGCCTGTGACACGCTTCGACTGGTTTTTTGTCGCCGCCTACCTGGTCCTCTCCTTTGGCATCGCGCTCTACTTCTACCAGCGGGCCGGCGAGGACACCTCGGAGTTCTTTCTGTCGGGCCGCGCGATGCCCTGGTGGCTGGCCGGGACGAGCATGGTGGCCACCACGTTTGCCGTCGACACGCCGCTGCTGGTGACGGAGATTGTGGCCCAGAACGGCATCGCGGGCAACTGGCTCTGGTGGAACGCCGCCATCGGGGGGATGCTTACCGTCTTCTTCTTTGCCCGCCTCTGGCGCCGAAGCGGCGTCATGACGGACGTGGAGTTCGTCGAATTCCGGTACAGCGGCCGGGTGGCCGCGTGGCTGCGCGGCCTGAAGGCGCTCTTTTTCGGCCTTCTGCTGAACATCCTCATCATCGGGTGGGTGTCGCTGGCGATGGAGACGGTGATCGACCGGCTCTTCCCCGACCTCACCCTGTTCGGGCAGGCGGCCTTTTCGGTGCTGGGGCGGGAGATGAGCGCGGCGCTCGTGGTGACGGGCGGGCTGATCCTGCTGGTGGCCGTCTACGCGCTGCTGTCGGGGCTCTGGGGCGTGATGGTGACGGACCTGTTCCAGTTCGTGGTGGCGATGGGGGGCACGATCGCGCTCGCCGTGCTCGTGCTCGACATGCCGGAGATTGGCGGGGTGGCGGGCCTTCGCGAGCAGCTTCCGGACGAGACGTTCAACCTGCTGCCCACGATCGGCGGGGCGGCGGAGGGGGCGGCGACCTTTTCGCTCTCGGCGCTGGCCTTTGCGGCGTACGCCGGGGTGCAGTGGTGGGCCAGCTGGTATCCAGGGGCCGAGCCGGGCGGCGGCGGTTACATCGCGCAGCGCATGATGAGCGCGAAGGACGAGCCGAACGCCCTCTTCGCCACGCTCTGGTACACGATTGCCCACTTCTGCCTGCGCCCCTGGCCCTGGATCATCGTGGCGCTGGCCGCACTGGTGCTGTACCCGGACCTCGACGAGCCGCGCGCCGGGTTCGTCCTGGTGATGAAGGACGTGCTGCCGCCCGGCCTGCTCGGGCTCCTCTTTGCGTCCTTCCTGGCGGCGTTCATGAGCACGGTGTCCACGCAGCTGAACTGGGGCGTCTCGTACCTCGTCAACGACTTCTGGGGGCGCTTCGTGCGGCCCGACGCGGACGAGGCCCACTACGTGCGCGTCTCGCGGGTCCTCACGTTCGGGGTGGCCCTGCTGAGCCTCGTCGTCACCCTCTTCCTGGACACCATCGCCGAGGCGTGGGGCCTGCTGCTGTCCGCCTCCGCCGGGCTGGGGCTCGTCCTCATCCTGCGCTGGTACTGGTGGCGCGTAAACGCGTGGAGCGAGATGGCCGCCACCCTGGCCCCGATCGGGCTGACCGTGACGGCCCTCGTGCTCAACGTGTTTGGGGTGCAGGTGCCCGGCCTGCAGGCGGACTTTCCCCTGAACCTCTACTCGGTGGTCGGGTTTACGACGGTCGTCTGGCTCGCGGCCACCTTCCTCACGCGCCCGACCGACGCGGAGACGCTCGATGCGTTCTACCGGACGGTCCATCCCGGCGGGCCCGGCTGGACGCCCGTGGCGGAGCGGCACCCCGACGTGACGCCGGACTCCGGGCTGGGGCGCCTCGCGCTGGACTGGCTCGTGGGGGTCGTGCTCGTGTACAGCACCCTCTTCGGCACCGGGTATCTCATCCTGGGGTGGACGCTCTGGGGCGCCGGCTGCATCGCGGTCGCGCTGACGGCGGCGGCCTACCTGTGGCGGGACCTGCAGCGGGACGAGATCTCGCTGATTGAGATGGAGGAGGGGACAGAGGCAGGGGGAGAAGGTAAAGGGGAAAAGGTGAGGGGGAAGAGGTGAGGGGGAAGAG
>Ga0207414_1000695_pt1 | contig 14216 bp, 17 predicted proteins | sample PonA231FremontCA_2_FD_187269 | JGI IMG/M metagenome (GOLD analysis project Ga0207414, IMG submission 187269) | Marine sediment microbial community from Fremont, CA, USA - Pond A23 Sediment 1 (SPAdes) | ecosystem: Environmental > Aquatic > Marine > Unclassified | place: USA: Fremont, California... | reverse complement strand
CGTTCAGTCCCCGCGCGCGACAAAGTAGTAAGCGAGTGCGACGGGTACGGCGTAGACGACGTGCATAACCGCGCTCATTACCGTCCCGGGGAAAGCGAGGTTCGGGAACGGCGGCGCGTTGGCGAAGCCGACCGTCGACAGCCAGAGGGGCATGACGAGAACCGGTAGGAGGGTCGTGACGACGCCGTACCCGACGCCGCCCGCGACCGCGCCGCCGAGGGTTCTCGCTCTCTCGCGCAGACCCGGTACGTTGTCGACGCCGAGGACGTAGAGAGCGCCGAGCACGACGCCGTGCCACCCGTGGAAAGCCCATCCCGCGACCGCCGACGGACCCTCAACGCCGTACATCGCGGGTATAGCGACGTTCAGGGTTCCGGGTCTCATCATCGTCATCATACCGCCCATGAGGAGGCTACCGACGAAGCCGCCGACGACGCCAGCGAGTATACGTCTGGGTGTCGTGTTGAGGAAGTCTTCTCGACCGACATCCGCTGTTTCGGTTGACATCAGGGATACGGACGTCCGGAGGTGATAAACGCGTGCCCCGTCCGTTCAGAGTACATACACAGTCAGGCGATGGCGTAAACAACGGCACCGTCTTCGTGGTTTCTTTCGACGTAACCCTTCTCGACGAGTATTTCGGTGGCGTACCGCGCCGTACTGGGAGGTAGACCTGTGCATTCTACGAGTTTGTCCTTGTCGTGTGCCCCCTCTACCTCAAGAACCTTGAGCACGAGCTTGGCGCTTGGGGGTAGTTCGTCAACGTTGCTCATACCATACACCTCTCGTCGCGCCCTCTGTGGAAGAGTTCGACGTGGGCTTCCGAGAGTACCTCCCTCGCCATCTCGACGCCTTTCTCACAGCTACAGTACTCAACACGGTAGTGTTTCACCGGGTGGCGGACCCAGTTCTTCTCGTGGTGTGCGTAGACGTCGGCGGTGTCCTCATTGCGCTCGGAGAAAAGGTGGACGTGTAGCTGATGTGACGAGAGTCGTGAGTCACGCAGTACCCACGAACCCGCCTCCACGTCGCGGCGGTTCGGGCACGCCCGGTGTTTGAGAGCCGAGATTACCTCAAACGAGAAGCCGAGGCTCCTGAGGTTGTCCTCAACCTCGCGCAGATCCGCGCCCGCGGTGCCTACGTACTGGTCCTGGCTCACGTCCGAGACGGCGTAGCCACCGACGCGCGCGAGCGCCGCGTCGAACGCCGGCCAGAGCCTTCGACGTACCTCTTTACCGCGTTCCATCTATCCTAAAAAATGCACCGCGTATAATAACGTGAGCGCGTCCGTGAACGGGACACGCACGGACGCGTCACTCCCAGTAGACGCCGACACCGTCTTCGCCTTCTTCCTCGCCGCCTTTCTCGGAGCCTTCGGATTCAGCCATATGCTCCATCTTCTTGCGTCCGAACTCATCGATGAGACGTGTCGCCTCCGCCGCCCAGCGGTAGAAGCCGAGCGTGAGGCTACGCGTAACCTCCTCGCCCGTCGCGTGCGTATAGACATGGACACGTCCGCCCTCACGCAGGTTGCGCTCGGACTTGTGAAGAAAGCCGACCTCAACGAGGTGGTTTGCGTACCGCGAAACGACGCTGCGTTCGACGCCGAGAACGTCTGAGATATCGTTCGCTGTCGCCTCTCCTTCGTCCATGACACACAGGCATATCTCCATCTCTGTCTCGGTCATCCCGAACGCCTGCTTGAACAGCGGCTTCGTCTCCGGTGACTGTATCGACGCCCCCTGTTGGTCGACCCTTTCTATGGAACCCCCACAACAGGTCATCTCCGAATCCGCCGCTGTCGAGAGGACGTAGTTGTCACAGCTACGGCATTCATACACCGCGAACTCGTCGGGCATATACGAAAGGTCGTCTTCCAGACGAATAAACGTATCTCACGCGGTTGCACCGCTGCGTAGAGACCGCCTCAAGTATAAGTAGATGCCGTTTTAACACCCACCGTGACCACCGAAAAAGATGTTTTTGAAGCGGTAAACCCCGCGACCGAAGAGGTGGGGGAAACGCACGAACGGCACGGAGAGGTAGAGGTGGACGGGATACTCTCGGAGGCGGACGAGACTTTCGAGAGCTGGAGCGCGAGACGTATACAGGAGCGCGAGTCCATGCTTGCGGAAGCCGCCGACGTACTCCGGGATAGAAAACGCGAGTACGCCGAGACGATGACCCGCGAGATGGGGAAGCCTGTCACACAGGCTGTCGCCGAGGTGGAAAAATGCGCGTGGGTCTGTGACTACTACGCCGAAAACGCCGCCGAACACCTCCAGGACGAACGTATCGGCGGCGAACCCGGGACGAAGACGTACGCGCGGTACGAACCCCTCGGGGTCGTACTCGCTGTCATGCCGTGGAACTACCCGTTTTGGCAGGTATTCCGTTTCGCCGCACCGTCTCTCGCCGCGGGGAACGTCGGGGTCCTCAAACACGCCTCGAACGTCCCCGGATGCGCGCTCGCTATTGAGGACGTCTTCGACCGCGCCGGGTTTCCCGAGGGGGCTTTCTCGGCGCTACTCGTCGACAGCGGTGCGGTCGAGGGCGTGATACGTGACGACCGCGTCCGCGCTGTCACGCTCACAGGGAGCAACCCCGCCGGCGAAGCCGTCGCCTCGACGGCGGGTGAGGAAGTAAAGAAAACCGTACTCGAACTCGGAGGTAGCGACCCGTTCGTCGTGCTCGGAGACGCAGACGTGGAGGCGGCGGCGGAGACGGCGGCGCAGGCACGCAACCTCAACTCCGGACAGTCGTGTATCGCGGCGAAGCGGCACATCGTCCACGAGGACGTCTACGAGGGGTTCGTCGACGCCTTCGTTGAGGAAGTTGAGGACCTGACCGTCGGAGACCCGACCGAGGAGGACACCGATGTCGGACCTCAGGCGCGCGGCGACCTCCGCAACGGTCTACACGAACAGGTCCGTGCGTCGGTCGAAGCGGGAGCGACCGTCGAGACGGGCGGCGAGATACCCGACGGTGACGGCTACTACTACCCGCCCACGGTCCTTACCGACGTACCCGAAGGGTGCCCAGCAGCGAACGAGGAAGTTTTCGGACCGGTCGCGGCGGTCTTCCGTGTCGAGGACGAGGACGAAGCCCTCGAACTCGCCAACTCATCGCAGTACGGTCTCGGTGCGAGCGTCTGGACCGACGACCTCGAACGCGGCGAGCGCCTCACGGGACGTATAGAAGCGGGTATGACTTTCGTGAACTCCCTCGTCCGTTCGGACCCGCGTCTACCTTTCGGCGGGGTCAAAAAGTCAGGGTACGGACGTGAACTTTCCGCCGACGGGATACGCGAGTTCACGAACAAAAAGACCGTCTGGATACAGGAGGCAGGAAGATGACGAAGGTATCCGACGTTCTCGTTTCGTCGCTGGAGGAGGAAGGCGTAGAACGCGTCTACGGCGTCCCGGGCGAGGAAAACGAGGACCTCCTGTTTTCGCTACGCGGTTCGTCGGTCGAGTTCGTCCCGACACGTCACGAACAGGGCGCGGCTTTCATGGCGAACGTCCACGGGAGGCTTACCGGTGAGGCGGGCGTCTGTCTCGGCACTCTCGGGCCCGGAGCGACCAACCTCATCACGGGGGTAGCGGACGCCAACCTCGATAAGTCCCCCGTCGTCGCTCTGACGGGTCAAGGAGGCTTAGAACGTCTACACAAGGAGAGTCACCAAGCGCTCGACATCGTCGGAGCGTTCGAACCCATCACGAAGTGGAACGGTCAGATATCCGACCCAGACATAGTCCACGAGTCGGTCCGTAAGGCGTTCAAAGTAGCCGAGTACGAAAAGCCGGGCGCAACGCATATCGAACTCCCCGAGGACATCGCCGCAGAGACAACCGAGTGTTCTTCCATGTCCGCGGGTGACCGCGTCAGACGCCCCGACCCCGACCGCCCGTCGGTGGAGTCTGTTGGGGAACGGATGGCGAACGCCGAGAAGCCCCTGATAATCACGGGGAACGGCGCGGTACGGACGGAGGCATCACGCGAACTACGCGAACTCGTAGAGTCCTTCGATGTTCCCGTCGCTTCGACGTACATGGGAAAAGGTGCGGTCTCGGACAAAGACCCGCGTTCGCTCATGACGCTTGACTCGGGGGACCACGAGGAGGCTTCTTCGGCTATAGAGGAGGCGGACCTCGTGGTCACAGTCGGCTACGACATAGCGGAACACGACCCCGCGGGTTGGAACGCCGGAGATACCGAGGTCGTACATATAGACAGCGAACCCGCCGAGGTCTATGAGGCGTACGACCCCGACGTCGAGATAGTCGCCGACATACCGTCCGCGGTCTGTGCGGTCAAGAATAGCCTCGAAGACAGGAACGTCTCCCACGACACCGACTGGTACGCCGACCTGCGCGAACATATACTCGAAGACTTAGAGGAAAACGCCGAGGAGTTCACGGTGCGGGGCGCTTTACCCGCTCTCCGCAAGGCGATGAAGGAGGAGGACGTCCTTATCTCGGACGTCGGCAACCACAAGATGGAGATAGCACAACGGTTCCGGACGTACGAACCGAACACCTGTCTCATCTCGAACGGTCTTGCCTCGATGGGTATCGCCGTACCCGGAGCGGTCGCGGCGGACCACGCCGTTGAGGCAAACGTCGTAGCGGCGACCGGCGACGGAGGATTCCTTATGAACGCCGCTGAGATAGAGACGGCGACACGTACCGACGCATCGTTCACCGTCGTGGTCTTCAACGACGACGACTACGGTCTGATATCACGCAAACAGACCGACCACACGGGCGAGTCCTTCGGTACGGGACTCACCAACCCCGACCTGCCGACTTTCGCCGAGAGCTTCGGTGTCGACGGCGTCCGTATCGAGGACTGGGACGAACTCGAAGCTACTCTCGAAAGACACGTGGGTTCAGGAGGTGTGAGCCTCATCGAGGTTCCTGTGGAAGGTACATAAAAGGAAAGGCACGGCGGTAGAAAGCCGTACCGGCGTTGGGAACGCCCCGTGATGTCCCGGACACGGGGCATCTTATCTTTTTTCCACTCACATAAAAACAAAGCCCGGGAGTGTGCCGTCCGTACAAAGACGTTACCTTACCTGACCGACGGCGGTCTTGCACGACCGGGACAGACCGGCGGAGGTCCTATAACAAGGCAGCGTTATGGGAAACCATGGACGAAGAACTCGGTCAACGCGGAAAGGAAACGACGTGCGAACTGTGCTCCCTCGAACTCGACAGGGTCTCGGAGGTCGAAAGCCTCACAGAGCGCGACATAGGGCTTCTGAGACAGCCGCGGAGACGTGTCAACGTTAGTATACCGGTGCGGATGGACGACGGAACCGTCGAACATTTCCCCTCGTTCAGGATACAGTACAACGGTTCGCGGGGTCCGACGAAAGGAGGTATACGATACCATCCCGGCGTCGACGAGGACGAGGTCGACGAACTCGCTTTCCTGATGACGCTCAAATGCGCCGTCGCGGGTCTGCCCTTCGGCGGTGCAAAAGGCGGAGTACAGGTCGACCCCGAGGAACTCTCCGAGGGGGAACTCGAAAGGCTGTCACGCGCCTACGTAGACGAGTACCACGATGTCATAGGACCGCAGAAGGACATCCCTGCACCCGACGTCAACACGAACGCGAAGGTAATGGGCTGGATGATGGACGAGTACGAAAGTGTCGCCGGAGAGCGCGCGCCCGGGGTCATCACGGGAAAGCCACCCGAGATAGGCGGTAGCGAGGGGCGTGAGTACGCCACCTCGCTCGGTGGTGCTGTGGTTCTCGATGAGTTCGTCGAGTACGAAGGCATGGGTGAGGAATTAGACGTAGCCATCCAGGGGATGGGAAACGTCGGTTCGTATCTCGCGGAGTTCCTCGACGAACGGGGCTACAACGTCGTCGCTGTCAGCGACTCCTCCGGCGGGGTGTACGACGGCGACGGTATAGACGTCCCCGCGATGGTCGATGAGTACAGGGAAAGCGGGGACCTCGATGGATTTGGCGACGCGGTAACCAACGACGAACTCCTCACACTCGACGTCGACGTTCTCGTCCCCGCCGCGATAGAGGACCAGATAACCGACGAAAACGTAGACGACGTACGTGCGGACGCAGTCTTAGAGATGGCGAACGGACCGACGACGCCGTCCGCCGACGAGCGTCTGTCGGAACGCGGCGTCCCCGTCGTACCTGACATACTCGCAAACGCCGGCGGTGTTACGGTCTCTTACTTCGAATGGGTCCAGAACGAGGCGAACGAGTACTGGTTAGAGACAAAGGTAAACGAAAAGCTCGCCGAACAGATGAGAGGGGCTTTCCGGGGTATCAGAAGCGTCAAGCAAAACGGAGACCTGACCTGGAGAAGCGCGGCGTACGTACACGGGGTAAACACCGTACTCGACGCCGAAGCCCACCGGGGTAACGTCTCCAGGTAAGTCAGAGCCCGAACGTCGTAACGAGGACTACGACACCGACGAAGCCGAATACAACCCCGAGACCCATCTCCATCACGTCGCTGGGGACGTGTTTTCCTACGCGTGTGCCGACGGTACCGCCGACGAGGACGCCGGGCACGGACCACGCGACGACGTACCAGACGGGCGTGGCGCTGAGGGCGTGGACCGCCGCCCCCGCCGTCGCCGCGACTCCGAGGACGAAGACCGAGGTTGCGACAGCGACCCGCGGGGGCACGCGGCAACGGACGACCAGCTGGGTCGTAACGAGTTCGGGAAGACCCGCGCTGATGAGACCCGTCACAAAGCCGCCTACGGTCGACAGCGTGACACCAGGGGGTCGCCAGCACGTGTCGTACTCAAACCTCTCGCCGTCTGTCGCCTCGATAACGGTCCTTCCGCGCCCGGAGTTCTTCTCACGCAGGTACTCGCCCTCGCACTCGCCGGGTTCACAGTCCTCGGGCGGGTCGTAAAAAAACAGGAATCCACCGAGGACGAGCAGACCGACGCCGAAGACCCCTCGTAGCGCGTCCTCGGGGACGTAGTGAACGGCGAACGCGCCGGCGACCGTCGCAGGAACGGCACCGACGAGGAGCCACTTCGCTGTCGCGTAGTCGACAACGCCCTGTTTGACGTACGAACGGATTCCGTTACCCATTCCGAATACCTCGGTCAGTAAACCCGCGCCTATCGCCTGCGGGGCGCTCAGACCGACCCCGAGCATGAAGAACGGGCTGAAGAAGAGCGCGCCCGAGACGCCGGAGGCAAGGGCTACGAGAGAAAACAGCACCGATGCGGGGAAGACCCACCAGTGGGCGAGGAATCTGTCGGTAAACGCATCCGAAGCCGCGACCTCGGGAACCATGAGGACGGAGGCGGCGAACGCCAAAACGAGCAGACCGGCGAACCGGTGCGCGTTCATCTCAGGCGAGGACGCCCGTTGCGAGGAAGCCCCCGAGTACGATGCCGTATGCGACGTGCGCCGACGCGAAAGCCTTCATCATCGCCCTGTCGGGTTCGACGCTGAGAACGAGACGTATCCAGAATACCATCCCGCCGACCATCAGAGCGACGCCGTACGCGAGACCTAGCCCGACGGCGACCGCGGCGGAGCCGAAGCCGATGCCGACGAGCGGCGCACCGACGGCGAGGACGGCACCTGCGCCGACGCCGTAGACGAGGTGTAGCGCCATCCCCGGCATCGCGTGTTCCGACGGGTCCCCGCCCGCGAACTTGGCTAGGAGGTTCGCCGTAGGAGGGGGTCCGCCGTCTCCGACAGCCTTCATTACCCCTGTCATTACCACGGTGGCTACCAGTCCGGCTACGATACCGGCTGTTACCGTTGTCATGGTTCAACCGAAGCCGTGCGTCTACTTAAAAAAGTCTCGGCTGTGAGCGCGACGGACACGGACGGAACCGTATTATTGTTCGACGCCGCCTATCGCCACCATGGAACCTATGACGGTTGCGTTGACCGTAGGTGTCGTGCTCGCCGCGGGTGCCATTACGGGTGTAGCGGGCTTTGGCTTCGCACTCGCCGGAACCGCCGCGCTTGCGGGACCGCTGGGTCCACGGACAGCGGTCGCTTTCATGATTCTACCTATACTCGCGGCTAACCTCTCGCTCGTCCGCGAACTTGACCGGGAGGCGCTCGACGCCTGCACGAGGAGGTTCGCCCCCTTCGTCGCGTCGGCGCTTGTCGGAACCATCGTCGGTATGGCTGTGCTTGATGCTGTCCCCGAGAGACCGTTGGCGGGGGCGCTCGGTGTCCTGACTCTCGGGTTCGTAGCGGTCAGACAGGATGCCGTCGACGTCCCGCTGTTGGAGTCGGCGGAGGAGAGATGTTTCGTCGAGACCGGTCCCGCTATGGTAGGGGTTGGGGGCGTCTCGGGGGTGGTTTTCGGGGCGACGAACGTCGGCGTACAGATGGTAGCGTACATCCGGTCCTGCGGTCTACGCGGTAAGACGTTCGCGGGCGTCGTCGGCTTGGTATTTCTCGGAATGAACGCGTCCCGCGTCGTCGTCGCGGGTGTTATCGACCTGTATCCGGAGGGTGTCCTCGTGCTCTCAGTCGCCGCGATGGTTCCTGCCGCGGTCGGTGTCGGTGTAGGAAAACGGATACGCCCCAGGGTCGGCGAGAGATGGCGCGCCCGTATAGTCCTCGGACTACTCGTCGCGGTTGGTGTACGTCTCCTGACATCCGCTGTCTGAACGGTCGTGCGCACCGACCGCAAGGGCGGACCATCTACTTTTATGCGCGGACCGAATCCTGGGGTTACGTGAAGATAATCGAGACGGTCTGTGGCGGATGTGGTTCTAAGGACAGCCTCGTTCCCGTCCGGGACGAAAATGGCGTCCATGTCTGGAGGTGCGAGGAGTGTGGCGGTGAGTTCGAGGAAACCGCACAAGACTGATATACCGCGGCGATGACTCTACGGTATGGAACCAACGACTGTGTACAGATGTGAGGGGTGTTCGGAGCTACTTCTGGCGTCCGAGGTGGCGCGTGACGCCTGCTGTGGCGACGTTTCCGAGGTGACGTTCGAAGACGCCGAAACGCGTGTGGAGAAGCCCGATTCGGAGACTGTCCTCAAGGAGATGTTCGGTCTCGGTGAGACAAGCCTTGAGATCTGTTTCTGCGTGATAGACAACGAGGGTGCGACAGTATCGGAGGTAGCCGACGAGATGGAGATAGACAGAAGCGCCGTCTCGCGCCACGTCAACAGGCTGGTTGACGCAGGGATACTGACGAAACAGGAGAGAAACCTACGCCAAGGCGGCGTCGTACACGTCTACGAACACGAGGACCCCGAGGTCGTCAAGGAACGACTCAGACTCGGCGCGTACCTCTGGATATCCGAGGTCGTCGACCTCATCGTAGAACTCAACGACGAGAAAGCCGAGGCGATGGAAGACGAGGGGGGCAGCGTCATGGAGGCACTCGGAGGTAGGATATGGAAGGAGAACTGAGGCTACTTTTCGTTGAGCGCGTACAACGCGACCGGATAGACGACACCGAGTACGGCACCGTAGACGACGTGTGCGAGGAGCGACATCGGGGCGATGTTGGGGACCTCGGGGGCGTACTCGAAACCTATGCTCTGTAGCCACAGAGGCATAGCGTAGACGCTGCCGAATACCCAGACTCCGACACCGTAGACGGTAGCGGCGACGACGCTGGTCGGGAAGACGGCGGCGCGTCGGAGAACAGGAAGGGAGAAAACACCCGCAAATACGACCGCAAACACGACGCTGTGGAACGTATGCATCACGAGACCCGCGGCGGCACCTTCGAGACCGTACAGGGCGGCTATCACAGGCATCAGTTCCATTACGAAATGGAGTATCGCGGTCATGAACAGACCCGCGACGAAGCCTGCGGCAGCCGCCGAGGTCCACGTCGGTGTACCCCCGCTGGGTTCGACGCGCAGGTCTCGCGCTACGGAATGAACCGCGGGGAAAAGACCGCCGAGGAGAACTCCGTAAGCCACGTGTCCTACGAGCGACATCGGAGAGATGTTTGGCACACCGGGTCCACCCATCCCCGCGGCTTCAAGCCACAGGGGCATTGCGATGACGCTACCAAACAGCCATAGAGCGACGCCATACCCCACACCTACGCCGACGCTACCCGGGAACGTAATGTACTTCTTTAGAGGTCCAAGCGAAACAACCCCCGCAAATACTACACCGAAGACAACACTGTGGAAGAGGTGCGCAACCCAGCCTGCGGCAAGGCTCTCGAAGCCGTATAGGACGCCGACGGTGGGCATTATCCCCATTACGAACTGCATCGGTATCCCCATGACTACGCCCGCGGCGAGTGAAGCCAAGACAACGCTGGACCACTTTGTGAGTGTGGTGTCTACTGTTACCTCCGTGGCATCGGTACCTTCGATACCTTCGGCTGTTGACATAGAGGAAGGTAAGACCGTCGACGTATAACTCCGTCCGGGTTGTGAGGAGACGGGACACAGACGCCGCGTCTGTGAGGGACAGCGGCACAGACGAAGAAGGTACAAGTCGGAAAGAGAGAAATTACGAGCGATGACGACGTTACAGACGGGCGCTAACACCAACCCCGCTTCACCCGAGACGGCTGTCTTCATAGTCGCGGGACTCGTCGGTGTCGCTGCGTTGTACTTCGGATACCTGACCTACGTCCGCGGAGGACGCGACGCCGAAACGAATATCTGGCTTTACGGTCTGACCGCGACTGCTTTCCTCGGCGCTTACGCCGCCTATCTGACCTTCAGCAGGATAGGTATCTTTCCGTACGTCGGGGGAACCGACGCTGTCGCGGTTTTGCTCATCTCGGTCTTCCTGATGCTTATGTTTAAGGATGGGGCGGAGTTTTTCGAATAGGGAGAAAAGATGTCAGTCAAGCTTCCACGCTGGGAACCCGTACACGTCGACCTTAGCACAGACCACGTCGACAGAGACTTTATCGAGGACGCAGCTAAAAAGATGGGTAGCGGTTACTTCGTCGTCGAGGACGGAGACAAGGACGGTACATACCTCCTCGTCTCGCACCGAGGTATGGTGTGCGAGGTAGGTGAGGTGGATACAGAGGACGGAAGGCGTAACCTTGGGCAGGCTTTCGACCGCGTTACCCTCGTCGACGTCGACAGGGCGCTGGAAGGTGAGGGAGCCGTCAGCGCTTACGCGCTCCCTCAGCAGGTCTGTATCGACCTCTGCGGTGTGATAAACGGACGTCCGCGTTACGGCGACCTCAACACCGACATACTCGAACTCGATGACCTTCTCGGGAGGCTCAAACAGGACGGCTTCGACGGCTCCGTCATGTTCACGAGCCACGACGAGTACGCTCTCGTGGAGTACGAGGACGGGGACCGCGTCGCTTTCAGGTACGAGGGCGACGCCGATGTCGACAACGCGGAGGAACTTATCGAGAAGGCGGGGCGTATGGAGGCGAACGTCTTCGAACCCCGTGGCGACGAGGAGATAGACGCCCCGACACCACAGGAACGTGACGATGACGTCGAGATGGTCGACTACGGCGGTATCGCGGAGGCGCTCGGGGACGCAGCGGGGGAGATATCCGGACGTGACATGTTCGAGGAGGCGCTGGAGGAACAGCTAAGGCTCGTTGACGATGTAAAGTTCAACGACGGACGCGTCGTTACCGGAGCGCCCGAACCCGCGGACGTCTTCGACGCGTACAGGAAGGCTGTCGAGGCAAGCGCCGAACTCGTCCCCGCCTCGAAGATATTCGAGGAGGCTCGTGACAGCATCGAAGGTCTGGAGGGCGGCGAAGGATTCCTCAGGTCCGTCTAGGAGAAGAACTTAAGCAGGTCGTCGCGTCCCTGGGAGCTTAGATGTGTGCGGATAGCGCCGAACAGCGCGTCTGTCGAACCGCGTTTGGCGCACGTCGGTGCGATGGCGTCGTCCCACTGCTTCCACGGCGGCGGATAGCCAAGGCGCTCGGCGATACCGTCGAGGGTCGCGTCGCGGTCGTCGACCTTGTCGATCTTGTTCGCCGAGACGACTACGGGCACGTCGATATCGACCAGAAAGCCGTGGAGATCGATATCGTGAGGAACCTCGCCACGAGACTCCCACCGGTCGGCTATCTCTATAAACGCCGACGCATCGATTACGTGGACGGCGACGAGTATAGAGTCGGCGTTATCTTCGAGGTAGCCGACGATACCGTCCTTTATATCCTCGCGCCTCTCCTCGTCGACGCCGCTCATGAAGCCGAATCCAGGTAGGTCGGTGACAGCGAAGCCCTCGGCGTTCCATTCGTACCTGTTGGGTTCGAGCGTCACACCCGGACGCGAACCCACGTCGTACTTCTTTCCGACTATCTCGCGCATCAAGGTCGTCTTTCCTACGTTCGACCGTCCGACGAGAACGACTTCGTCTTCGACGGTCGGTGGTTCAAACATCGGCGTTTATACGCGCCGGGGTGTAAAAAGGCTGTAGAATGCGCCACGTACGCGTGACAGCGTCGGACGACCTCAGTGACGGTGTCGCCGACGTACTCGAAGAGGCGGAGGTCGAGTACACGGTCACCGACGAGACCTCGGACAGAGGTGTTAGCCACGTCTTCACATTCCCGGCGAGGACGGAGGAAGTGGAGGGTATACTCGACGCGCTCAAGGAGGTCGGCGTCGGCGAGGAGGGGAATGGTAACGTCGTGGTGAGCGAGGCGCAGGCGGTGGTCTCGGAGGGGTTCGAGGAAGAGGAGGAGGACGAAGAGGAGGAAAACGGTGACGAACGTATACCGCGTGACGAACTCAAGGCGACCGCCGAAAGCCTCTCGCGTAGCACGTTGAACTACGCCGTCTTCACCGTTGTCAGCGCCGTCTTGGCGACCGCGGGCTTGCTTCAGAACAGCGCCGCCGTCGTCGTCGGAAGCATGGTAATCGCGCCCCTGATCGGTCCCGCGATGGCATCGAGCGTCGGGAGCGTTCTCAAGGACGACGAACTCTACCGTAACGGTGTGAAGACACAGTTCGTCGGCGTGGGTGTCGCGGTCGTCAGCGCAGTCGTCTTTGCGTTTCTCGCGCGTCTCGTCATATCGCCCGAACTCGACCTTCTTCTCATCGAACAGGTCGCCGAACGCGTCAACCCCGACCTTCTATCGCTCGCCATAGCGCTCGGTGCGGGTGTCGCGGGCGCTCTGTCGCTCACATCAGGCGCGAGCGCCACGCTCGTCGGCGTCATGATAGCCGTCGCCCTCATCCCTCCCGCGGCGGTCGTCGGTCTCGGCGTCGCGTACGAACGTTTCGCGGTCGCGGCAAGCGCCGGTGTTCTCGTCCTTCTCAACCTTCTGTCCATAAACCTCGCCGCACTGATCGTTCTCTGGGCAAAGGGATACCGTCCGGAGAAATGGTACGACGAGAAGCCCGCGCGGCGTGTGACGCAGAAACGCGTCATCGCACTCTTCGCGGTCGTCGTGGTTCTGTCGGGATTTCTCGTCGTCTCCACACTAAACGAGAGGTCGCACGCCGGCTTCGAGGAGGACGTGGAGACGTACGTCGAGGGCGTAGACCCCAACGCCGAGGTGGGGTTCAGCTACTCGACGGGCTTCTTTTCGTCGTCGCCCGAACGCGTCACGGTTCGCGCCGACGGTCTGACAGCCGACCGCGTCGCGCAGAGGGTATCGCGTTCGACCGACGCTCCGGTGGAGGTCGTGGTTGTACGGCGCGAGACGGAACGCGCTCAGACGGGCGCGACGGCGAGGTAGGCGACACCGACGGCGGAGACGGAGAGTACGAGGCTGAGCACCGCGTTTGCCGTGCCTGCGACGGGATCGTCTCTGAGAGCCTCGACGGTCTCGTACGAGAAAGAGGAGAAAGTCGTAAACGCACCGCAAGCGCCGACGCCGACGGTGAGAGCGACCGTATCGGACGCGATTCCGAAGGTCACGACGCCGAGAAGGAACGAGCCGAGTACGTTCACGCCGAGGGTTGAGACGGGTATACGCGTATCCGTCGTGAGCGTCCCGACGGCGTAACGCGCCGGAGCGCCCAGGGATCCGCCGAGGGCGACGAGGAGAGGTTCGATCGTCATGCCGTCCCTTCGGTTCTGTATATGGCTATCCCCGACCCCACAGCGACCGCGGCGAAGCCGGATACGTACGACGCGGCGATATAGACGACTGCGACGCCGGGGCGCGACACGAAGACGTCGACCGCGAACGTGCTGTACGTCGTGAAGGAGGAGACGAAGCCCGTCGCGGTGAATACACGCGTCTTCTCAGAGACAGTGCCCAACCGCACAGCGTACAGTACGTATCCGAGTGCGAAACAGCC
>Ga0207414_1000693_pt1 | contig 14226 bp, 10 predicted proteins | sample PonA231FremontCA_2_FD_187269 | JGI IMG/M metagenome (GOLD analysis project Ga0207414, IMG submission 187269) | Marine sediment microbial community from Fremont, CA, USA - Pond A23 Sediment 1 (SPAdes) | ecosystem: Environmental > Aquatic > Marine > Unclassified | place: USA: Fremont, California... | reverse complement strand
CGCTTCGACACCTTCGGCAGCAAGAATCCCCAGTGCATCACGACCAGTTCCCGCGCGCCGTCATTGTCCAGACGCACCACCGGCGCGTCGTAGCGCGGATAGATGGCAGTCAGCGGCGCGAAGTTGCCCAGCCGGTCATGGACCGGGCGCACCATGAACAGGTGGCGCATCGCCTCCTGCGTGGTGGTGTTGGCATAGAGGTTGCACATGCGCCGATGATAGGCGCGCGGCGCAAAGGCGGCAACCACGCACGCCACCTGCCCTGTCCGGCCCTTGCGGCCGGTCCGGTGACCACCAAGGGCGTGCTGGCACCCAGCCGCGATGGCCTTCTTCTTGCGCTGCCGGGATGTGGGCAACCCCGCCAAGGGCTCGTGTCATGGCGCGCGGCGCTGGTCGCTGCTTTGCTCGTCTGGCTCTTCATGGCGGCGCTCGCGGCGCTTGTCATTCCCCCCGAAGGGATCCTGTCGTGGCTGCCGTCCTGTGCGCAGGGTGGTCAGTTTCCAGCAGTCACCGGGCAGGCCCACGGCGCGGGCGCGACTTTCTTCGTGCAATTCGCGCGACCCTTCTTCCCGCGGCTCAAGATCAGGTATAAGTTTCCGGAATGCAGCCTTAACCGGCGAGAACCGGATGCGATTCACCGCAAGCATTGCAACGAACCGCTGAAGACCAAAACGGGGGGCGACTCGGGGCGCCAGCTTGGCCCGCCCATCCAACGCGAGGCTGCCTTCGCGGGGTATGATCCGGGTACGGGAGACAATGACGCATGTCGAAGGAATCTGATCTCGGCCGCAACGAAGAAGAACAGGTCGCCGAACACGAGAAAGTGCCATCATCGGTCATCTTCGAGGCAATCCGCCGCGAGGGTGACCACGAGCTTTCCCGTCCCGCAAGCGCACTGTGGTGGTCTGGCGTCGCGGCGGGGCTTGCGATCAGCACCTCGGTGCTGGCCAAGGGGTTCCTGACCTCCATCCTGCCCGATGCCGACTGGACTCCGGGCATCACGAACCTGGGCTACACGGTGGGTTTCCTGATGGTCATCCTCGGCCGGATGCAGTTGTTCACCGAGAACACGATCATGCCGATCCTGCCGCTGTTCCTGTCTCCGACGCGGGCGAACTTTGCGCAAACCGGGCGGCTATGGGGAATCGTGTTCGGCGCCAATCTGGTCGGCTGCTTCGCCGCGGCGGTGGTGCTGGTGTACGGGCACATTCTGCCCGAGGCGCGCTTCGAGGGTATCCTGTCGGTCTCGCGTCACTATGCCGAAGCGACACCGTTCGAGCACTTCGCCTGGGGGATTCCGGCGGGCTTCCTGATCGCCGCACTTGTCTGGATCCTGCCGCGCATGGACGATGCCGGCGAAGTTCTGATGATCGTGATCGTCACTTACATCATCGGGCTTGGCGACATGTCGCACGTGGTGGCTGGTTCGACCGAGCTTTTCGTTCTCGTTATGAACGGCGAACTCGGGATCGTTTCCGCGGTCCTCGGCGGCATACTTCCGTCCTTCGCGGGAAACGTGCTGGGCGGCACCGGCATTTTCGCGGCGCTGGCCTATGCGCAGGTGCGCGAGGAACTCTGACAGCGGGGTCGCGTCGGTCCTCCGGCATTTCGCCAATACCGCGTGACGCGGATTCGGCTGTCGGGTGCCTGGGCCGGCGCGCGGGCGCATCCCGACGCCTCGGTGCTGACATGTACCGCCGCAGCCACCCGGGGCCATCATATGCACTCGCCCCTTCATGTCAGGTGCGTCCATGTCATCATGCCGCTTTCGGCCCAGCCTCTCATGTCACAGTGAAAGAGCCAACCTCCGACCGTCGGCGACAGATCGAGACGCCCGTTCGTGGTAATCAGGTTGCCGACCCGGGCCGTCGCGGCGTCGCGTTTGCGGGGAAAGGCCTTGCAGCCGCACATTTTCGGCCCCAGCGCAGGCCCGGGAAAGATGTGCAGTGTGGTCGTTACACACTGAGCGTAACACGTCAGACCTTCATCCGCTCCGACTTTGGATCATAGATCGGCTTCAGGCTGGCTTGTGCCCTTACCTTGGTTCCCATCACGTCGATCTCGTAGGACGAGGCCAGAACATCCGCCGCCTTTTCACCCTTGCAGGGCACATACCCCATGCCCACTGCGCCCCCCAGGTGGTGTCCGTAATTCCCGGAACTGAGATACCCCACATACTCGCCATCCCGCACGATCGGTTCGTTGTGAAACAGAAGTGGCTCGGGATCATTCAGCAGGAACTGAACCATCCTGCGTTCGGGGCCAGCTTCCTTTCGCGCGGCCACGGCAGGTTTGCCAATGAAGTCAGGCTTGTTCAGATCAACGGCAAAACCCAGCCCCGCCTCGATTGCGTTGTCCTCGCAGGTGATGTCATGGCCGAAATGGCGAAACGCCTTTTCGATGCGGCAACTGTCCATCATGTGCATACCGCACAGCTTCAGACCCATTTCTTGCCCTGCCTCCAAAAGCGATTCGAAGACATGCCCGGCCATGTCGGTCGAAACATAGATTTCCCACCCCAGTTCACCGACATATGAGACGCGGTGCGCTCGCGCGAGACCCATGCCTATCTCGATCTCCTGCGCTGTTCCGAAGGGGTTGGTCCGGTTCGAGAAATCGTTGGGAGACACCTTGTTGAGCAACGCGCGCGAGTTGGGCCCCATAACCGCCAGCACGCCTTCGGCGGCAGTGATGTCCGTGATGACCACGCGATACTCGCCCGCGTGGCGGCGCAGTCGCGTTTCGTCGGCCAAGCGGGTCGCGGCAGGCGTCACCACCAGGTAGGCGATTTCTGAAAGCCGGGTCACGGTCAGATCCGCCTCGATGCCGCCACGCGTGTTGAGAAACTGGGTATAGACGATCTTGCCCACTGGCACCGCCATGTTGGCACCGCAAACATGATTGAGAAAACGCTCCGCATCCGGACCTTCAACACGTAGTTTGCCGAAGGAGGACATGTCATACATGCCGATATTCTCGCGCACCGCGCGATGCTCCGCGGCTGAGTTTTCAAACCAGTTCTGCCGCTTCCAACTGTAGCGGTATTCGCGCTCCTGCCCCTTTTCGGCGATCCAGTTGGCGCGCTCCCAACCGTTGGCCTCGCCCATCACGGCGCCTTGCTCCAGCAGGTGTTGGTGGAACGGCGAGCGCCGGATGCCGCGTGCCGTGGCCATCTGGCGATAAGGGAAATGATCAGCATAGAGCAAACCCAGGGTCTCGGTCGATCGGGTGGCCAGGTAGTGCTGGTTTCCCTGGAAAGGATGCATCCGCGAAATATCCACGTCACCCAGATCAAAGGGCTTCTCGCCATCTTCCATCCACTGTGCCAACGCCATGCCGGCACCGCCCGCGCTCTGGATGCCGATGGAGTTGAAGCCGCACGCAACCCAGACATTGTCCATCTCCGGCGCCAGCCCGATGTGATAGGCGTCGTCCGGCGTAAAGCTTTCCGGTCCGTTGAAGAAGGTGTGGATGCCGGCCTCGGCCAGCATCGGCATGCGCTTGCAGGCTGCTTCGAGGATCGGTTCGAAATGGTCGAAATCCTCTGGCAGCTGGTCGAACTCGAAGCTGTCAGGGATGCCACCGATGCCCCAGGGCTTGGCCTCGGGCTCGAACGCGCCAAGCATCAGTTTGCCGGCATCTTCCTTGTAATAGGCGCACTCGTCGGGAACCCGCAGCACCGGCATCCGGGGCAATCCTTCGATTGCTTCGGTGACGACATAGAAATGCTCACATGCCTGCAGCGGCACGTTCACCCCGGCCATACGCCCTACGTCGCGGCCCCACATGCCCGCGCAATTGACCACCATGTCGGCGGCCATGTGGCCCTGCTGCGCGCCGTCGTCGCTTTCCCAGTCGACCCCGGTGATGCGCCTGCCATCGCGGGTCATGCCTTTGACCTTCACGCGCTCCTTGATGATCGCGCCGCGTTGCCGCGCCCCCTTGGCCAGCGCCAGCGCGATGTTGGCCGGGTCGCCCTGGCCATCACGCGGCAGCCAGACCCCGCCGGTGACACCTTCGAGGTTGAGGTGTTCGTACCTCCCCTTCACCTCTGCGGGCGACAGTTCCTCGACCTCGACGCCGAATGCGCGCGCCATGGCGGCGGTTCGGTACAATTCTTCCAGCCGCTCATTGGTCAAGGCGACACTGATCGAACCGGTCTGGCGAAACCCCGTAGCGACGCCGGTTTCCTCTTCCAGCCTGCTGTACAACTCCTGTGTGTACTTGGCGAGCTTGGTCATGTTCGCGGATGGACGAAGCTGCGCGATCAGTCCCGCCGCATGCCAAGTCGTCCCACTGGTCAGTTGCTTGCGCTCCAGAAGAACAACATCGCTCCAGCCAAGCCTGGTCAGGTGATAGGCGACCGAGCATCCGATCACGCCACCGCCAACGATCACCACGCGCGCCTTGTCGGGAAGTTCAAACATATACCTGGTCTCCTCGGCTTTGGTATTGCGGCGCGAGCCTGGCGCAAAACCAGGTCGCCGATCACGATCGGATCTTCGATACGATCGCGCATTATTGACACTGCCCGTCCGAGCTCGGCAACCCCGGTCACGCCACGGATCGCACCGGCGACGGGCTGTCGGATCGTTGACGCCAAAAATAGGTCCGGCCCATTCGAGCCGGCATTGCCGATGGCAAAAACATGCCCCCGCCGCGCCTTGTGCCGAAACGGCTCGGTCATCACCGTCGCGCCGCTCGGGCCGGCAACCGACCCTCCTGGTGCCGATCGGAAAGTCCGGCAACAAGAATGGCGTGGCATTGACGCCGTCGGCGACGCGGAGTGCACCGGTTCCCGCGGCCATTTCCATCAGCACAAATCCGTCAGCCAAGCAAGCTTCGCGCGGTATCGTGAGACGCCGTGTCGGAGTGCGCCATCTGCCTGCTCGCCCGGCGTGCACTGTGGCGACCCGACGCTGGGACCGCCACTTTATGCCACTCAAATCCGCGCAAGAGCGCGTCGGCGACGCCCGGCGGCCTCCGGCCTTGTTCCGCGCGGACAAATGGCCGATGACGAACCATTGCGGACTTTTCGCCTGTCCGCAGCCAATGACGCTTCCGAGCCCAGTTTGACCGATGCTGCGTAGCCAATCAATGTCCGCTTGCCGATCTAGAAAAGATAGGCTTCCATGATTGCAGCGTTGAATCCGATTCAGCCCGTTGAATACACAGGCAGCGAAAATGAATGACCCAATCCAGAAACATATGACAAACCGCAACGTTCAGATCGGCAACATTTGCTCTCAGTTTGCTCATCTCGAACTCTTGCTCGCACAGGCAATTTGGTCTGCTCTTGGTTTAACTGAAGAGACGGGACTCAGTTTAACTGGTAGCCTGAATATTGAAGACAGAGCAAAATTGGCAACCGAACTTTGTTGTAAACAAGGTAAGCCCGATAAAGTTGTTGAAGAACTGAAAAAGGTTCGCAAAGAACTTAAAGCATCCAGAATTATCGAGCGAAGAAATCGAGCGATTCACGGCCATAGATTTCCCGACCCCAACGATCCGGCATCGGAGTTCGTCGTGTTGCATCGAGGCAAGGATGCGGGAATCAAGAAAAAACGATCCGACACTGAACTCGCACAGATCGGGAAAGATATAGCTGCTCTTCATAAACCGCTTTTCGCGGCAATGACAGATGCTGGAATGACCTACTAATTTCAGAAAGCGGTAGTTGATGGGTGTGTGGTAAACGCCCGCTCTGTCCCGCAAAGCACACCTCGGCGCACTCCGCAGCAAACTTCCGCTTTCCGCCCATCGTGACGGGGGGCGCTCGGCGCGTTGTGTCTTGGTCCGGCGGCAGTGGCCTCGTCGGGCTCGTGGTGGGGCCGTCTCCGTGGGGTCACGCACCGCACCGGCCCCTCAAGCGTACGGAACTCACGTACGCTCCGTACGATCCGTACGAAAGCCCGGGTTTGAGAGCGCGGGGTTCGGGGCGGCGTTGCGGGCTGATATCGCGTCAATCCCGCCTGCGTCCCGGCAGAACCGACAACGCCACCCCCGCCAGAACCACACCCGAAGCCACCCCCATCCGCCAGCTAACCCCTTCTCCCAGAAGTACAATTCCGCCCGCCAGCGCGATCACCGGCACGCTGAGCTGGGCCACGCCCGCCGCCGAGGCCGCCAGCCGGGGCAAAACGGCGTACCACAACGCGTAGCCCAGCCCCGACGTCACCGCCCCCGACAGCACCGCCAACGTCACGCCCGGCCCGCTCAGAACGGCGCCCTGCCCCATCATGGCAAGGCTGAGCGCCACCCCGATCGGAGCCGCCAGCACGAAATTGGCCGCCGTCGCCTGCAGCGCGTCCGCCCGTCCCCGCCCGGCCAGCGAGTACAGGCCCCAGCCCACTCCGGCGGCCGCCATCAGCAGCCCATGCGCAACGCTGACCCGCACTGTCCCGGCGGGCCACAGCAGCCATGCCAGACCCGCCAGCGCCAGCACCGCCCCGATCACGCGGCGGCGCGGCACCGCTTCGCGCCCCATCAGGGCACCTGAAAACATCGTGATCTGGACAACCGCGAACAGGATCAACGCGCCCACCCCTGCATCGAGTGCCATGTAAGCGGCGGAAAACCCGTAGATATAGACCACCAGCGCGGTCACTCCCACCACGCGCCCCGCACCGCCCAGCCGCAGCCCGCCGCGCAGCAACAGCGAAAGCGCAGCCAGCGTCAGCGCCCCGGCAACCAGGCGGATGGTGCCGAAACTGATCGCGTCGATCCCGCCCCCGGCCAGCGCCAGGCGGTTGAGGATCGAGTTGGCGGCGAAGGCGGCCATGGTCAGGGCCGTCAGAAAAAACAGGCGCATCACGGGGCCCCGAACGCGGCAGGGTAGATCAGCTGCTCTTGCGGGGCATCGTCACCCGGTCCGGCCAGCAATGTATGCGCCACCTGATAGGGCGTGCTCAGGCGCGCGGCCCGCGCCGCGCTGAAGCCCGCGCGCCGGTAAATTCCGACATCTCCCAGCACGACCACGATCACCCCGCTCAGGCGCGCCCACTCGGCGATCATACCCAGCAGCCGCGTGCCCAGCCTGCGCCCCTGCGCCGTCGGATCAACGGCCACCGGGGCCAGGCACAGCCACCCCTTGGGCGCCTGCATCGCCGACAGGGCGGCATAGGCCGTCACCTGCTCGCCGGTCGGCACCACCATCTCGCCGGCCATCGCGCCGCTCTTGCGCAGTCGCGCCACCAGGCGCGCCTCGTCCGGCCCGCCAAAGGCACGGCGCAGAAGGGCGTCAACTTGCGCCTCCTCGCCGCGGCGCAGTTCGCGCATGAAGCCCGGCATCGATCGCATCGCTGGTTCTCCGCATAGATCCTGGAACAGGAAAAGGGGCCGCCTGACAGCGACCCCTCCTGATAGCACATCCGTGCGGATGATTACATCATGCCGCCCATGCCGCCCATGTCGGGCATTCCGCCGCCGGCGCCACCGCCAGAGCCCTCTTGCTCGGGCTTGTCGGCGATCATCGCCTCGGTGGTGATCAGCAGGCCAGCGATGGATGCTGCATCCTCGAGCGCGGTGCGCACGACCTTGGCCGGGTCGATCACGCCGTAGGAGAACATGTCACCATATTCACCGGTCTGCGCGTTGAAGCCAAACTTCAGGTCGTCGCTTTCGCGGATCTTGCCCGCGACAACGGCACCGTCCACGCCGGCATTCTCGGCGATCTGACGCAGCGGCGTCTCGAGTGCCTTGCGCACGATGGCGATACCCGCGGTCTGGTCGTCATTGACGCCGGTCAGGCCCGACAGCGACTTGGCCGCCTGGACGAGCGCGACACCGCCACCCACGATGATACCTTCCTGCACCGCGGCGCGGGTTGCGTTCAGCGCGTCGTCGACGCGATCCTTACGCTCCTTCACCTCGGTTTCGGTCATGCCGCCGACCTTGATCACGGCAACACCGCCGGCCAGCTTGGCCACGCGTTCCTGCAACTTCTCGCGGTCGTAGTCGCTGGTGGTTTCCTCGATCTGCTGGCGGATCTGCGCGACGCGAGCTTCGATTTCGCCCTTCTCGCCGTTGCCGTCCACGATCGTGGTTTCGTCCTTGGTGATGTTGATCTTCTTGGCGCTGCCAAGCATATCCATCGTGACGTTTTCCAGCTTCATGCCCAGGTCTTCGCTGATGACCTGACCGCCGGTCAGGACCGCGATATCCTGCAGCATCGCCTTGCGGCGATCACCGAAGCCGGGCGCCTTGACCGCAGCAATCTTGAGGCCGCCGCGCAGCTTGTTGACCACGAGGGTCGCCAGCGCTTCGCCTTCCACGTCCTCTGCGATAATCAGCAGGGGCTTCTGGCTCTGGATCACCTGCTCGAGCAGCGGAACCATCGGCTGCAGGCTGCTGAGCTTTTTCTCGTGCAGCAGAACAAGGCAGTCGTCCAGATCGGCGATCATCTTGTCGCTGTTGGTCACGAAATAGGGGCTGAGGTAGCCACGGTCGAACTGCATGCCTTCGACCACGGTGGTTTCGGTCTCAAGACCCTTGTTCTCCTCGACGGTGATGACACCCTCGTTTCCGACCTTCTGCATCGCGTCTGCGATCTGCTGTCCGATCTCGGATTCGCCGTTGGCGGAGATGGTGCCAACCTGCGCGACTTCGGCGCTATCGCTGACCGGGCGGGCAGCGGCCTTGATGGCCTCGACAACCTTGTCGGTGGCCAGGTCGATACCGCGCTTGAGGTCCATCGGGTTCATGCCGGCGGCAACCGATTTCATGCCTTCCTTGACGATACCCTGGGCGAGCACGGTCGCGGTGGTGGTGCCGTCGCCGGCCTCGTCATTGGTGCGGTTGGCCACTTCCTTGACCATCTGCGCGCCCATGTTCTCGAACTTGTCCTCAAGTTCGATTTCCTTGGCGACCGACACACCGTCCTTGGTGATCCGCGGCGAGCCGAAGGATTTGTCCAGAACCACGTTGCGGCCCTTGGGCCCCAGCGTCACCTTGACGGCATCGGCCAGAACATTGACCCCGCGCAGGATCTTGTTGCGGGCCTCGGTGTTGAACATCACGTCTTTTGCAGCCATTACGCTTGCTCCTGATTATCTGAGTTGTTGAGAAAAGGACCGGCACTCGCTCAGGCGAGGATACCCATGATGTCGCTTTCCTTCATGATCAGCAGCTCTTCACCCTCAAGGGTGATCTCGGTGCCCGACCATTTGCCGAACAGAACCTTGTCGCCGGTATTCACGGCCATCTCGATCCGTTCGCCGTTTTCCTTGCGTGCGCCATCGCCCACGGCGACAACTTCGCCTTCTTGCGGCTTTTCCTTTGCAGTGTCGGGAATGATCAGCCCGCCTGCGGTTTTCTCTTCGCTCTCAACGCGGCGGACAAGCACGCGGTCATGCAGCGGTTTAAATGCCATCTCTGAAGCTCCTTGGCTCAAAGTTTCCCTGATCTGGTCCTGATGGACCTGCTATCACTCGTCTCTCCCGAGTGCTAACGGCGCATAGCTAGGGAGTTCGCTACAGACTGTCAACTGGCTCATCGCAGAAAACCTGATGCGCGGCGATTAACTAAACAGTTACGTCCGTTCGTGATATGTTATGATGAGACAAAACCAAATCAGCGGCCTTTCCGGGCCGCGCGAGGCGCAAAACAACGAGCAGAATATGCCGAACAACATCAACGGAAGCTGGCGGGATAACACCCTGACCGGCACCGATGAAGACGACAAGATCAAGGGCAAGTCGGGGTCCGACACGCTGGAAGGCAAGGGCGGCGACGACACGCTCACGGGCGACTCCGGCGACGACACCCTGCTTGGCGGCACCGGGAATGACGAGCTGGAAGGCGGATCAAGTCACGACGCGCTCTCCGGCGGTGACGGCAACGATACGCTGCATGGCGACAGCGGCGATGATCTTCTGTCAGGCGGCGACGGCGACGATGTGCTCGATGGCGGCTGGGGCGCCGACACGATATTCGGCGGTGACGGCAATGACACGATCACCGCCGTGGACGGTGATGTCGTCGATGGCGGTGCCGGCGATGACCAGATCGACATGGGCGGGCATTCCGGCGGCAGCGACACGATCGTGTTCGGGGCCGGCAGCGGGCACGATACCGTCACGGGCTGGAGCCCCGAAAGCGACAACATTCATATCGGCGGCGCCAGCCCTGCGGATGTCACCCTGACGCCGACGGCCGACCCCCAGGTCTGGGTGATGACCCTCGACGGCGCGCCGGATGCGAGCCTGACGCTCGACTTCACCTACCACTGGGACAGTTCCATCGGCGAGGCGGACATCCGCGCCCGCATCCTGACCAGCGATGACACCCCGCTGCCGCAGGATCCCTACGGACCTCCGATCTGTCTCACGACGGGCGCCATGATCGACACGGCGGCCGGCCCCTGCCCGATCGAGGCGCTTCGCCCCGGCGATCTGGTGCTGACCCGCGACGCCGGCGCGCAACCCCTGCGCGCCAACCTGCACCGTCACGTCCCGGCCGCCGCGCAGGCCGCCGACCCGGCGCTGCGCCCGGTCGTCATCGAGGCCGGTGCGTTCGGCGGCGGACTGCCCGGGCAGCGCATGCTGGTCTCGCTTCAGCATGCCTTCCTGGCGCATGATCCGCGTCCGGGCGGCAAGGGCGAGGTGCTGATCCGCGCGCGTCATGTCGCCGAGGAGCTGGGCAAGGCCCGCCACACCTGCCAGCCCTTTCAGCCGGTGACCTATTTCCACCTTCTTTTCGACCGCCACCAGCTGATCCGCGCCGATGGTGTCTGGACCGAAAGCGTGTTCGCCGGCGCCGAGGCGCTGCGCGCGGACCCGGTGTTACGTTCGCTGCTGCGCGGCGCCCCCGCACAAGCCATGCAAGAGCGTATCCGCCCCCTGCTGCTGCGCAAACACCTGAAGCGATATCGCGATCACGATCTGGGCCATGGGGCGCCCGTGACAGACCCGTGCAACACAAGCGCCGCATGGTCGTGACAACTTCGGCACTCGGGCCTATAAGGCGCGCCAACGAACCCCGCAATTGCCATCGCAGACAGGACAACAAGCATGACCCTCCAAGTTTTCGGCCATAAATCCCCCGATACCGACTCCACCGGCTCGCCGATCATCTGGGCCTGGTACCTCAACACGGTGAAAGGTGAGACTGCCGAGGCGGTTCTGCTGGGCGAACCCAATACCGAGGCCGCCTTCATGCTCGACAAGTGGGATCTGCCCAAACCCCGCCTGATCGCGGATGTCGAGGACGGACAGACCTGCATCGTGGTCGATACCAACAACCCCGCCGAACTGCCGGCCAACATCAACGGCGCCGACATTCGCGGCATCATCGACCACCACAAGCTTGTCGGCGGGCTGGAAACCAGTGGCCCGATCGACATCACCATCCGCCCGCTGGCCTGCACCGCCACGATCATGCTGGACCTGATGGGCGACGATGCCGCCAAGATGCCCGACTGGGCCAAGGGCGCGGCGCTGACCTGCATCCTCAGCGACACGCTGGAATTCCGCAGCCCCACCACCACCGACCATGACCGCGCCACTGCCACCCGGCTGGCCGGCGACCTCGGGCTCGACATGTCGGACTACGCCGCCGAGATGTTCGCCGCGAAATCCGACGTCTCGGCCTTTTCCGACGCCGAGCTGATCCGCATGGACAGCAAGGAATACGAGGTCAGCGGCAAGAAGTTCCGCGTTTCGGTGCTGGAGACGACCGCGCCCGCCACGGTGCTTGATCGCAAGGACAGCCTGATCGACAGCATGACGACCGTCGCGGACGAGGACGGCGTCGACCAGGTGCTTTTGTTCGTCGTGGACATCCTCAACGAGGAGGCCACGCTGCTGGTGCCGAACGGACTCGTGAAAACCGTGGCCGAGAAATCCTTCGGGGTGAACGTTCCGGGTGATACGGTGGTCCTGCCCGGCGTGATGAGCCGCAAGAAACAGATCATCCCGAACCTGTCGGTCTGATCGCGGATTTCGCGGCGGGGCGGCACCGTGCCCGCCCTGTGCCCGCCCTGCCGCTCCACTCTAGCCCAAGGCGTCCCATGACACAGATCATTTCCGCCCTCTCGGAGGTTTCCACGCGATACAAGGCGGCGTTCGTCGATCTTTGGGGCTGCGTGCACGACGGCGTGCGCGCCATCCCCTCGGCGGTGGAGGCCCTGCGCGCCTATCGTGCCTCCGGCGGTGTCGTGGTGCTGCTGACCAACTCGCCCAAGCCGCGCAAGGGCGTCGAGGCGCAACTCGACCAGTTCGGCGTGCCGCACGATGCCTGGGATACCATCGCCACCTCGGGCGACAGCACCCGCGCGGCGATGTTTCGCGGCGTGGTGGGCGAGCGCGTGTTCTTCATCGGCGAAGAGCGCGACATGCCGTTTTTCGAACCGATGCAACTGATCGACGATCCCGTCGATATCCGGTTGACCCCGCTCAAGCAGGCCGAAGGCATCGTCTGCACCGGGCCGTTCGACCCCACCGCCGATCCCGACACGCTGCGCCCGCAGCTGCTTCTGGCCAAGCAGAACGGGTTGAAACTACTGTGCGCCAATCCCGACATCGTGGTGGACCGGGGCGATCACCGCGAATGGTGCGCCGGCGCGATCGCGCGGCTTTATACCGAAATGGGTGGCGAAAGTTTCTATTTCGGAAAACCGCATCCGCCGATCTATGACCTTGCCTACCGCCGGCTGGCCGACATGGGCCAGGACATTGGCAAGCAGTCCATCCTCGCCATCGGCGACGGGGCGCAAACGGATATCGCCGGCGCCATGGGCGAAGACATCGATTCGCTGTTCATCACCGGCGGGCTGGCCCGCGCCGAAACCCAGACCACCGATCAACCCGACGCGCAGGCGCTGAAACGCTACCTCGAAGGCGAATCCGTCGCACCTGATTTTGCCATGGCGCAGCTGCGCTGACCAAATTAGGGGGTTGATTTTCTGCGCCTGCAAAGCAATAAAGTTCCAACATCTGGCGCCAGAAGATTGTAAAATTTCGCGCCCTGACCGGATTGGAGGATCGGATGTTGGACAACATGCCCCGTGGCACAATCTGCATCGAAGATATCGAGATGGGGATGACGCGCCACCTGCGCAAAACCGTCACCGACCGCGATATCGAGTTGTTCGCCGAGGTTTCGACCGATCACAACCCGGTTCACCTTGACGATGCCTACGCGCAGGACACCATCTTCGAAGGGCGCATCGCCCACGGCATGTTGACCGCCGGGTTGATCTCGGCCGTGATCGGCGAGCAGCTTCCCGGCCACGGCACGGTCTACATGGGGCAATCCCTGAAGTTTCTCGGCCCCGTGCGCCCTGGTGACATGGTCACCGCCGAGGTCGAGGTCATCGGCATCGACCACGCCAAGCGCCGCGTGCAACTCGAAACCCGCTGCACAGTGGACGGCAAGAAGGTGCTGATCGGCGAAGCCACGGTTCTGGCCCCCTCGCGCAAGTTCGACTGACCCTGCATCGGCCGCCATCCGGCAACCCGGCGCTTGTGGCCACCCGCGAACACGGCGCCGGCCCTGTGAACGCATCAAACGGGGTTTGCCCGTTGCGCACATGCGCCTGCCGGGACCGGCGCCTGTCGCCTCGCGCGGCGTTATCGCCGCTTGCGCCCGGCGGTCACGGGCGCTAACTCATGCGTCATGCGCATCATTCGCGATCATAATTTTGCCGCGCCCGAAGACCGTGGAGCCAGCGCCGCCATCGGCAATTTCGACGGCGTGCATCTGGGCCACCTGTCGGTGATAGAATTGGCCCGCCAGCAGGCCGAGCGCAGCGGCGCACCGCTTGGCGTGGTCACGTTCGAACCGCACCCGCGCGAGTTTTTCGCGCCCGACGCGCCGTCGTTTCGCCTGATGGGGCGCTCGGCACGGGCGCACCGTCTCGAAAAGATCGGCGTGCAACGTCTCTACCAGCTCAATTTCAACGCCGCGCTTTCCTCGCTCACCGCGCGCGAGTTCGCCCGCGACGTGCTGTCGAACGGGCTGGGCCTGACCCATGTGGTGGTCGGCGCCGATTTCCGGTTCGGCAAGGGCCGGGCCGGCGACGCCACCGCGCTCAGGGCATTCGGCCAGGAGTTCGGTTTTGGCGTCACCCTTGCGCCGCTCTTGTCGGGCGGGGACGGACAGGTATCCTCCACCGCCATCCGCACCGCGCTGAGCGAAGGGCGGCCGCGCGATGCCGCGTCGATGCTGGGCCACTGGCACCGGATCGAAGGCGAGGTCGTGGGTGGTGAACAGCGCGGTCGCGAACTG
>Ga0207414_1000692_pt1 | contig 14227 bp, 13 predicted proteins | sample PonA231FremontCA_2_FD_187269 | JGI IMG/M metagenome (GOLD analysis project Ga0207414, IMG submission 187269) | Marine sediment microbial community from Fremont, CA, USA - Pond A23 Sediment 1 (SPAdes) | ecosystem: Environmental > Aquatic > Marine > Unclassified | place: USA: Fremont, California... | reverse complement strand
GGCCTCGCGGGCGGCGCTGTCGTCGAGCTGCGCGCCAAGCCGTGCGGCAATCGCCTCGGCCGAGGCCGCCTCCTGGATCAGTTCGGGCACCAGCGACTCGCGGGCGATCAAGTTGGGTAGCGAAATCCACGCGGTCTTGACCAGCCGCTTGGCCAACCAGTGGGTGACGGGCGCGAGCTTGTAGGCGACCAGCATGGCACGGTGGCAGAGCATCGCTTCCAGGGCGGCGGTGCCCGAGGCGAGCAGCACGACGTCCGCCGCTACCATGGCCTCGCGCGCCTGGCCGTCGATCAGCATCAGCCGCCCGTCCTGCAGGGCGGGATAGTCGACCAGCAGCGCGTCGAGTTCGGCGCGGCGCAGCGCGCTCGCCGCGGGAATCACGACCCGCAGCCCCGGGCGCGACGCGCAAAGTCGCTCGGCGGCGGCGAGAAAGGTCGCGCCCAGAAAGCGGATCTCGCTGGCGCGCGAGCCGGGCAGTACCGCCAGCACCGGGTCGGCGGCCGACAGGCCAAGGGCCTCGCGCGCACCGGTACGGTCATTCTCCAGCGGCAGCTCATCGGCCAGCGGATGGCCGACGAACGCCACCGGCACCTGGTGGTGGCGATAGAAGGCGGCTTCAAAGGGCAGGAAGGTGAGCATCGCATCGACGGCGCGACTGATGCCCTTGACCCGCCCCTGGCGCCAGGCCCAGACCGAGGGGCTGACGTAGTGGGCGGTGGTCAGCCCCGCTTCGCGCAGCTGGCGCTCCAGCCCCAGGTTGAAGTCCGGCGCGTCGATGCCGACCATGATGTCGGGCTGCCAGGCCAGCGCATCGCGTCTGAGCGCGCGGCGCACGCGGACCAGCCCGGGCAGATGGCGGAGCACTTCGACCAGCCCCATCACCGACAGGGTCTCCAGCGGGAAGCGGCTGTCGATGCCCTCGGCCATCATGCGCGGGCCGCCGATGCCACGAAACGTCACCTCAGGGTGACGCGCCTTGAGCGCGCGCATCAATCCTGCGCCGAGAATATCGCCGGAGAGCTCGCCGGCCACCAGGTAGACGCGCCGAATCGTCATGACAGGACCACGTTCAGCGGATGATGCCGCGCGTCGAGACCTCGATGGAGGCGGCGAAGGCGTCGGTCTCGGGCAGCGCGAAGCGTTCGCGAATCTGGCTAAGCGCCTGCTCGGTGGTCAGTCCCTGGCGGTAGACCAGCTTGTACGCTTCGCTCAGGGCACGAATGGCCTCGCGGGAGAAGCCGCGCCGCTTGAGCCCCACCAGATTGAGACCGTGGACCTGAGCCGGGTTGCCGTTGATCATCACGTAGGCGGGGGTGTCCTTGGTGATGATGGAGCCGCCACCGGCCATGGCGTGGTCACCGAAGTGGCAGAACTGATGAATGGCCGAGAGCCCACCGAGGATGACGAAGTCGCCCAGGTGCACGTGGCCGGCGAGCGTGACCTGATTGGCCAGGATGCAGTCGTTGCCGATCACGCAGTCATGACCCACATGGACATAGGCCATGAACAGGTTGCGCGAACCGATGGTCGTCTCGCCACGATCCTGCGCGGTACCGCGATGCAGGGTGGCCCCTTCGCGGATGACGTTGTCGTCGCCCAGCACCAGGCGGGTCGCTTCCCCGGCATATTTCTTGTCCTGGCAATCCTCGCCGACCGAGGCGAACTGGAAGATGCGCGTGCGAGCGCCCAGTACCGTCGGCCCCTTGAGCACGACATGGGGGCCGATGCGACTGCCGGGGCCGATCTCGACGTCGGGCCCGATCACCGTAAAGGGGCCGACCTCGACATCATCGGCGAGGCGCGCCGCGGGATCGATGAGGGCGGTGGGGTGTATCAAGCGACCTTCCTCTCGGCGCAGGTGATATCCGCCTCGCAGATCAGCTCGCCCTCCACCGTGGCCCGACAGGCGAACTTCCAGATGCCGCGCTTGGTGCGCTCGACACGGGCTTCCAGCACCAGCTGGTCGCCCGGCATCACAGGGCGCTTGAAGCGCACGTTGTCGCTGGCCACCAGATAGTAGACGTAGCCGTCGGCGGGCAGCTTGTTGACGGTCTTGAAACCGAGGATGCCACAGGCCTGGGCCAGCGCCTCGATCACCAGCACGCCCGGCATGATCGGGTGATGCGGGAAGTGGCCGTTGAAGAAGGGCTCGTTGATGCTGACATTCTTGTAGGCAACGATGGATTCGCCCAGGGTAATCGCCGTTACCCGATCCACCAGCAGGAACGGGTAGCGGTGGGGCAGATACTCACGAATCTCGTTGATGTCCATTACCATCGTAGCAACCTCTGAAATGACAGGAGCCCTTCCCGGAGAGGGGCACGACCGGCAGCAGGGCCGGCCAAGACAGGCGGTGGATTATACCGCCCTGCGCTAGGGCCTCAACCGCTGCGGCCGGCCTTCTCGAGCCGCGCCAGACGTCGGGCGATATCGTCCAGCTGCTTGAAGCGCACCGCATTGCGCCGCCACTGGGCATTGTCCATGGCGCCGGTTCCGGAGGAGTAGACCCCCGGCTCGAGAATCGAGTTGGTCACCAGGCTCATGCCGGTAACCTGCACCCCGTCGGCAATAGTGAGATGCCCCGAGAGCCCCACGCCACCGCCCAGCAGGCAGTGGCGGCCCACGCGCGTGGAGCCGGCAATGCCCACGCAGCCGGCCAGTGCCGTGTGATCACCGATCTGGACGTTGTGGGCGATCTGCACCTGGCTGTCGATCTTGACGTCGTCACCGATCAGCGTATCGCCCAGCGCGCCGCGATCGATGCTCGAACAGCTGCCGACCTCGACGTCGTCGCCGAGCACCACGCCGCCGAGCTGGGCAATCTTGTGCCAGCGGGCGCCGTCGTGGGCGAAGCCGAAGCCGTCAGCGCCGATCACGCAGCCGCTGTGCAGGATGGCCCGCGCACCGACCAGCACGGCGTGGCAGACGGTCACGTTGGCGTGCAGTCGCGACCCGGCCCCGATGCGCGAGTCGGCACCGATGAAGCAGCCGGCGCCAATGACCACGGCGTCGCCCAGTTCGACCCCCGCCTCGATGACCGCCTGGGGCCCGATGGCGACGTCCGCCCCCAGGCGGACGTCCTCGGCAACCACCGCGGTGGGATGGATGCCGGCCGGCGCTCGTCCGGCCAGGGGGTCGAACAGCCGCGACAGCTCGGCGTAGCCAAGGTAGGGATTGTCCAGCTCGAGCCGCGCCACCGGGCAGGCAGCGGCGTGCTCGGGGGCCAGCAGCACCGCGGCGGCCCGGGTCCCCGGCAGATCCTTGAGGTAGGCGCGGTTGGCAAGAAAGGCCACCTGGTCGGGCGCGGCCTCGCGCAGCGTGGCCAGGCCGCTCACCCGCTGCTCGCCGTCACCCTCCAGGCGGGCTCCCAGGCGCGCGGCGATCTCGGCCAGTGTGAGGGTTCGGGCATCTTGGTTCATGGCGACTCGCTATCGTGGGGCAACCGACTCAGTAGAGGGCATTGAGGCGCTCGGTGACGTCGCCGGTCAGGTCCTGCAGCTGCCGTTCGCTGTGCAGCACCCCGGCAGGGTCCACCAGCACCTCGACGCCGTGGCGGTCGATGACTTCCTGGACAGCCTGGTCCAGCTTGGGCTCGGCCTGCTGCAGGAACTGCTGCTCCGCCTGCTGCCGCGCCTGGCCGATCTGCTGACGCAGCTGCTCGAAGCGCTGTCCTTTGCGCTGGAAGGCCTCCATGGCGGTGCGCCGCTCGCTCTCGGTCATGCTCTCGCCCTGCTGCTGCAGACGCTGCTGCATCTGCTGGAGCTCCTGGCCGAGCGACTCGGCCTCCTGCTGCTCGTCGGCAAGACGATTGCGCAGCTCGTTCATCGACCGCTTTGCGGCCTCGGTCTCCATCAGCGCGGCGCGCCAGTCGAGCAGGGCCACCTCGTCAGCCTGGGCGGGCAGGCTTGCCGCAGCCAGCAGGCCCAGGCAAAGGGCGGCAGTCAGCGTGCGCATGGCAGGGGCTCCTTAGTCGAGGGCCGGATCAGAATGTCTGACCCAGCGAGAACTGGAAGAACTGCGTATCGTCGCCCTCTTCGTCGTTGAGCGCCTCGGCAACGCTGAACGTCAGCGGCCCCACCGGCGTCAGCCACGACAGGCCGATACCCGCACTGTAGCGCAGCTCGCCCAGGTCGACGCCGGACTCGCAGCGCGAGCGCCCGGCATCCGCCTCAAGCACGTCGTAGCAGTCGGTCAGGAAGGTGTTGCCGGCATCGACGAACAGCGAGGCCTGCAGCGAGCGCTGATCCTCGACGAAGGGCAGCGGGAAGAGCACCTCGGCGCTGCCCTCGACCAGCACGTTGCCGCCCAGCGTGCGATCATCGCCGCCGCGCCGTTCAGTGGTGGCCGGCCCCAGGGTGTTGCCGGTGAAGCCGCGCACTGAACCCAGCCCGCCCGAGAAGAAGTTTTCGTAGAACGGGTAGGGGTCGTCGCCGACGGTATCGGCATAGCCCAGTTCGCCGCTGAACTTGAGCCCCCAGGTCTGCTCCTCGTTGAAGGGGAGAATCTGGCGGGCCTGGGCGCGCAGCCGGTAGTACTCGGCGTCGCTGCCCGGCACCGCGGTCTCCAGTGACAGTCGCTGGTAGTCGCCGGCGGTGGGCATGATGCCGCGGTTGAGGTTGTTGCGGGTCCAGCTGGCGGTGAGCTTGAGGCTCTGGGCATCGCTGCCCTCGTCCTGCACGTAGCGCTGGATCTCCGAGGGCGTATCGCGATAGGTCTGGATCGACAGATCCTCGGCGCTGGCGCCGAAGTTCAGTCGCGCCAGCTCATTGATCGGGTAGCCGAAACTGATGCCCCCACCGTAGGCATCGGTGGAGTAGGTCGAGATGTCGGAGTCCTCGTAGTCGGTCTCGCGGTAGAACAGGTTGTAGCCGCGCGAGATACCGCCCAGCGTCCAGTAGGGATCGGTAAAGCCGAAGTTGAGGCTGGTAAAGGTGTCGCTGCGCTGGGCGCCGATATTGACCCGGTTACCGGTGCCCAGAAAGTTGTTCTGGGACAGCGAGGCGCCGTAGATCACCCCGGCGCTCTGGGAAAAGCCGATGCTCGCCGAGATCGACCCCGAGGGCTGCTCCTCGACGGTGTAGGTGACATCCAGCTGATCGGGCTCGCCGGGGACCGGCTGTGTCTCCACGTCGACCTGCTTGAAAAAGCCCAGCCGCTGCAGGCGCTGACGCGACTGCGAGATCGATTCGGTCGAGGCCGGCGCGCCCTCCATCTGGATCATCTCGCGGCGCAGCACTTCATCCTGGGTGGTGGTGTTGCCCGCGAACTCGATGCGCCGCACGTAGGCTCGGCGACCGGGCTCGACGCGGAAGGTCAGATCCACGGTGTCGCTGCCCGCGGCCACTTCGGGAATGCCATCCACGTTGGCGAAGGCAAAGCCCTCGGCGCCCAGTCGCGAGCGCAGGGCCTCCGTGGAGGCGGTGACGTCGCTGCGCGAGAAGATCTCGCCGCTCTCCACGGCCAGCAGCTCGCGGGCTTCGCGCTCGGCAATCCGCAGGTCGCCGGCGAAACGGATGTCGCCCAGGCGGTACTGCTGCCCCTCGTCGATGTTGACGGTGACAAAGATTCGCGACTTGTCGGGACTGATCGAGACCTGGGAGGAGGTGATGGCGAAGTTCACGTAGCCACGGTTAAGATAGAACGAGCGCAGCCGCTCCAGGTCACCGGCCAGCGCCTCGCGGGAGTACTCGTCGCTGGAGAACCAGCCGAAGAACCAGCCGGGGCGGTCGTCGAGCTCGAATACCTCGCGCAGCCGGTCATCGTCGAAATCGCGGTTGCCGACAATATTGATCTGGCGGATCTTGGCCACCGCCCCCTCGTCGATAGCGATGTTGACCTGGACCTGGCCTTCGCCGACCCGCTCGACGGAGGTGTCGATACGAGCGCTGTAGCGCCCCTGGGACTGGTAGACCCCAGCCAGCTCGCGTTGGATCTCTTCCAGCGTGGAGAGCTGCAGCACCTGTCCCTCATCCAGACCGGCCTGCTTGAGGCCGTTGCGCAGGTCTTCGTCGGCGATCTGCTGATTGCCCTCGATATTGAGGCGCGCGATGGTCGGTCGCTCGACCACCTGGATGATCAGCACATCGCCCTCACGCGCCAGGCTGACGTCCTCGAACAGGCCGGTGGCGAAGAGTTCACGGGCCGCGTCGGCGAGCTCGCGCTCATCGACACGGTCGCGAGCGCTGACGGGAAAGGCATTGAACACGGAGGCAGGCGACACGCGCTGCAGTCCCTCAACCCTGATGTCAGCAACGTCGAAAGATTGCGCCTGTGCCGTCTGGGCACCCACGAGCAGCAGTGCCGCCAGTCCGATGGTCTTGAGTTTCATGCAGTCGATTCGCTCGCGTTGATCTGCCGTCCTTACCAGACAGGCACCTTATACATTTGTACTGGCCACTGACAAGCCAGCGTCCGGCTACCACAGCCGCATCAGGTCGAAATAGAGCGCCATCACCATCAGCGTGCCGACCAGCGCTAGGCCGATGCGCAGGCCCACCGCCTGGGCCTGTTCGGATACCGGACGGCCGCGCACGACTTCGACCAGATAGTAGAGAAGATGCCCGCCGTCGAGCACCGGGATCGGCAGCAGATTAAGCACGCCCAGGCTGATCGACAGATAGGCCAGGAAACTGACGAAGCTCTCGAGCCCGGTGCGCGCCGACTCGCCGGCAATCCGCGCGATCGTGATGGGCCCGGAGAGGTTTGACGGCGAAATCAGCCCCACCACCATCTTGCGGATGGCGCCCAGCGTCAGCAGGGTCATCTCGCCGGTACGTGACAGCGACTCGCCCACCGCCGCCACCGGGCCGTAGCGGATCTCGCGGCGGTACTCCGCGGGCCATTCGACGGACTCGACGCCGGCCCCGATGTAGCCGATCGCCACGCCCTCCTCCAGTTCGCTGCGGCCCGGCGTGAGCGTCAGCGAGCGACGCTGGCCGTCGCGCATCACCGTAATATCGAGGGTCTCGCCGGGGCTGGCGCGCACGCGGTCGACAAACGCCATCCACTCATCGACCGGCTCACCCGCCACCGCGACCACCTCATCGCCGACCTGCAGTCCGGCTTCGGCCGCCGCCTCGCCCTCGACCAGCTGGCCGATGACCGGCGGGATGTCGGGCTGCCAGGGGGTCACGCCCAGGCTCGGCAGCGGTCGGGGGGGGTCCTGGCGCACCAGCCAGTCCTGCACCGGCACGCGATAGGTCTGCGGGTCGGCGCTGGCACTCTCGCGGGCCTTGATCTCGAGCTCGCCGCTGGCGCCGATGGCCGCGACCAGCCTGAGGTTGATGTCGTCCCAGGAGCGCACCGGCTCGCCGCGCACTGCGGTGATCTCCTGGCCGGACGCGAGCCCGGCCCGGCTCGCCGGGGAGTCGGGTTCGACGCTGCCGATCACTGGCGCCACCGTGGTGGTGCCGGCCACGAACAGCGCCCAGTAGGCGACGATGGCGAGCAGGAAATTGGCCAGCGGGCCGGCACTGACCACCGCGATGCGCTGCCAAACCGTCTTATTGTTGAAGGCCCGGTGACGCTCATCGGGGTCAACGGGACCCTCGCGCTCGTCGAGCATCTTGACGTAGCCACCCAGCGGGATCGCCGCCACCATGAATTCGGTGCCGTGGCGGTCGCGACGGGACCACAGCGGTTTGCCAAAGCCCACGGAGAAGCGCAATACCTTCACGCCGCAGCGCCGTGCCACCCAGAAGTGGCCGAACTCATGGAAGGTGATCAACAGGCCGAGCACCACAATCACGGCCAGCACGTTCTGGATCAGGCCCAAGGCAGTCTCCTTGCAGTCAACAACGTAAAGGCGCGAGCCTCACGGCAGGGCCAGTCGGGCCTGTGCCGCGCGGCGAGCGAGCGTATCGGCCTCGAGGATAGTCTCGAGATCCTCGGCCGGGGTCACCGGCAGCGTATCGCGTACCCGGGCCACCAGCTCGGCGATCGCGGTGAAGCCCAGCTGCCCGGCGAGGAAGGCCTCCACCGCCACCTCATTGGCGGCATTGAGCACCGCTGGCGCCGTACCGCCGGCCTCCATCGCCTCGCGCGCCAGGCGCAGGCAGGGGAAGCGTTGCTCATCTGCCGGCTCGAAGTCGAGTCGCGCCACCGCGAAGAGGTCCAGTGCCGCCACGCCGGCATCGACGCGTTCCGGCCAGGCCAGCCCATAGGCAATCGGCGTGCGCATGTCGGGATTGCCGAGCTGGGCAAGCACCGAGCCGTCGGCGTAGGCCGCCATGGAGTGGATCACGCTCTGCGGATGCACGACGACCTGGATCTGCTCGGGGCGCGCATCGAACAGCCAGCACGCCTCGATCAGTTCGAGTCCCTTGTTCATCAGCGTGGCGCTGTCCACCGAGATCTTGCGGCCCATCGACCAGTTGGGGTGGGCGCAGGCCTGCTCGGGCGATACCGCGGCGAGCTGTGCCTGACTCCAGCCCCGAAAGGGCCCGCCGGAGGCGGTCAGCAGCAGCTGCGTGACGCCGTGGCGATCCAGTCCCCCGCGATGCTCGATGGGTAGACACTGGTAGATGGCATTATGTTCGGAGTCGATCGGCAGCAGGGTGGCGCCGTGGCGCGCCACGGCGTCCATGAAAAGCGCCCCGGACATCACCAGGGCCTCCTTGTTGGCCAGCAGGACGCGTTTTCCCGCCTTGACGGCGGCCAGCGTCGGCAGCAGCCCGGCGGCGCCGACGATCGCCGACATCACCGTGTCCACTTCGCGGGCCTCGGCCACCGCGACCAAGGCATCGGGCCCCGACCACACCTCGGTGGCAACTCCGGCCGCGGCCAGCCGACCGCGCAGCCAGGCGGCATCCGCGGCGGTATCGAGCACCGCCACCGCCGGACGATGGCGCCGGCACAGGGCCAGCAGCGCCTCCCCCGAACGGTGGGCGGTCAGGGCATGCACCTGGTAGCGCTCGGGATGGCGGCCGATCACGTCCAAGGTACTGGTGCCGATGGAGCCAGTGGCCCCCAACACGGTCACGCGGCAAGGGGTCACAGCAGTCCCCCGTGCAGCAGGGCGAACAGCGGCACGGCCGCGGTCAGGCTGTCGACCCGGTCGAGCACCCCGCCGTGGCCCGGCAGCAGCGCACTGGAGTCCTTGATGCCGCGGTGACGCTTGAGCATGCTTTCGAGCAGATCGCCGAGCACCGAGGCCAGCGTCACCACCAGGGTTATCCCCAGCAGCAGCAGGCCACCGCTGACGCCGAGGCCTTGCCAGGTCGCGACACCGAGCGCCAGCAGCGCGGTAACGGCCAGCCCGCCGGCCACCCCTTCCCAGGACTTGCCGGGACTGACCCGCGGCGCCAGCTTGCGGCGCCCGCAGGCGCGGCCGACGAAGTAGGCACCGATATCGGCGCCCCATACCAGCAGCAGCACGAACAGCAGCCAAACGGCTCCGCTGTCGCGCAGCATGCTGAAGCCCACCCAGGTCGGCAGCAGCACCCATAGCCCCATGGCCAGGCGCATGGCGCTCGATTGCCACTGCTGGCCGCGCGCGGGATAGCCCGTCACCCAGTAGAGATTGACCAGCCAGCCCAGCGCACCCAGCCACAGCGGCCAGATCGCCTGCACGGCCCCGGTGACCCAGCACAGCGCCATCAGCGCGGCCAGCCCGGCGACCCCCAGCAGGCGGCCAACCGGCGCGCTGAGGCCGGCCAGATTGGTCCACTCCCAGGCGGCAATCAGCACAATGGCGGCGATGAACAGCGCAAAGGCGCCGCCCTCCAGGCCGAACAGGCCCAGCAGCGCCAGCGGCACCAGCCAGGCGGCGGTGATGATCCGTTGTTTAAGCACCTTGCGCCTCGATCTGTTCGTCGGTCATGCCGAAGCGCCGCTGGCGGCCCTGGAAGTCGGCCAGCGCGCGGTCGAAGGCCACGCCGTCGAAGTCCGGCCACAGGACGGGCGTGAAGTGAAGTTCGGCATAGGCCATCTGCCAGAGCAGGAAGTTGGAGATGCGTTTCTCGCCGCTGGTACGAATGCACAGATCCACCGGCGCGTCGCCGGCGAGACTGATCGCTTGGTCGAGCGCCTGTTCGTCGATCGCCTCGGGGTCGAGCTCGCCGGCGGCGACGCGCCGGGCCAGGTCGCGCGCGGCACCGGCAATGTCCCAGCGCCCGCCGTAGTTGGCCGCCACCACCAGGTGCAGGCCGGTATTGTCCCGCGTCAATGTCTCGGCAGCGTCGATATGCTTCTGGATCGACGCAGAGAAGCCGCTGCGGTCGCCGATCACCGAGAGGCGAATGCCGTGGCGATGGAGCTTCTTGACCTCGCGCTTGAGCGCCAACAGAAACAGCTCCATCAGCGCACTGACCTCGTTCGCGGGACGCTTCCAGTTCTCACTGGAGAAGGCGAATAGGGTCAGGGTCTTGATGCCGCGCTCAGCGGCCCGGCGGATGACTGCACGCACCGCCTCGACGCCGGCATGATGGCCGCGCACGCCGGACATGCCGCGCGCCCTCGCCCAGCGGTTGTTGCCGTCCATGATGATGGCGACGTGACGCGGCAGGGGCGCCTCGTCGACCAGGGGCCCGTGGTCGGTGTGCGCCCCGGGGCGGGAAGAGTGCGGTGACGTCATGATGTCTCGCGTAGCGGTAAAAGCGTGAAGACCGGCGAACCGCGAACAAGCGCCCGCAGCTCGCCGAGAGGCGATCCCTCGCCGGCGACGCCGTTGGCCGGCGCCGCCCATCATCGTCAGACCTGCATCAGGTCGTGTTCCTTGGACTCCAGCGCCTTGTCGATCTCGGCAATGATGCTGTCAGTAAGCTTCTGAATGGCATCCTCGGCCTGGTGCTGCTCGTCCTCGGTGATCTCCTTCTCCTTGAGCAGCGACTTGAGGTCGCTGTTGGCGTCGCGGCGCACGTTGCGCACCGCGACCCGCGCGTGCTCGGCTTCCTGGCGCGCCTGCTTGATGTAGCCCTTGCGCGTCTCCTCGGTGAGCATCGGCATGGGCACGCGAATCACGTTGCCGGCGCTGGCCGGGTTGAGGCCGAGATCGGAGGTCATGATGGCCTTCTCGATCTTGGGCACCATCTGCTGTTCCCAGGGCACCACGGTCAGCGTCCTGGCATCCTCGACGTTCACCGACGCCACTTGGTTGAGCGGGACCTGGCTACCGTAGTACTCCACGGTCACCGCATCCAGAATGCTGGCGTGCGCGCGACCGGTGCGGATCTTGTTGAAATTCTGATGAAGCGCCTCGAGGCTCTTCTTCATGCGGCTTTGCGCATCTTTCTTGATGTCGTCGATCACTGTCTCACCCTCTGTCAATCAGCGTGCCTTCCTTGCCACCCACCACCAGGTTCAGCAGGGCGCCCGGCTTGTTCATGTTGAAGACCCGCACCGGCATATCATGGTCCCGCACCAGGCAGATAGCGGTCAAATCCATCACCCCGAGCTTCTGGTCGAGCGCATCGTCATAGGATAGCTGCTCGTACTTGATGGCATCGGCGTGCTTTACCGGATCCTTGTTATAGACTCCGTCGACCTTGGTGGCCTTGACCACCACGTCGGCATCGATCTCGATGCCACGCAGGCAGGCCGCCGAGTCGGTGGTGAAGAAAGGATTGCCGGTGCCGGCCGAGAACAGTACCACGTCGCCCGAGGTCAGGTAGCGGATGGCGGTCCGGCGATCGTAATGTTCCACCACGCCGCTCATGGGAATCGCCGACATCACCCGCGAGCGGATGTTGGAGCGCTCCAGAGCATCGCGCATGGCCAGCGCGTTCATCACCGTGGCCAGCATGCCCATGTGATCGCCGGTGACCCGGTCCATGCCCGCTTCGTGAAGCGCGGCTCCGCGGAACAGGTTGCCGCCGCCGACCACGATACCGACCTGAACGCCGATGCCCACCAGCTGACCGATCTCCAGCGCCAAGCGATCGAGCACCTTGGGGTCAATGCCGAACTCGGCATCGCCGGTCAGCGCCTCGCCGGAGAGCTTGAGCAGGATGCGCTTGTACTTGGACACCTCGGCGCGGGTCTTCTCGGACTTGCTGGGGGCTGGTTGGTCGGCACTGGTCATGGGGGGTCTCCCGGATTCTCGACGCGTGGGAACGAATAGGTGGCCGGACTCGCCGGCCGGATACGCGAAGGCGTGCGCTTGCGCGCACGCCATCTTCCTGCTGGAACCTGAGACCTCAGCTGCGCTTGGCCTGTTCCATCACTTCCTTGGCGAAATCAACCTCTTCCTTCTCGATGCCCTCGCCCACTTCGAAGCGGGTGAAGCCGATCACTTTACCGCCGGCCGCCTTGGCGAACTCGGCCACCGTCTGGTCGGGGTTCTTGACGAAGGGCTGCTCGGTCAGGCTGTTCTCGGCCAGGTACTTCTTGAGCCGGCCCTGCACCATCTTCTCGGCGATCTGCTCGGGCTTGCCGGCCATATCGGGCTGCGCCAAGATGATCGCCTTCTCGGCGTCGAGCTGCTCCTGGGGCATGTCCTCGGGACGTGCCACGGCCGGGTTGATCGCGGCGACGTGCATGGCGACCTCCTTGGCCACCTCGGTGTTGCCGCCCTTGAGCAGGGTCAGCACGCCGATGCGGCCGCCGTGGACGTACTCGCCGACCACGTTGCCTTCGCCGGCCATGACCACCACGCAGCGACGCACGCCGATGTTCTCGCCGATCTTCTGCACCAGCTGCTCGCGGGCCGTCTCGAGCTCGCCGGCCATGACCGCCGCCACGTCCTCGCTCTTCGCGGTGAAGAAGGCCTCGGTGATCTGCTCGACGAACGCCTTGAAGTTATCGTCGCGGGCGACGAAGTCGGTCTCGGAGTTGATCTCGACCATCACGCCGTAGCTGCCGTCTGCGGCGATACGCGTCGACACGGCGCCCTCGGCGGCGGTGCGGCCGGCTTTCTTGGCGGCCTTGAGACCGGAGTTCTTGCGCAGGTTCTCGATGGCCTGCTCGATGTCACCATCGGTCTCGGTGAGCGCTTTCTTGCACTCCATCATGCCGAGTCCGGTGCGCTCGCGCAGTTCCTTGACCTGGGAGGCGCTGATAGCTGCCATGGTAATGTCCTCTGAATGGTTCGACCTGATAACAGGTAGCGGAAAGAAGAGAAAGGGGGCCTTGGCCCCCTCGCGCCTGTCCGGCGGGCCGCCAACAGCGTGGCGGCTCAGCGACCGGCCCAGGCGGGCCGACGATCACTCGGCGGCGGCGTCGCTCTGACTCTCTTCGGCTTCGGTGACCTCGACGAACTCGTCGGGACGTCCTTCCTTCGCTCGGCCACAGGCGTCGGCGATCGCCTTGACGTAGATCTGGATGGCGCGGATGGAGTCATCGTTGCCCGGGATCACGTAGTCGACGCCATCGGGGTCGGAGTTGGTATCCACCACGCCGATGACCGGAATGCCCAGCTTGTTCGCCTCGTTGATGGCGATGCGCTCGTGGTCGACGTCGATCACGAACAGGGCATCGGGCAGGCCGCCCATTTCCTTGATACCACCCACGGAGCGCTCGAGCTTGTCCTGCTCGCGGGTCGCCATCAGCACTTCCTTCTTGGTCAGCTTCTCGAAGGTGCCGTCTTCATGCATGGCTTCGAGTTCGCGCAGACGCTTGATGGAAACGCGGATGGTCTTGAAGTTGGTCAGCATGCCGCCCAGCCAGCGGTGGTTGACGAACGGCTGGCCGACGCGGTTGGCCTCTTCCTTGATGATCTTGCTGGCGCTGCGCTTGGTACCGACAAACAGGATCTTGTTGTTGGCCGCGGCCATCTTCTCGACCACATCGACGGCTTCATTGAGGGCCGGCAGGGTGTGCTCGAGGTTGATGATGTGAATCTTGTTGCGGGCGCCGAAGATGTACTTGCTCATCTTCGGGTTCCAGTACTTGGTCTGGTGGCCGAAGTGAGCACCTGCCTTCAGCAGGTCACGCATATTGACGTGTGCCATGGATGACTCCTGGAAAATCGGGTTAGGCCTCCACGCACCCCATGGATCCGACCGTCGGAGCAACGCGACGGCACCCGGGACCATGTGACGGTGCATGTGTGAATTCAAGGCATTGCAGTGATTATGCGCATTTCCGGACGCCGCCGAGGCGCCGACAGGTCGGCACAGCTTGGCGATTGCAGGAAAGCGCGCAGCTTTATACCATGGATGGCTGCCAAGTTGAAGTCGTCCGCTGCCGGTGAGCGCCGTCCTCCCGCCGACCCCATCCCTGATTCGAGATGCCATGAACGTACCCATCAAGACGCCCGACGAGATCGACAAGATGCGCGAGGCGGGCCGCC
>Ga0207414_1000690_pt1 | contig 14240 bp, 14 predicted proteins | sample PonA231FremontCA_2_FD_187269 | JGI IMG/M metagenome (GOLD analysis project Ga0207414, IMG submission 187269) | Marine sediment microbial community from Fremont, CA, USA - Pond A23 Sediment 1 (SPAdes) | ecosystem: Environmental > Aquatic > Marine > Unclassified | place: USA: Fremont, California... | reverse complement strand
TATAACGACAGTTTTATTATATGAACTCAATGCTGTTTTCAGTCATCCCGGACCCCGTATCGGGGTACGGGGCAGGCTTTGGTCCGGGATCCAGTCTTTTTTCTTTTTTTCTGGATTCCGGCCTTCGCCGGAATGACTTTATTGTAAAAGCGGCAAAGTATACTTGACAAGCCACTAGTTACAATTCTTTAACCAGTATAACCAATTAAACTAACTTAACCAACAGAACCAATTAAACCAGTTAACATACAGGAAACCTATGATTACACTACTGGATTATGGAGCAGGCAATGTCCGCAGCGTGGTGAACGCAATCGAGCGTCAGGGAGAGACAGTCAAGATAGTTGAAACAGGGGAGGATATACTTGGTGCGCAAAAACTGGTCTTTCCCGGAGTAGGATCCTTTGGGAGCATGATGCAGATATTGCATCAAAAAGGACTTCACTCCCCCTTGTTGGAATTTTTAAACTCAGACCGCCCCTTCCTGGGAATCTGCCTGGGACTGCACGCACTTTTTGACTATAGCGAGGAATCTCCAGAATACCAGGGACTGGGATTTATTCCGGGTTGCGTAAAACACTTCCACACCGATCTATCCATACCCCATATTGGATGGAACGGGATAAAAGCAAATCAACCCTCCAAGCTATTCCAGGATCTTTCCGGATATGAAAAATTCTATTTCGTGCACTCCTTTCACGTGGTCCCTGACAACACTGACGTAGTACTGACTACCACTGACTACGGGGAGGAGTTTGTCAGCGGGATCCAAAAGGGAAATGTGGCCGCTATCCAGTTTCATCCGGAAAAAAGCGCTGGCCCGGGACTAAGCATCCTGAAGAACTTCCTGCAGGACAATACGGAAAAATACCGCCTCTCCAACAACAAGAAAGAGACCAAGCTGGCCAAAAGGATTGTGGCCTGCCTGGATGTTAGATCCAATGACCAGGGGGACCTGGTGGTAACAAAGGGTGACCAGTACGATGTACGGGAGGAAGGCAGCGTCCGCAACCTGGGCAAGCCGGTTGAACTTGCCAAGCGCTACTACGATGAGGGAGCGGACGAGATTACCTTCCTGAACATAACAGGCTTTCGGGATTTCCCGCTCGAGGACCTGCCCATGCTGGAGGTGCTCCAAAATACTTCCCAGAACGTATTCGTCCCCTTAACTATCGGAGGTGGCATCCGGGATTACACTGACAAGAACGGCAGGCACTACTCAGCCCTGCAAGTGGCTGCGGAATATTTCCGCTCCGGTGCTGACAAGATATCCATAGGAAGTGATGCGGTCCTGATAGCAGAGGATTACCTGAAATCCGGACAAAAGACAGGTGATTCCGCGATCGAACAAATATCCCGGGTTTACGGGAGCCAGGCAGTGGTAATATCAATAGATCCCAGACGGGTTTACGTCATGCATCCGGACGATGTCTCCCATGAAACTATAAGCACCCAATTTCCCGGACCCAATGGGGAAAAACACTGCTGGTACCAGTGCACCATTAAAGGAGGCAGGGAAGGCCGGGAACTGGATGCACTTACCTTGGCCAGGGCGTGTGAAGAATTGGGAGCCGGAGAAATCCTACTGAACTGCATAGACAGGGACGGAACCAATTCAGGTTTTGACCTGGAACTGATCCATGCGGTCTCCGAGTTTGTGAATATTCCGGTAATAGCTTCCAGCGGAGCCGGGTGCCCGGAACACTTCCAAGAAGTGTTCACGAGTACCGGAGCGGAAGCCGCTCTGGCCGCAGGGATATTCCACCGCAGGGAAGTCCCTGTTGCAGATGTAAAAGATCATTTAATCCACAAGCTGGAAATCAGGGAATGAATCCACATGAGCACTCCCGGATACAAATTCGACAGGCTGGAACTATCCGGCTCCCTGGGAGACCTGGGGACCCTCCTGCCTATAGCCGTCGGGATAATACTTATCAATGGATTAAATCCCTTGGGGCTCTTTTTCAGTATTGGGTTATTTTACATCCTGTCCGGGGCATATTTCCGGGTGACAGTTCCTGTACAGCCCATGAAAGTTATCGGTGCCTATGCGATCGCCATGGCTCTCAGTCCCCAGGAAATCCTCGCTTCTACCGCACTGATGGCTGTAATTCTCCTTGTAATAGGCGTAACCGGCATTATCAATATTATCGGAAAATATACCCCTCAACCAGCGATCCGGGGTGTCCAACTGGCAACCGGCAGCCTGCTGATGTCCGAAGGAGTAAGCCTGATCCTGGGAGATGCAAAGATACAACAAATAAGGGAGGCTGCAGAACCCTATCTGGTAGTGAGTACCCTGGGACCTGTTCCCATCGGTTTGATCATCGGATTGTGCGGGTCTGTATTGGCCCTGTTCCTCATGGATAACAAAAAGCTTCCGGCAGGGCTGTTGATAATAATACTGGGACTGCTTATAGGCTCGTTTCTAGGCACTCACGAAGGATTGGGGCAACTGAGCCCCAACATCCACCTTCCGAAATTCATGCCATTTGACTTTCCCGGACAGGTGGACTTCACCTTTGCCCTGTTCGCCCTGGTTTTACCCCAACTACCCATGACGGTTGGAAATGCAGTCTTTGCCTATACTGATCTCTCCAGGGAATATTTCGGGGTACAATCAAAAAGGACCACCCACAAGGCCGCATGTATAAGCATGGCACTGGCCAATGGCTTAAGCTTCTTGCTGGGAGGTATGCCACTTTGCCACGGAGCCGGGGGACTTGCTGCTCACTACCGCTTCGGTGCCAGGACCGCGATGTCCAACATAATAATCGGGTCCCTTTTCCTTGTTCTGGCAATTCTGCTGGGCAACAACATCCTCTATGTACTCTTTCTGATTCCCATGGCTATTTTGGGGGTGCTACTGCTGTTTGCAGGACTGCAACTTGCCCTGACCATATTGGATATTAAACAAAAAAGGGATATGTTTGTATGTCTCCTGATACTGGGTATAACCCTGGCCTCCAATCTGGCCGCGGGGTTTTTGGCAGGAATAGCGGTTTACTATTTGCTGGAAAAAGGTAAAGTCTCTGTATAATTGTACAGTTCGAAGTTCTCGCTACTCCGTAGTAGAGATTGCCCTAGGTTTGAGGTCTTCAATTCAAAACAGCACATTATATTATAAGGAATCAAGTACATTCGACTGAGGAAAACTTCGAACTGTACAGTATATAACAAATTAAAACAAAGGACTCTATATGAATATTCACAGCCACGAATTCGTGGAAAACTACGACGAACTAGTTGGATTCGGCCTGGACCGGGAAACAGACGAGAAAACCATTATTTATTATCTGCAGAAATTTTCCGACGATACCCTGCTTGATTCCCTGATAAAGCGCATGTCTGACACTGAACTGGAAGAAGTATTCAATTTTATCAACAGATTATTGAAAACACACCTTTCCAAACCCGAATACCACAGCCTGTTTTTAAAGAACGATCACGAATGATTAAAATAAACATCCAGACAATAAAAGCTATTTGTTTTCCAAATAGATATAAAAAGGTATTATATGCCTCTCCCGGGAGATTTCCACAGTTCTTCCCAGTTCCCAATTAACGCAGCTACAATCCGGTAGATTGCTGCCGATTCTTTCCACTATACCGGATAGATTTATCAATGGATGCCTGGAAAAGACCAGCGGCAATCCGTAGGTCAGATTGCAGGGCATACATTTGCCCGGCCTTTGCGTCAATTCAAAATACAACTGTAAAATGCTGTCCTGGATTTTGTCGAATTGCAGTTCAATATCGTAACTTCCCTCTTCCGGGTCTCCATAAAGGGCCTCAAAGGATTGATCGCTTTTTGCAGGCGGCAACAGTTCATTCAAGAACTCGGTTGTAAAGATTTCAGATAGATTATTCTCCTCCATAGCACTTCCTCCGTGAGATATTTTGTATATGCCTGACAATTACAGGTGCAATACTTGGACAATTCTGCCTTAAAGACACGCAATTATTAGAGAGGCCAAACTGTTTTTATTTAATATATACCAAAATAACAAACAGTTAAATAATAAGAAGGCAAATCAAATTTCAAAATTTGACTAATAAAATAAGAATAAGTATATTTATTCTTATTAAACAATACCAAAAGCAGGGAGGCAAAAATGCGGATCAGTGAAAGAGGACAAGTAACAATTCCCAAGAAAATCCGGGAACAATTCGGCTTGAGAGAAAACACGGAAGTGGAATTCCTGGTCCGGGATGGGCAGGTAGTTCTTATGCCAAATAGAAAAAGCAAGCAGGAAAAAGTAGATTCCATTTATGGAAAAAAACTTTTTCAGCACAGCACAGATGAACTTATGAGGCTGCTTAGATCATGAGAGGGTGGCTTGTGGACACCAATGTCATCCTGGATGTAATTGGTGCAGATGAAAAATTCGGTCCGCTTTCCAGACAGACACTTTTAGAATGTGCCGAGAATGGCATACTGGTGATCAATCCCCTTATATTCTCTGAAGTAGGTGCGTGGATAGAAAGCCTGGAGGAACTGGATTCCCTTTTGCCGGAAGATCTGTTTCGCCGTGATCCTTTGCCCTGGGAAGCTGCTTTTCTGGCAGGCAAAGCATTTGCCGAATATAAAAAGGCAGGAGGACCGAAAAAAAGGATGTTGGCAGATTTTTTGATTGGCGCGCATGCTGCGGTTGAAGAATTCGGTTTGATCACCCGGGATAGCGGTATCGAAAAATATTTCCAAATCCACGTGATCAACCCGGGAAAATCAGAATAATCACCGACCCAACAGGATAGCTGAACCCAGGAAAAAATCAACTCCACCGTAAACCCTTGCACAATTATTGGTTGACAAAGGTACTAATTTTTGATTTGTTTTTATAAAACAACAATACAAGCCATGGTATTTGCTTATACCATCAAATAAAAAAAGAAATAGATAATGAATCTGGACATTGGCAGCAACTGGAAGCTTTTCTCCAAAGCAGCATCGCATCCGATAACCCCGGAGACAGGATACGAACTCGCAGATTGGCCCAAGGACAATCTCTCTGAACTCTTGAACCTAGCCAACAATACTAGAAAAGAATACAAACAAGACAAGGTTTTTACCTGCGGCATCCTGAATGCCAAATCCGGCAAATGCTCGGAAGACTGCGCTTTCTGCGCTCAATCCGGACACAACCGGACAGAAATCGAGAACTATCCACTTTTGAGCAAACAGGAAATCGTTGAACAAGCATTGAAGTACGCTGAGGCCGGGGCAACCAACTTCTCCGTGGTGATCAGCGGACTGGGGCCCAAACAAAGGGAGTTGGACACTGTTTGCCAAGCAGTGCAAGAAATAAAGTCCAGGACAGACCTTGCAGTTTGCGCCTCCCTTGGCACTCTTACGCCAGATATGGCCCACAGCCTGAAACAGGCAGGCCTAAACAACTATCACCACAACCTGGAGACAGCTCCCAGCTACTTCCAGGACATCTGCAGCACCCACGAGCTGAACCAGGACATTCAAACCCTGAAAACGGTTCAAGAAAGCGGAGTGCGCGTTTGCAGCGGCGGTATAATAGGTTTGGGTGAGACCTGGCGGCAACGCGTGGAACTCGCACTTACCCTGCAGGAGCTGGATGTGGATTCCATCCCGCTAAATTTCCTGAACCCGATTCCAGGCACCCCTTTACAAAACCACCCCATACTGAGGCCACTGGATGCGTTGAAGAGCATAGCAATATACAGACTGATCAACCGGGATAAGGATATAGTTATTTGCGGCGGACGAGAAGTAACCCTGAAGGATTATCAGTCCTTTATTTTTCTGGCAGGTGCAAACGGCCTGATGATTGGCAATTACTTGACAACCCAGGGAAGATCGGCAGAGAGGGACCTGGAGATGATCCGGGATTTCGGACTAGAGCCAATCCCTTTCTAAGCCCTGGACTTCAGATTTTCAACCTTTAGATACACTGATTGCGCAAAAAAATGTCAATAAACACTCCCACCGGAAAATTCTTCTTCGACCCTGAAGATCCGGTTTACCAACAGCATTTTCCGGACTGCCCTGTAGTACCTGGCAGTTTGATAATAAAGGCCTTTTTCAAGGCTGTTTTCCAACACGGATATGATTGCAGGGAATCTGTCTTGAAGGACTTCAGATTCAAGGAGTTCCTGAAACCGGGAAGCTACGATTATTATTTGCGATCATCCGGCAACAGGATTTATTGCAGTCTGAGAAGTGCCAATCAAGAATACGTTTCAGGAGTGATTACCAATGCCTTATAAAGTTTCCAGCCACCGAGCACTTATACTGGGAGGAAATTGCATCCCTGCACTGGAACTGGCAACAAAATTGCTAGAGCAAGGGACAACTCCCGTACTTACCTGGAGAAGCCTGGACGGCCGGGAGCAAATACGTGAACATCTCCAGAACCAGGCTAGCGGTTACGAAACCTGCAGACTGGATTTCCAGGAACAAGCCAGCTTGCAAAACCTGGAACAAATCCTCCCCTCCGGGATCGACTCCTTGATCGATTTCGCCCACGGAGAACTGGAAACTCTCTTGGCAGGCACGCATGATGACCAGATATACGAGTATTTTTCAGCAAACATTTCCTTCCGGGCCGCGGTTGTCAAAAGGGTGGCCCAGGCAATGCTCGCAAACAGAAAAGGCAGAATGGTGTATGTCTCTTCAACTGCTACTGTCCTGCAAAATCCGGGTCAGGGGTTTTACGCTGCTTCCAAGTCCGCGGCAGAAGCCTTGTACCGCTCTGTGGGCCTGGAAATGGGTAAAAAGGGAATCAGCACAGTGATCCTGCAACCCGGATATATAAGCTCCGGCAGGGGAAGGCGCTATCTGGAGAGCCAGGGCAGACAAATGCAATCCGGCAAATCGGATCCGGAAATACTCACCCCCACCCAGGTTGCCGATACAGTATGCTTTCTGCTATCCGAGGCCGGAAGCGGTTTCAATGCAAGCACACTCAGAATGGACGGCGGCCTTTGTTCCAGGAAATAATTCGGCATGCAGGTTTTGCAGCTTCACCCCCGGTTTTAAAACAAGGCTCCATCATCCGGCAAGGGCTTATCTTGGCATCTTTCACTCCGGGAACAAAAACCTGTTCCATCCCATTCCGATCTTTTACTGTAATTACCTATTGATGGGTTTTAAAAATTATCTCCCTCTCGGCTTGATCTATTCTAAAGGAAGAACTTTTCAAAAAATCCATTCCCAGGATACCATCGATGGTAGTGGTTTGGATTGGGCCGATTTCAGCAGTTGCAACAGGGAGACCTTTCTTGGCAAAGGGTCCGAGAACTAGCGAATCCAGGGAATACAATCCTGCTTGCAGTTCTTTCTCAGCTATGGTTTGCAAAGTAATGGTCCCCCTGTTTGGAAGTTCCAGCTTCCCGGCAATTGAAGGGGAAATTACTGTTATGGAAGCCCCGGTATCGAATATCATGTTTGCTTTTTGGGTACGATTCAATAAAACCTCGACAACGATATGCTTGTTTATGTTCTTATATGGAATCCGGAAGTCTTTTTTATCCGCTTTCCCTGTATTCGATTCAAGCCGGTCCAGGGTCTGATTAATGCTTTTTAAATCTGTATACTCATGTATGTTGTATTCTTTTCTTTGTTTTTCAGTCGCATATTTCCAAAATAGGGCAAAATGCTTGTCTGCCTTTGCAAAATTGGCGTTTTTCATACAAGCAGCAGCCAAGAGGTAATTGGCTGGGGCATGCTCCGGATTTTTCGCCAAGATTTTTTTATAACAACTTATTTTTTTCAGAGTATTTTCCAGGGTGTTACATTCCTCTAATCTTTGTTTGACTGTCGGGTTATTTCTCTCCCTCCCGGACTTGCCCAGAGGTGAATTCTTCTTATTGAAGCTACTATTTCCTAGATTTAATGTTTCCAGGGTCAAGTTACCATCACTACCTTTTTTTGAGGAACGAGCATCTTGTTTGGGATCACCACCCTTGAACTTGTCCGGCTGATTTCCAATGCTACCGGTTTGATTTGTTCCGATTTGTTCTGGAACCGGTTCGTTAAGATAATATCCAAGCGCTCCGGCCAAAAATATTAATATTATTAGCAGAATAAATTTTATACTTCGCATCTTGTTTGATAAAAAATTCAGCTAAAACATACTATTAATTAATAACACCCCTGAAACACAAAAACTTTCATGCCAAAGCCTGAAAACAGGCATAGCCGCCTTCCTATTTGGACGCTGTGTGGTTGAAACCGGCGACCTCTTCTTGATCCAGCGACTAGGACACAGGATTTGGGCAATAGTGGTCAGCTTTCTTGACAGTAAACACTTTATTCCAATCAAGCGATTGCTACTTTTGGATTCGGACCATATTCGTTTTCGCCTTCCTGGCTGTCTTGGACCAGAAAAATTAGCAGGACAATAGCCCCAACAATCGGAATTAACATAATTAGTAACCACCAACCGGTACGATCAATATCGTGAAGACGCCTAACAGCAACTGCGAGGGAAGGCACTAATACCGCTAAATTATACAGGTTTGGAAGTATGCCTGGGCCTCCTGCTATTGCTTCCAAAGACCATAAGACAATTACGATAATAAAATTGAACAATACGAACATCCAGTATTCTTTTCGTTGTGCTCGTCCGGCAAACACCGCATATTTTCTCAATACTTCCAGATACCAATCCATGATTAAAATCTCCCTTACCCGAAAATTGACTGTATCGGGCAGCAGTTTTGTAATTTAAAAACTACTTTTTAATCTTTAGAGTTATCTTGATACTCTTTCTCCCGTTTCTTTTCATCCAAACGCATTTTCCGACGTACTAGCGCTTCCTGATTTCTTCTCTTCTCTGATTCTGTTTCCAGAATGAGTTGCTCTACGGATTTAGGTTTCATGTTTTCGTCCAGGGATACATATGTCAAATAAGCTGAGGCAATATGAAATCTGTCCCCTTTGAGCAGACGCTCGGCCTCCACTCGCACCCCTATTTCCATAGATGTTGTGCCAACCATATTCATGCTAGCTTTGATTATCAATAAATCCCCTATGTAGGCAGGATTGTGAAAATCGACACGGTCTACGGAAGCAGTGACAGCATTGCTGCGGCAATGTCGAACAGCCACTACACCGGCAGCACTGTCTATCAATTTCATTATAGTCCCGCCATGCACATTACCAGCCACATTGGCATCTTCCGGTTGCATGATCTGTGACATGGTAACGCTGGTTTCGCTAACTTTCTTACTTTCCATGTTTTCTCCTCAATACTGTTTTGAATCTTTTAGAATCAGTCTGTACCAGATCCCCTTAAAGGAAATCAAAAAATTATAAGGACGCGTATCTTAATACGTCGACGAATAATTTTGAAGATTGACGTATTCAGACTTCAATCTGGCAGTTTCCGGATGAAAACTACTTAATGTATTATTCTTAACGCATTCTAAAAATCAAATCAATAGAACCGTAAAAAACTGCAAATGTCTCAGGTCGGCTGGTTGCTCAAATCCTTGGAACGCGGACTGCATCCATATCAGGAGTAAGTGGAAGGACTTTGAACCTACATCTCGACGTATCTGGAAATAGCTGGGCTAAAAACGCCAGTTTACTAAGACCATCCCCCTGGCGAGTTCATCCGGGAATTCCTTGAACCATTTGTTTTCATTAATCACATTCACTAATCCAAGCTGGAGAGCGGTATCTGCTGTTTCCGCGAAATTAACCATTCCCAACTGCAAACCCTTTATCTTGCGGGCATAATTCAGAAAACCCCACTGCCAACCGAAAAAATAATCCTTTGTATAGTTTACAGACGACCAATGAACTCCCTTGTAACTGTCAGCATAGTTCAACAAAAAACTCCAACTGAAACCGACACTTTTACCGGTACTACCACTGACAACACCCAGAGACAAAGCTTTCTGCGGGTTCTCGCTCCAGATTCCCAGAGAGAGGCCTTCAATCATGATATCGCGATCCTGGATGGCAATCTGGGGCGTCAGACTCAGCTGAAAAGGACTGCTTTCAGCAAGGGCTCCAGAAGCGGACATGAACAAAAAGGACAAAACTGCAAACACTAAAAAAACACCGAAAAAAAACTTTTTCATAATTCATTCTCCTTTATTTCAAGATTCAAAACATGGGAGCACTATCCTTCATCAGTTGAATCACTGTTCCACGGGAGATCTTTGGGAGCAGCCTTTTGCCACTCCTCAACAATCCTTTCTGCTTCCTGCAAGTCCTCTTCGTAAACCCTAATCACGCCCCAGCCGTATTGTGTTTGAAAAAGGCCATCATATGCAGTATCATGAAATGATCTTATTTCCGCATATATACCATATTCCATTAAAACAGACTTAATTGCATACGCTTCTGCTTCGTTATTAGGTTTCATCAAATTTTTCATTGTTTAGCATCACCTCTTCTGTCAAAAATATCACAACTAATTCGTGCTTGAACGAAAACTTACCCATCTACTTCGTCGCTGCAAAATTTTGAAATCCTCATGTATTAATCACTGCGGTTTCAAAATTTTTTGCTCCTTGTATATGGGCAAGTTTACGTTCAATCACAGTTTTCGGTCAGGCACTAATTCAATTAAATCTATCTTCCAGTTGGAAAGAAAAAAAGATGTAATTACGTGATTACGTAAGTATAAAAGTTGGAAGCCCATTATTCAACAATTACAGGATCATTATCGCTACTTCGTAGTCGAGCTTGCCCATGCTTCGTTGCACCCGCTAGGGGATGAGAGTTTTTTATGGGAACATCTTGAAAGAATTAAACGAATAAAATACATCTTTTCAGATAACGAACCAGAAAAGACCATGAGTAACTTCCTGGGCCAAATATTGAATCAGCCTATTTATAGTCAAGGATTTCCCTTACTTTTAGGCAAAGATCCTGAACCGAAAACGGCTTTTGAATAAAATTCACTCCCTGCTCCAGGATGCCGTGATTGCTTATAACGTTTTCCGGATAGCCGGACATATATAGTACCCTGGCCTGGGGAAATCTCTGGGTCACTTGCTCAAACAAGTCCTTTCCGTTCATATCCGGCATAATAATATCGGTGAGCACGAGATCCAACTGGCCGGAGTGTGATTGGAGCAATTCCAGACAATGTCCTCCATTATCTGCGTATAAAACATTGTAGCCATGGTCCTGCAGGACCTCCACTGTCATTTCCCGTACCATCTCATTATCTTCTACAACAAACACTGTTTCCTGCCCACGGGCCTCTCTTCTTTGATCCTGCATAATCATCGGGTCCTCTTCCCGGGCTGATTCAGACACCGGCAAATAGATCTTGAAAGTAGTTCCCTGCTCGGGTTCACTGTAAACCCAAATGTTTCCCTGGTGCTGTTTCACTATCCCGTAAACCGTGGCCAATCCCAGGCCACTTCCTTCTTCCAGGCCCTTGGTGGAAAAAAATGGCTCAAAGATGCGCTCTTGTGTTTCTTTATCCATACCCGCACCGGTATCACTGACCTCCAACAAGATATACTGCCCCGGAGACATCTCCATATGCTGATCTGCATATTTCTCATCCAAATACACAACTTTGGTTTCAATTGTCAGAACACCCCCACTTGACATGGCCTCCTGTGCATTTACTGCCAAATTGAGGATGATCTGCTCCAGTTGGCTTCGGTCCGCATAAACATAAGGCAAGTCGTTGGCTAGATGGAATTCTATTGTAATATACTCGCGAATGGTTTTATTTAATAGTTTCTGAAAGTTCAAGATGATCTGATTAAGATCCAGGGACTCCATCTTCAAGGTCTGTTTTCTGCTAAAGGCCAAAAGCTGCTCCACCAGGTCCCTGCTTCGCAAGCCGGCATGATTGATAAATTCAATCCATTTCTTGTGACTCTCATGGATTCCAGCATCCTGAAGCAGCATATCAGTATAACCAAGAATCGGCACCAGCATATTATTCAAATCATGGGCAACCCCACCAGCCAAACGTCCCACTGACTCCATCTTTTGAGACTGGAGCAACTGATCCTGCAGTTTCTTTCTTTCCTCCTCCACCTGCTTGTGTTCAGTAATATCCACCATGGATGCCACACTTTTTTTAGTGTTAGGAATGACACCGATTGTCATATGCCCATGGCGAATTTCTCCATATTTATCTACAAATCTGAACTCAAACTGATCAGGCACTTGTTCATTCCCATTTTGCCTTCTTTCATAGTGATATTTTTTTAGCCAGTCCAAATCCTCCTTTATTGCAAATTCGGACCAACTCATTTTGCCTTCTACTTCCTCCCTGGAACAACCTGAAATCTGTTCGAACTTCTTATTTACCATGGAAATGGTAGTATCCGGTTCAACAATATAGGTAGCAGCTCCAGTATTTTCAAAAACCGTTCTGTATTTCTCTTCACTCTCGCGCAACTTCTCTTCTGCCTTCTTGCGCTCTGTCACATCGGTTATAAAGCCCTCCAGTATCTCATAACCATCGACATCCACGCCTATCAATTGCCCCTGTTCCCATACCCATTTTTCCTGACCTTTCTTTGTTGTTATCCGATATTCGAGCTGATATCCATTCTTATCACTTATTTCCTCCTGGACTCGTTCCCAAACCTGGCCTGCATCATCCGGATAAATCAGGTCTCCATACTCCGGGTCATCCCTGTAGATCATCTCTTCTACCGAATACCCTGTTAATTCTTTACAACCCTCACTGACAAATCTCATGGGCCATCTGGATTGATTGAAACACCTGTATACCATTCCGGGAAGATTGCTCATAAGTGTCTGCAACTTGCGCTCATTCTCCCGAAGGGATATTTCAGCACGCTTTTGTTCGCTGATATCCAATAATATACCGTGAAAGACCAAATGGTCCTTGTGCTGCCTGGGAGTCGAAAGTCCCTTGAACCACAAGATCTCGCCACTATCCTTCACAAAGCGCCCCTCGAAATCCCAGTTTTTTCTTTCGGAAACCGCGGTATGGATCGAGTCCCATAACCTGCCGCGATCCTCCTCGTGAACATGGGACAGGAATTTTTCAAACCATCCTTCTGTATCCAAAGTCATACCCAAGATTTGCTCGACACGCTGACTGACATAGAGAAATCCCATTTCACCGGATTTGGTAACGTAAAACTGGTAAACCACTCCTGGTATGTTGGCAGCTATATCGCTTAATTGCTCCTCTCTCTTCCTCAGGGTCTCTTCCGCGAACTTACGTTCGGTAATATCATCTATTGTCTGAATAGCTCCTGTCAAATTGTCGTTATGATCAAACAGTGGCGAAGCAGTGCAAAAAAGCCACTTTCCATTTTCCCCCAAACAAGGAAAAAATTCTTCAGCTTCAAATGCTCCTTGTTTAAGAAATGATTTATATCCTATATCAGAATATTGGCACATCGTGCCGTCAAGTTGACTGTCTATCACAATATCTGCTAGCAAGGGCCTCTTATCAGTGTAAAACGGTTTCCAATGTTCACTGGTCCCGCGCATATTTTCAGAACTAAAACCTGTTAATCTTTCACAGGCGCTATTCCAATGCGATATTTTGTGCTCCCTGTCTATCACAAATGTAGCTATTGGACTGCCGTACAAGATTTGGACCAGTTTTTCCTCGCTTTCCCGCAGTGCATCCTCGGCTTGTTCACGATCACTAACCTCTTGTAAGAGATCGGATTGCATTTCCAACATCCTCTGCCCCACATTGATCCTTGCCCTTAGTTCCTCGTAATCGTAAGGTTTGGTGATGTAATCATTTGCTCCGGAATCGAGCCCCTGGACTACATCCTCCTTGCTGACCCTGGCTGTAAGAAGAATAATATAAGTCTTCTCCAGTGCTTTTACACCTTGAAGTTTTTGACAAAGCTCCAACCCGTTCATTTTCGGCATCATAATATCCAAAACAAGCAAAACCGGAGCGGTTAGCTCTTGTAGCAATTCCCATGCTTGCTCGCCATCTTGAGCCTCTACAACTTCGTAGCCCTGTTTTTTGAGCATACTGCTGAGGGAATGGCGGGATATATCGTCATCTTCAGCTATAAGGATCCACATTGCTCAACTCTTTGATTGATAGATATCTTTTCCCGGAAAAAAATTATCCTGCCATGAAAAAGATTGAAAAGAATTTACCTATATTGACACCAGAGAACTAGTGTCTTGTCATACTTTAAATGTCGGTCAGAATAAGCACGTTAATTGTAATTCTGTCATCCCGGACCCCGTATCGGAGTACGGGGCAGGCTTTGATCCGGGATCCAGTCTTTTTTCTGTTTTTCTAGATTCCGGCCTTCGCCGGAAT
>Ga0207414_1000689_pt1 | contig 14256 bp, 11 predicted proteins | sample PonA231FremontCA_2_FD_187269 | JGI IMG/M metagenome (GOLD analysis project Ga0207414, IMG submission 187269) | Marine sediment microbial community from Fremont, CA, USA - Pond A23 Sediment 1 (SPAdes) | ecosystem: Environmental > Aquatic > Marine > Unclassified | place: USA: Fremont, California... | reverse complement strand
GGAGTTACAAAGGACCCTTTACCCTGTTCTCGGTAGATGTAATCCTCGTTTTCAAGCTGGCTAAGTGCTTTGCTAGCCGTCATGCGTGAGACACCAAGCTTGTCCTCCATCTCCGTTTCAGAAGGTAATTTTTCGTCGGGTTTTAATTCGCCTTTTTCGATTTTTTCTTTAATTAGTTCTTTTATCTGGTGGTAAATTGGTACGGGGCTGTGTCTGTCTATTGAAGAGTTATTTTCAAGCTGCAATTTTATCATCTCAGTTTTATGGTATATACCGCTAGTCAACTTTTTAACTATTTGATTATATTCATTGGAAAAGAAATGTCAAACAGTTAACTATTACATTTTCCATATTTTGAATAAAGCTTAGCTCGTGGGGGTTTTTAACGGGTAAGGTTCCAGTGCGGACACTTTGACCGTACTTTGCTTGTGGCTTGCCCTCGAATCAGTACCACTGTTGTTTAAAGATTTAAGCAGTGCTGGAAGGGGAGAATGAGAGTCTTCCTCTCCAGCTTTCAAATAGTAGCACGTGGAATAAAGAGTGCTTACTTTTATTATTGAGATGAATCCTTTTGGAATTAACACGAAACTGATTATAAAGTGTCGTTACGAGATTTTTGTTAAATCCTTGTCGTAGGTCAAAAATGAATACAGATAACAAAAATTACATAAGCGATAGGCTTATCTGGAGCTATAAGACCAGAGGTAGAGTCTACTCTTCTCCTGCAATCGGAGACGATGGCACCATCTACGTCGGCTCGTATGATGGAAACCTCTATGCCATAAATAGTGATGGCAGCCTGGAGTGGGTTTTCAGGACGGATTACCTCATCCGATCTTCCCCAGCCATTTCTAAAAACGGAACGATTTACGTTGGCTCGGGTGATCACCACCTCTACGCGATAAATCCTGACGGTTCCCGGAAGTGGCGATTCGAGATGGATTTTCTAGTACGTTCTTCACCAGCGGTTTCCCGGGATGGGACCATTTACGTTGGTTGTGAGGATAACCGGATTTACGCCCTTCATCCTGATGGATCCCTCTACTGGAGTTATAAAACTGGTTTCGTCGTTCGTTCTTCACCCGCTATTGGTAACGATGGAACGGTTTACCTGGGTTCTTACGACGATTACCTTTACGCCTTTGGTAAAGACGGTGACTTGAAGTGGCGCTTCGATACGGACTGGTGGGTTAGTTCCTCCCCGGCAATCGATGCAGCTGGTAACATCTACGTCGGTTCAAAAGATGGCCATTTGTACTCTCTCAAACCTGACGGAACTCTCCGCTGGAAGTACGAAGCTGGCGGGGAGATATACTCTTCACCTGCGATCGGCGGAGAGGGAGTGGTTTACGTCGGAGCGGAAGACGATAACCTTTACGCCATAAACCCTGATGGCACGAGAAAATGGCGGTACGAAACCGGAGGAGGCTGGTGGGACTACGTCGATTCTTCCCCGGCCATTAGTAAAGGGGGCAAGGTTTTTGTTGGGTCTTACGATGGAGATATTTATGGTTTGAGCGTGGAGGGAAACCTTCTCTGGCGTTTCGAGACCGGTGGCTGGGTGGATTCTTCTCCCGTACTGGATGATGACGGTGTTCTTTACGTAGGTTCAGGGGATCGGAATATCTACGCAATTGATACGGGCTCGGAAGGCCCCGCCGATTCAACCTGGCCAATGTTTGGTGCGGATCGAAAACGAACTTCCCGGGTAATGGTCTAGACTTCTCGCACATATTACAAAAAATAGCTCAAAACAGTGTATAATTAGTGTGATGGTATATTTTGTTCGTTCCAGGAGGTAAAAATGAAAAAGGACGGATACTGGGTGAGATTAACTAGTTTCGTGCTAATTCTCGTGCTGTTCCTGTTGCTACCCTTTTTCAGTGTCCGAGGTGGGGATACGCACTTTAACTTCGGTCTAGAGTTAAGTGGGCACGTGATTCCCTATTTTGGTTTAAGTTACATGAGCGGGGTCCGGGAGTTTGGTTTTAATTTAGGATTCGGTTTGCCCGGCGATTTGGCCGGTTTCCGATTTAACGATTTGGCCTACGAAGGTACGGTTTATTACCGATACGATTTTATAAATACGGACTTCTACCCCCGCGTTCATCTTAGAGCGCTTTCTGCACCGCTTTCCGCAGAGGAGGATACTTTCCTGCTCATGCTGGGCGGCGGTCTGGGTTACCTCTATTCCCCGAGCCGGTTCCGCTTTGGCGGAGGGATCGAGTTAAATCTCGGTCTTCCCGTCTCGGCTCTCGACAGGTTTTCCGGTCCTATTCCTTACCTGTCCCTGGAGACTAGCTACGAATTTAGCTGAGTCAGTTGGCCGGGATAACTATTGAACTTACTCGTTTTCCAATTATCGCCGAAATTATAACGAAATAATTAAAGAATTAGCGGTTTCAGTTGGTATATTATATGTTTCTGATGACCCCCAATTTTGGTTTATTTAACTATTTTACCGAGGTCAACCGTTCCCGGGAGAAGAAAAACACACCGATAAAAAACAGCAACACCGTTAACCCAATCAGGAAACCAAATTCGACTGCTACGTCACTTATCCCCCCACCGTAAATCAATAGAACCCTCAAGGCTTCTGCCGCGTGAGTCCAGGGCAGTACGTCGTAAAGCTCGAATGTACTACCGAATATTTGCCCGATAGGTACTTTTGGCAGGGGGAAGAAAGCTCCGACGATGAAACTTAACGGAACGGATATCAGGGTTCCCAGGTTGCTGGCCTGACTTTCATTCTCCGTAAAAGAAGCTATGAGCAAACCAAGGGCAACTGAAGCCACACCAGCGATTGCTGCAATCAGTACTGAGTAAAGCAGTGACGACAACCCGCCGGTCCAGTTGAAGCCAATCAAAAGGGCAACGCCGAAAAGAATCAGCACCTGGGCAACCGTGCTGATGCTCCAGGGAATTAACGTGCCAAAGAGCAGGTCAAAAGAGCTCATCTTTGAGAGCTTTAATCGCTCGAGCGTTCCCTTATCCACCTCGGTGGCCAGTGAACTTGCAACGCCGATGGCGCTCATTAAAAGCGCAAATATAAAGATGCCCGGAGCGTAGTAATCAAAAGTTGTCAGGCTCTGTGTGCCTGAAATACTTTCCGAGTTGATTTTAACAAATTCTTCGGTACGTTCGGGACCATCTGTGAATTCGGCTGACGTTTCTTGCCGAGCCTGGGTGGCAACACCTTCCTTAAACTGGTTGAGAACGCCAACGAGTATCCCCCGGGACTTGTTGTAATCTACGTAGCCGGGATCTCCTTTTATCGTGAGCTCGGATGTTATGCCCTCAACTTCCGGCAGCGACGTATCCTCCGGCAACTCATTCGAGTTCTCCCCGCCGAATTTCCCCCCGTAAAAGCTTTCGGGGTTAAAGTTCTCTTCTCCGGAAGAAGCTATGCTATTGAATTCCGTTATTATCATCTCCCCCACTCTACTGGTTACCGTTCTTCTTACGTTACTTTTGATTAGCTGATTGATTGAACTGGAAAAGTTTGATGGTATTCTCAGCAATAAAGTAATATCCCTATCTTCGAGGAGCTTGTTTGCCTTTTCGGAACCTACCTCCCGTGCCTCGAACATCGAAGCGTCGCTATCCTCAAAAGTTAGCTCTTCTATCGTCGATACGAGTTCGTTCCCGAAATTTTGCTTGCTTTGCTCACCGTCGGCGCTGGCTATCATGACACCTTCGTCTCGATTAATTACCCCAATCGGGTATGGCTTGTTTTCGCCCTGTCCTCCGCTAAAAGCAAGGCCGAATACCAGCATAAATATGGCGGGAAAAGCCACCAGGAAAGCGAGTCCTTTTTTGTCGCGAAATATCTCTTTGAGGCCTTTTATCGCAACGTAAATAAATTTCATTATTCGAGCCCCCTGCCCGTGAGGTGTATGAATACGTCCTCGAGCGTGTTGGTTTGACTAATTGACATATCGATTACGGTCATGCCGGCCTCCGTTAGTTTTTCCCTGAAGACGTTTGTATTGCCGACAGCATCAAGGGCCCTTACGACTACCCTGTTTGAGGTTTCGCTGGTTCTAATTACTCCATCTAACGATTGTAGCATTTCGACGGCTTCCGGGTTCTTCCTTTTGTCCTCGAGCTCGATTTTTATCGAATCACCTTTTCCGACACTCTTTTTGAGGTTTTCCGGTGTATCAACAACTTTAAGGTTTCCATTATCAATTATCCCAACTCGGTCACTTACCCGATCGGCTTCCTCCATTAGGTGAGTCGTCAGGATAATACACCGAGTTTCTTCTTCTACTAAGCCTTTAATGTATTCCCAGACTGAGTACCTTGATTGGGGATCCAATCCAGCCGAGGGTTCGTCCAGGACGACGATTTCAGGATGATGTATTATGCTCATGCCGAGATTTAGCCGGCGTTGCATGCCGCCGGAAAGTTCGGAGGCAAGGTTGTCCCTCTTATCGGTCAACCCGAGATCTTTCAGGACACGTTCGGCCCTTTTATTTAGCTTTCTTTTCGGAACTCCGTACATATTCCCCATAAAACGGAGGTTTTCGTAGCTGGTTAACTCTTCCCAGAGCACGAGATCCTGAGGGCAAACCCCAACTTTTTCCTCCGGCAGTGAGTCGCCCATATCTCCGAAATTTACTTTTCCGCTCGTGGGGCTCAACAACCCCACCATCATCCTGATAGAGGTGGTCTTTCCCGCCCCGTTTGGACCGAGAAAGCCGAATATTTCCCCTTCTCTTACCTCGAGATTTAAGTCTTTTACGGCTACAAAGTCTCCAAATGCTTTTCTCAAATCCTCCGTTTTTACCACGTAATTATCATCAGTCAATGAATTGCCACCCCGTTAAAATTAATAATCCTGATATTATTTTAATTGTGGAAGTTTTTGTGGTCTTATCAATGTATAAGAGGACGAGATAATACTGTAATACGCTGGTTGGCGTAGGGCGGGAAAAAGCTAACGGTTTCAACAGGGATTAGCTGCTTGTGTTAAGCGCCCTTGAATCAATATAACAGGATAATTAAAAGAGCTAATTCGGCAGGCTCGATTTTAATCATGATACAATGAGTCTCAGGTAAAGAGTCTATTTCTCGCCAAAAGCGTCCCGGTAGGTTTTCTGGTAACTTTCGGTAAACGAACTGACGAAATCGTTTTTGGGGTTCTCAAGGATCTCTTCCGGCGTGTCAATTTGAACGAACTTACCGTTTTGCATTATCGCGACCCTTTCGCCCAGGGAGAACCCTTCCGCGAGCTCGTGAGTTACATAAATTGAGGTTGCTTCGAAGTCTTTGTGGGCATTTAAGACCTCCTCTCTCGCTTTGTTCCTCCTCCCCGGGTCCAGGTCCCGCAGTGGCTCGTCAAAAAGTATTACCTCCGGAGGCAGGGTTAGGGCTCGACCGAGAGCCACCTGCTGTTTTTGCCCCTCGGACAACTCTCCCGGTTTTCTGTCGAAGAGGTTCTCCCCGATTCCAAGTCGTTCAGCTACGTTCATCACTCGTTCCTTGATCTTACCCAGCGTCAGCTGTTTTAGTTTGAGTGGAAAATTCAGGTTTGAATAGCCCCTTTCGGAGTGAACCTTTAAATGAGGATAGAGTGCGTGGTCTTCAAATACCATCCTAATCCTCCGCTCCGGGGGCGATAGACCCTCCATTGATTCGCCGTCAAATAGTATCTCTCCCGCATCGGGTTGAATCAGTCCGGCAATCAATTTCAGGAAGGTCGTCTTGCCGCATCCGGTAGGCCCGATAACCACGAAAAATTCTCCGGGTTCAATTTCCACGGATAAGTCATCGATCACCGTTTCGTCCTTGAACGACTTTCTCAATCCGGAAATCGTTACCCCTTTCATTGTACCACCTACCCCTTCCTTCTGTCGGCATACTACAGCCAAATCCACCCTGAATCAAGCGGGAGGGTGTATTGATGGTCGGATCTACACAGTGCGAGGATGTACGGTTAGCTCTTTGCGTCCAGAACGAGCCTGGCAACCCTGATTCCCAGTTCCTCCGAACCCTTCAAGGCGCGCTCATCCGGTTCTCCGATCGCTACGGGTCCGTAATGATCGTTTTCCGGGGTCCCTTGAACGATCATCCCATGGATAAGCATCATCTCGATTATCGCAATGATCGTAGTTTCGTTGCCGCCGGCCCTATTTGCAGCCGAGCTAAACGCTCCGCCGATTTTGCCGTCCAGTTCGCCATGGTATTCGACGGACCGGTCGAATAGCTTTTTGATCTGAGCGGAGGGCAAACCGTAGTAAGTTGGTGAGCCAACGATTATCCCCTGCCAGTTAAGTAAATCTTCAGTATTGGTGTTTTCTACCGACTTCAGAACGCCGTCGACTCCGGAACCGATATCGTTGACCCCTTTGAGGACGTGTTTTGCCATCTTCTCGGTATTTCCCGTCTTCGAGTGGTAAATTATACCTACTTTGCTCATTTTTTCCTCCTTTGTTTGTTTTATGCCCGAATCCAATTATTTAACCGGACACGGGGTTGAGGATAAGTGAGAAAATGATACTATAATGTGGTCATCACTGACAAATAGGGAGGCTGATGTCCAATCGATAGGTTTCAGTTCAGCTCGCTTTCCCTGGCACGGTTTTCCAGCGGGCTCGGCGTGGCAATGGTTTCAACTTTTATTGGCATTTACTCCGATATCTTTGGCCTCAGCGGCGTTCAGGTCGGGTTGATCGGAGCCGCTTACTCTTTTACCCAGTTAGTAATCCTTTACCCGATTGGCCGTTACGCTGACCTGGGCCACAGAAAAATTCTGCTGCTCAGTGGACTGTTCGTTGGGATACCGGTTTACCTGCTTTTCTGGCAGATCGGTGGATTCGGAGGGCTTTTTGGCGCCAGGCTACTTCAAGGAATAATAATCGCCCTGACCACGTCGGTTGGTTTATCTTTTATCAGCATAAGAAGCAGAGAGGAGAACCGGGGGCGAAACCTCGGAAATTATAACTCGCTCAGGGCAGCCGGCCAGACTATTGGTGCAGTTGCTGGTGGGGTTTTGGTGGCACGTTTCGGTTTTGGAGTCCCGTACATGATGCTTGCCTCCCTCTACGCGCTAAGTTTTGTGATGATATTTTACTTCGTCCCCCCGGAATCCAGGAAAAGCAGGGAGAACCGGGCTGGAGGCGGGCTGCACCTATCCGAACTTTTCTCGGGGAGCAAGTTCAGGGCCCAGATGGGGTTTGAACTCTGTTTTGCCTTCGCCAAGTCGATCGTGATCGTGTTTATACCCGTTTACGCTTACGCCGTCATCGGTTTGTCGGAGGGCCAGCTGGGTGCGGTTGTGGCGGCGCGGTACGTGATGTTCGCGCTGGGACAGGGCCCGGCGGGCAAACTTTCGGATAGAGTGGGTCGCGTTCCTCCGGTCATCGCTGGAGGGGTTCTATTTGCAGTTGCAGCTTTTGTCTTGCCTTCCCAGTCTTCATTCTGGGGGCTTCTGCTCGTTAGTGCCCTATTTGGGCTGGGTGACTCGATACGTGTTCCGGCCAGCTGGGGTATTTTTGCCGACCAGGGAATCGATACCGGGCCGGCGACCTCTTTTGCTTTCCGAATGCTGGCCTGGAGACCAGGCTTGATGGCGGGCCCGCTCCTGGGGGGCTGGCTCAAGGACCTGGCCGGTATAGCGAATTCTTTTTATGCTGCGGCACTTACCGTATCGCTGGCCCTTATTGGTTACCTGTTTTTTTATTTCCGAAGACATTCCAGGGCTTCGGTTTAAACCATTCCATCGTTTGGGGGCAGGTTCGGCTAAACGATTCTCTTTGATAATTAGGTCGTTGTCACTTCTTAGCTGCTCTATTACCATTAATTGGTATTGGAGAAGTTTCATTGCTTTCAACAGTCATCCCGGTGATATAGAATGGGTAAGCTGGAAAGGATAGCAAAAAAATTGCTGAGTAAAACGGGGGTGTCCGATTCGGGAAGCGGTAGTGATTACTTCTCGCGAATCGGCCCGGGTAAAAACGACCCTTACCGGATGAAGGAGAGGCTACTTGAAAAATACAGGGATAGCGATATCCTCGATGAAACCGAATTTTCAATCATAGAAAACGATTACGGGAAAACTCTTCACCGCGTGGAGCGCATCAACAAACCTTTTAAAACTCCAGGCACACAGCCGGACGATATTTTGAGCGACTTAAAACTAATTCATGGAATCGGAAAAACGAGGGAACAAGAGCTAAAAGAAGAGGGGTATGCTACAGTGCCCGAACTCATAGACCACGACCGCTGGGGAGAAAAGGCGGCATCTATCGTTCGGTTGTTTAGGGAAGACGATATTCAAAAAGCTTACGGAATACTGCGAAAGTGGAAAAACCTTTCCGACCCCGACCTGGTCAAGCTGGCCGGTCTGCTTGAGAAGGAGGATTTCGCTTTCGTAGATATCGAGACGATGGGGTTATCCAACCAGCCGATATTCCTGCTGGGGATAGCTCAGCCCGTTGCAGCTGGAATTCTTGTTCACCAGTACCTGGCGGGAGATTTGAACCAGGAGATGGCGACTCTGGTACAGTTCTCGCGAAAACTCGAGGAATTGGGGCTGATACTGACCTACAACGGAATGAACTTTGATATTCCTTATATCGAGCGCCGGCTGACCTACTACGGAAACCGGGTGAAGTTTTCTCACCCGCACCTGGACCTTTACCTCTTCACTAAAAGATTTCTCGGAGAGGAAGTACAAAATTGTCAGCTAAATACTATAGAACGGTCGGTTCTTGGAATAGAGAGGGATTTTGACGTCCCAAGTCGTCTGGTTCCCGACTTCTACAAAACTTACAGGGAAAGCGGCAATCCCGGTCCGCTGCTCCCAATACTCGCCCACCACAGACAGGACGTGCTGAGCCTGGCCGATCTTTTCCAGAAAATTACCGAGGTCACTCTGGATGGAAGTAAGTAACGTAATAGAAGGCCTGAAGGAACAGATCTGGTACGAAGGCCAAATGGAGCACGTCGAACTCCTGCCGGCCCAGGGGGCCGAGTACGGTGATGCCAGCTTTGACGAAAGGATAAAAGATTTTCTGGACTCACGGGGAATTGATTTGTTCTCGCACCAGGCAAGAGCGATAAACCTGATAAAAGAGGGAAGGAACGTAATTATCACTACCCCCACTGCCTCGGGGAAGACCCTGGCTTTCAACGTACCCGTCATGGATCGAATGTTGAATCAATCGGAAAGCCGGGCTCTTTACCTTTACCCAACGAAAGCCCTGTCTCGAGACCAGCTTCAGACTATAAAAGAAATGGAAGCGGCTCTTGACCTGGAGCTGGAGCCTCGTGTTTACGATGGCGATACCCCCCGAGGAGCACGACCGAAAATCAGAAAGGAGTCCCGAATCATAATCAGCAATCCCTACGGGATCCATCACTACCTGGAATGGCACCACAAGTGGCGGGATTTTTTCCAAAATCTTGATTACGTTGTTTTGGACGAGGTACATAGCTACCGGGGCGTATTTGGGTCGAACGTTGCCATGGTAATAAGAAGGTTGAAGCGGATTCTGGAACACTACAATTCCAATCCTCAGTTCGTATTGTCTTCGGCCACTATAGCAAATCCACTGGAGCATGCAGAAAAACTTATCGGGGAAAGTTTTTCCCTGGTAGCAGAGGATACATCTTTTCAAGGAAATAAACACTTTATCTTCTGGAACCCTTTAAGCAATCCGGATAATTCAGCCCACAACCAGACGAGTAAACTGGTTTCCTACCTGGTCAATAATGATCTCCAGACGCTCTGTTTTACTCTTTCCCGCCGAATGGCTGAACTGATCGCGGACTGGAGCTCGGGACGAACTGAGGAGGCAGTTCGAGCCTACCGCGCCGGCTACAGGCCCGAGGAAAGGCGAGAAATTGAAAAGGAGCTACGGGAAGGCGAGCTAAGAGGGGTTGCGGCTACTAACGCGCTTGAACTGGGGATTGATATCGGCGGACTCGATGCGGTAGTTATATCGGGTTACCCGGGTACGATTACCTCCAGCTGGCAGCAGGCCGGAAGAGCCGGCCGGGGAGACGAGGACTCTCTGGTCGTACTTGTCGGCTTCGAAAACCCGCTGGATCAGTATTTTCTCAAGCATCCGCGAGAGTTTTTCGAACGGGACAACGAACGGGCGATAGTGGATACGGAGAATCCGAACATCACCATGGGACACCTTGCCTGTGCTGCGACGGAGTTACCGGTTCTAGATGACGAATTTCTGGGAGAAAATTACTCGGCAGAAATGGAATCGCTCGTAAAACAGGGGGTCTTGCAGGAAACACCGAACGGAGCAATGTTTGTTGGTGATTTCAGAGCCAGCGCCGCAGTTAACCTCGACAACATAAGCAGTTCGACTATAAAGGTTATCCACAACGGGGATTTGCTGGAGACCATGGACGTGGAGCAAGCTTACAGAGAGGCTCACGAAAACGCCACCCTGCTTCACCAGGGAAGGAAGTATCTAGTTAAGGATCTTGACCTGGAGGAAAGAGTTGCGAGAGTGAGCTGGGAGGAAGTTGATTACTTTACTCAGTCTGCTTCCCGGACGAAGCTCGAGGTCGAAGCGCAGGAATCAGTGAATAAATTCAAAGACGTAACTACTAAATTCGGACGTGTATCAGTGTCTGAGCTGTACACGCACTTCAAGGAGAAGAAATACGATCGGGTAATTGGGGTTCATCCTCTGGATCTGCCGCCACTTGAATTTGAGACGGAAAGTAGCTGGTTCAGAGTGCCGGAAGAAATACTGACCTCGGTCGAGGATAAAGGTCTGGATCCGGAGGGAGGTTTGCACGCGGTCGAACACGCCTTAATCTCAATAACTCCCTTTTACGCGATGTGTGATCGTTGGGACATTGGAGGATTTTCCACCCGGCAACACGTAGAAGGTGGGGGAGCAGTTTATATCTACGACGGGTACGAAGGCGGTATAGGGATAACCGAGGAAGTGCACGAAATTTTGGACGAGTTACTCGAAAGCACCCTGGAGCTTATCGACGATTGTGACTGCGACGAGGGCTGTCCCTCTTGTATCTACTCGCCTAAATGCGGCAACGACAACGAACCACTGGATAAACGGGCGGCAATTTTCATACTGAAAGAACTCGGGAAGCGTTTTGGTTACAGTTAAAGTGTGGCAGGAAGGTCCGGCTGGATAATTAGTTATCCCGCCCCGATTTCTTGGAGCGGGATAATAAGTATCGCGTGATATTAACCAGTATCCCTGCCGTAATCCTGGAACTTGTCCGCAAGAACCTCCAGTTCCTCTTGGTCCAGTGGCTCCGGAGAGATACCGGTGCTCAATACCCTGTAATAGATTCTGGCCAGCTCTTCGATCAGTCCAGCAGCCTCGTAGGCGCTTTCCAGGTCACTTCCTACCGCGAGAGCGCCGTGTTTTTCCAGCAGGACGCCGTTTCTATCGCCGATAGCATCTATGGCGGCATGCGCGATCTCTTCCGTGCCATAAGTGGCGTATTCGGCGATCGGTACTTTGTCCCCGATGTTGGCAATTAGATAATAAATTGGCGGGATGCTTTTCCCCAGAGTCGCGATTGTCGATGCAAACGGGGAATGAGTGTGAACGACTGCGTTGACGTCTTTTTTATTCTTATGAATTAACGTATGCATCGGGGTCTCCGATGACGGTTTCGTTCCATCGCTGTCGAGAAGTTTCCCGGAGTAGTCTACTTTGGGTACCTGCTCCGGTCTTATCTCCCTGTAAGGTACGCCCGACGGTGAGATGAATACGTAATCCTCTCCCGGTGGTGAATAACTGACGTTACCGCCCGTACCGCTGGTTAGCCCTTCTTCCAGCATACTGATGCCGATATCAATGATTTTTTCTCTGATCTCTGTGCTATCCATTTTTCCTCCCTCTTCTAAGTTATGTGCGATTAACCCTGCCGCTCCAAATTTGATTGACTGGCAATTTCTCTTACTTTCATAAAGTCGCTATAGGCCCGGTTCCACTTAGAAGGGTGATCCGGGCTAAAGTTTTTCACGTCCGTTGAGTTTTTGATTAAGCTTCGAGACTCCTCGATCGACCCGATTGCCCCACGGGAAACCGCCTGATTGAGAATATTACCCATCGCTGTTGCCTCTTGTGGTCCTGCCATTACCTGTAACCCAGTAGCATTTGCACAAAACTGCGAAAGTAAATCGTTATTAGCTCCCCCTCCGACTATATGAACCGTATAGAATTGACCCTCGGTAAGTGATTTGAGCTGATTTACGGCAAAGCGGTAATTGAATGCCAACCCTTCGAGAATTGACCTAACTACCTCGGCTTTATTCTGCGGGGGCTTCTGGTCCGTTTTTCTACAGAAATCCCTGATTTTATCCGGCATATTTCCGGGTTGGGCGAAGATATCCTGTTCCGGGTCGATAAAACAACTGTAACTATCTGCTTCCTGTGCCAATTGGGTTAATTGGTCGTAAGTCAGTACTTCACCCTCTTCGTCCCATTTTCGCTTGCATTCCTGAAGAATCCAGAGACCGGTCAAGTTTTTATGCAGCGTGAATTTGCCACTATGGCAACCTTCGTTCGTAAAGTTCGCCTTCATTACCTCTTCTGAAATGATTGGCTCTTCGACTTCTACCCCAAGGAGCGACCAGGTACCAGAGCTTATGAATATCCAACCTTCTTCCTCTGCTGGTACCGCCGATACTGCGGACGCCGTATCGTGGGTGGTGGTAGCAATTAGTGGAACCTGGTCCAGTTTTGTTTCTTCCCGGACTTCTTCCGACAGGTTTCCTATTTTTCTCCCCGTTGGACAGGTATCCGGCATGACATCAATGGGTAGGTCGTAGCTTTGAAAAATCTCTCGGGACCATCCACTCTTTAGCGGGTCGAAAAGCTGGGTTGTGGTTGCAAGAGAAAATTCTGTCTTCATTTTTCCCGTGAGAAAATAGCTAAATAGGTCTGCAATCATCAACAGGGAATTGGCATTCTCTAACTGGTATTCCTTGTTTGATTTGATGGCGAGCAGCTGGAACAGTGTATTAAACGGGAGGAACTGATTGCCGGTTCTTGAGAATACCGCTTCCTTTGAAATTGTTTTGAAGGCTTCCCGGAGAACCCCTTTAGTTCTGTCGTCCCTGTAGTGAACTGGTGTCGATATTAGGTCTCCGTTACCGTCCAGCAAGCCAAAGTCGACCCCCCAGGAGTCGATACCGATCGAAGAAAGCTTACGATCGGATTTAGTTCCGTATTTTTTGAGCGCATTCGTTATTTCATCATAAATCTGGAGGACATTCCAGTACAGGTTGCCTCCCAGGTTTACCGGCTTATTTGTGAAACGGTAAACCTCTCTCGTGTCAAGTTCGCCTTCCCGCATGTAACCCGCTATCGCCCTGCCACTACTTGCTCCCAGGTCTATCGCCAGGAAAACGTCGTTTTGCTTTTTCATCAAGGATCAGTGTTTAAAGTGAATCGAGGTTTTTCGATGAGAGCGTTTTTTTGACAAAAAACCGATACGAAACTGAAGCCAAATAGCTCATAGTTCAACTCATTACCCCTCTTTTTTTATGGAAACTCCATCTATTAAAATATTATTTTTTGACAGTTTTTAACTCTCCTAATTCGTCATAAAGTTCTTTATTTTGCTCGTAAAGTTTCTGATAAATCTCATGGAGTTTTCGATATACTCCGAAGTTGTCCTCCCGGGGCCGGGTTTTTGCTTCAATACTTGTTGTTTGTTCAATTGCCTCTTTAAAGCCGGAATAGATTCCAGTGCCCACCCCGGACAGAACTGCTACCCCAAAAGCACTGCCTTCCTGAACGTTTGAGTACTGAATTTCCTTTTCCGTTATGTCAGCAACTATCTGCCGCCAGACTTTGCTGCGGTAGCCTCCTCCCGTAACTCTTATTTTCGTAATTTCAGTTCCCAGGTCCTCAATCAGGTCGATGGAGTCCTTTAAGCTGAATCCAACCCCCTCCATGATCGCTCTGATGAAGTGCCTTTTCTCGTGGTTCGTAGAAATTCCGAAGAAAATACCACGGGCTTGCGAATTCCAGTGCGGTGTCCTTTCACCCTCGAGATAAGGTAGAAATATCATTCCTTTGCTACCCGGCGGAACTTCGTTAGCTCTTCTATTGTACTCCTTGTAACCTGATGCCTGGTTTTCACCCGGATGTATTTTATTAACGTCGATGTTATTGCGGAACCAGCGAAGCGTTGCGCCCGACGTCTGCATGACACCTAAATTTTGCCAGATCCCGGGTACAGCGTGTGCCCAGCACATTAGCTTTTTATCCGGGTCCGGTTTTGCCCTGGAAG
>Ga0207414_1000688_pt1 | contig 14289 bp, 13 predicted proteins | sample PonA231FremontCA_2_FD_187269 | JGI IMG/M metagenome (GOLD analysis project Ga0207414, IMG submission 187269) | Marine sediment microbial community from Fremont, CA, USA - Pond A23 Sediment 1 (SPAdes) | ecosystem: Environmental > Aquatic > Marine > Unclassified | place: USA: Fremont, California... | reverse complement strand
TCCGGGTTTCGTGTTCGAAACCGAAAGTTACGATCTTTGGAGTGAGCCTGAAAATCATCGGCAAAAACACCAGAATAAAAAACCACCCAACCTATCAAAGGCGGTGGAATTTCAAATTCCGCCGGGCACCTTTTTCGTTATGATGCTTAGCAGGTGGACCGCCGGCATCCTTGCCGGCAAAACTGCAGAGTAAATCTACAAATACAGAAATGCAACTTCCCCTTCATCAAAAGGGGTAAGCTGAAGAAACATTCCCCGCCTGATGCAAAAGGCGCACCGGCAGGATGCCGGTGGTCCACCGGGAAAACAATCTCCTTTGGCAGAATAGAACCGGGCGCAAGCGGACGCTCAGAGGGATTAAATGTTTCGTGTTTTTGTTAGCTAAATATGTTCATTCTGTGCAAATTACAATTTTTATGGATTAACTGTAACGATTTAAATATCAATGTATTTTATGAAAAAAAAATTTGTATATTTATCACCGATTTACTGACAAAAATTAAACTATTTACTATGAAACATTTTAAACCCTACGTTAATCTTATTCATTACAAAAAAACGGGACAGTATGTATTGAATGCTGTAGTTAATCTTCCTTCAGAATATTCAGTAATAGACCAGAAACAGCGAAAAGTTGACGATGACTGGATAGTATCGCTTGTTGTGCAAAAACTGGATTATATGAAGAGCCCTGAAAAAACTGCTAAATTGGAGGAGTTTAGTTTTAAGCTTGAATCCCCTGACATCAAAAAGATGAATAAAATTAAACTCGAAGTGAAACCATACGATTCATCTCGTCTTACAGACGGAGATGGAGACGAGATAGGAACGAATCTTGATCCGGACGATGCAGAGGATGATGACATGCCTGAAACATAATCTGTTTTGCAGGGAACAGGTAATTTAGTTCTTTAAATTTTAACCCAGACTTAGAAGAACTTGTTTTTATTAAAATTTAAGTCCATCTAAGACATTGTCGGAAACAGGAGTATGTCTAAAAAGTTGCTGAAAATCAGGGGTTCAGATAGCCGCTGAATAAGAGGCAAAACCTGATTTTCAGCAAATCTATTACAATAGACTTTTTAGACAACCTCGGCTTAAGATAAATGAAATCATTTTTATCCTTTTTTTTTGACATTATCAATAAATAGAATGACAACGTGAAACGAGCCATAATAATAGTTCTTATTTGTTTTATTCCCGGCTGTATAATGTCACAGAGTTATATTGATAGTTTGCGTCTATTGGGTCAGGAGGAAGAGCGGGATTCTTTGTTTTATGAGAAGTTATACGATTATACAAAGGCAATATGCAAAATTAATCCGGATACCACACTTTACTTTCAGGAAAAATATATCCACCCTTCCAGTGATACTTCTATGTTTAGAGGATTGGGTCTTTGTTATCTGCTAAAGGGTATAGTAAAAAAAGATTTGGGAAATTACTCGAAAGCCATTCACTGTTATGAACAAGCGTTAAAATACCTGGAATCAATTGATTTTAAAATAGGCGTAGCCTCTATTTATAATAACCTGGGAACAGTATATAAACGAAAAGCTTTATATGAAAAGGCTTTGGAAGTATATTTAAAAAGTCTGGAGTTAAAGAAACAGCTCAATGATAACAAGCAGCTGACCTCTACATACAATAACATTGGATTGCTTTATTATCATCTTGAAAAATACGATGAAGCAGAGGAAATATACAAGAAATCTGTGGAAATATGTAGAAAACATGCCCTGCATAATAAACTGGCAAAAAATTTTAATAATCTGGGAAATGTTAAAACAAGAATTGATGAACATGAGGAAGCAAAGGACTATTATGAGCTATCTTTAGAGCATTTAGAGCCGGGAAAAAATCTTTTACTGCGGTCTACTATTCTTGCAAATATTGGGCTGTCTTATAAAAATCTCAATTATCCGGACAGCGCACTGTTTTATTATGAGAAAGCTTACCATTTAGCAAAAGAAACAGACGATGCAAAAACTATTTTTAATTCATTGAAAAATATTGGAAGGCTGAAACTATCAACAGGCCATTACGTGGAAGCTAAAAATTATTTGAATAAAGCTTATGAAAATGCAAGGAAAAACAGCAACCACAAAAATCTGATGCAGATTTCGAAATCATTATATGCTCTTAATAAACAACTGGAAAATTATCCTCAAAGTTTGTTATACCTTGAAAAACATCTGGCTTTTAAAGATTCAGTGATGAATGTGGAAAAGGCTAAAGAAATAGAACGGCTTGAGGCCAAATATGAAGCTAAACAAAGAGAGCAGCGAATAGACTTGTTAGAGAAGCAGAACCGTGTAAAAGAACTGGAACTGGCCAAACAGCGCGAAGAAAAAGCACGAAAACAATTGCAGGCGCTGGTTCTGTTTGGAGTTGCCGGCCTTGCCATTGGCCTTGCCATATTTCTTGGATACCAAAATAAACGAAAGAAACGAATCAATAAAATTCTGACAGAACAATACAATCAAATTGAGGAGCAACAGGAGGAAATCAAAACGCAGAATGAAAAGCTTTCCAGGTCAAATGAAATGAAAGACCAGATGTTCCGGATTATAGCTCATGATTTAAGAAGTCCTTTAATTGCAATGGATGATGTGGCGCGACTTATTCCTTATGCGATTGAAGAGAAGGATTTTGATTCTTTAGGTGATTTGTCTTCATCCTTACAAAATTCTGTTTCGAGAATTCTGGATCTTACAGATAACTTACTTTCCTGGTCAATGAGCCAGAGTGATGAAATGACGTATAACCCGGAAAATATTTCCTTATACGAAACAGGGAAGCAAACTCTGGAAATTTATTTTGCTATTGCCAGAATGAAACAGATCAATTTGATGAATCATATTGACACCGGAATATATGCTTATGCGGATAAAAATATTCTGATGACGGTATTCAGAAACTTAATAAATAATGCCCTTAAATTTACAAAAGAAGATGGAATGGTTAGTCTGGGAGCCCGGGATGAAAATGACAAAGTAACTGTATGGGTTCGGGATACAGGTGTCGGAATGGATGAAGACAGAGTCCAGTCTATATTTGATCTGGAAAAAACAAGAAGCGCTGGAACCAATGGAGAAACCGGGAATGGTTTGGGACTTTTCTTCTGTAGAAAGTTTGTGCAGGTGAATAGAGGGGAAATTACTATCCAAAGTGAGAAAGGAAAAGGCACCATTGTCTATTTTACGCTACCTAAAGCCGAAAGTGCAATTTATAGCTAATTAATACTTTACTTGCCAATCTGTTAATTATCACTTCAACTTGACAATGATTGTGTTTTTGGTTAATTTGGTTTACAAATCTTTAAAATTAAGACTATGAAAAGTATTGTTTTATCATTATGCGTTTCAATATTCTTTGCCGGCAATATTCTTTTTGCCCAGGATTATCAGCAAGATGTGATTCAAACCAACAAAGGTGATTTGACGATAACCTTTATTAAACATGGTACGTTGATGTTTGAATATGACGGCCAGGTTATTCATATTGACCCTGTTATGCGTATGGGAGATTATTCTGAGCTTCCTAAAGCAGATTTGATAGTAATTACCCACTCTCATGGTGACCATTTTGATTTAAACGCAATTGAAAAGGTAAGCAAGCAAAATACAAAAATAGTTGCCACGGAAGGATGTAAGGAATCCTCAGAGTATTTGGCTAATGCCATGATAATGAATAACAATGAAAAAAGGGAAATTGCAGGTTTAGAAATTAAAAGTATTCCTGCATACAATATTAAACACAAAAGAGATAACGGCCAGCCATATCATCCTAAAGGAGAAGGCAATGGTTACATCTTTACTTTTGGCGGGAAAAAGGTCTATGTTGCAGGAGATACTGAAAATACCCCGGAAATGAAAGCACTGGAAGGAATTGATGTTGCATTTTTACCGATGAACCTACCTTATACTATGACTCCCGAAATGGTTGCAGATGCAGCCAAAGCTTTTAAACCCAAAATATTGTATCCGTATCATTTTGGAAAAACAGATACAAATAAGCTGGTGCGGCTATTGAAAGATGAAAACAACATTGAAGTAAGAATAAGAGATATGGGAATGTGATTTGATGTAAATTCTTTATATAGTGCCTCTGAGAAAACTTTTCCTAAACTGAAATAAACCTGTTTACGTAATATTTTGTAATAACACAATCGTTTGTTATTGAGTGGGTTAGCCTTCCGGCAGCTGCCGGAAAGTTTTAAGGGCAGCGGGCAGGCCAAGAGAGTATTTTCATAGAACCACTTAATAGAATGGCTTATGAAGGCAATGGTTTTAAATAAAATTGCGGATCTGAATAAGACGAATTCTCCTTTGCAGATGGTAGAACGGGATATACCCAAACCATCAGCCGGGGAAATACTGATTAAGGTTTCTCGCTGTGGAGTTTGTCATACAGAGCTGGATGAAATAGAAGGAAGAACTCCTCCGTTAAATCTCCCTATTGTGCCGGGACATCAGGTTGTAGGTTATGTGGAAGAACAGGGCAATTCTGCAACTCGTTTTAAAAGAGGAGACAGGGTAGGCGTAGCATGGATTTTTTCGGCCTGTGGAAAATGTAAGCAATGCCTGAACAACAATGAAAATTTATGCTCCAATTTTCAAGCCACAGGAAGAGATGCGGATGGTGGCTATGCCGAATTTATGGTAGTTCCACAAGAATTTGCTTATAATATCCCCGTTTCGCTTAAGGATTCAGAAGCCGCCCCATTATTGTGTGCAGGCGCTATAGGTTACCGTTCGCTCAGGCTTACTAATCATCAGAATGGTCATAATCTGGGTCTTACCGGTTTTGGGGCTTCAGGGCATTTGGTGCTAAAAACGGCAAAGCATCAATACCCCGATTCTAAGGTTTTTGTTTTTGCGCGTAATCCCAAAGAACGCGAATTTGCCGAAAAGCTGGGAGCCTACTGGACAGGCAATACAGAGGACACGCCTCCCGAAAAACTTGATGCGGTTATTGATACCACTCCGGTATGGAAACCTGTGGTGGAAGCTTTGAAACATTTGGATGCAGTTGGAAGGTTGGTGATTAATGCTATTCGGAAAGAAAATGTGGATATAAATTATTTGAAAAATATTGATTACCCGGAGCATCTTTGGATGGAGAAGGAGATAAAAAGTGTAGCTAATGTAGAGCGAAGAGATGTAAGCGAATTTTTGCAAATTGCTTCAGATATTCCGATTAAACCGCAATATGAAGAATATGCATTGGAGGATGCCAATAAAGCGCTCATGGAAATCAGGGAAAGTAAAATACACGGAGCCAAAGTTTTAAAGATTAATTGATTAATGAGGAGTTTGGGGTTCGTATCTTTTAGTCTGTATTATTCACGAAAAATGAATAAATTGAATTTATCAAGCTATATTATAGAAACATACCAATAAAAAAATAAAAATAAAGGAGTTAATAATTATTCATTTTTTGCAGATGCGCCGATTTTGGCACATCTGCTGCGTTGCAAAAGCCTTGAAGCAGGGAACTACGTCGGCGCCTTGCAGCTGCATCAAACTTGACGCATGGATAATTCGGTTAGATATTTTTTGAAAAATACGAAAATACTATTATATTGTAGTGCAATTGAGGAGAAAGAAAGAGGAAGAAATGAAACATATTAGATAAATTCATAATAATATAAGCTATGAAAAGAACCGGATTATTTATTTTCGTTTTTGTAATTATAGGTTTAATTTTAGGTTACTTGATATTTGGCAGAATAGGTGGAGAATATGTCAGTCTGAAAACCGTTTTTAGCCAGTCAGAAAATGCGCTTGAGTCTATAGGGAGAAATTTAGCTGGTTTGAAGCAGATGAAGCAGAATATTCTTATTTCCGGAGGAGCGGGTGGCGTATTAGGTCTTATACTCTCTCTTATACGTCGGAAGTAAGCTAAAAATAATAAATCTTTTAATTTTTAAACAATATCCTTGTAATATTGTAAGTTTAATATAATGTTATAAAGGAAAAAATAAGGATTGTTTAAAAAATTATTTATTACCAGAGAATTTGTTTTATTACGGGCAAAAAATTGAAAAACCCTAAAAAAGTATTACCTTCGCCAAAAATAAGGTTTGGGAAATGTGCTTTCATCTACTAATTCAACTACGCTCTCATTAGTTTATAATCGCCCGCTTTTTTGAACCCCTGTTTTTTAGCTTTTTAGCAACTGGTTATAAAGGTTATAATCCCTGCAACACAGATAATCTGTTGTTTTGTCATGAAAAAACAGATTATAACTAAGAAATTTCGTAAAGGGTGTGAAGTGATGTAACAGCCAGAAAATGAGAATAAATAATTAAAAATTAAGACAATGAACATTTATGTAGGAAACCTTGATTATAAGGTGGATGAAAGTGACCTGAAGAAAGTATTTGAAGAGTATGGTTCAATAACTTCTTCAAAAATTATTATGGATAAGTACAGTGGCAGAAGCAAAGGATTTGGTTTTGTTACGATGGAAAACCAGGAAGAAGCAAAACATGCAATAGAAGAACTTAACGGAGCAACATTTGAAGACCGTACAATGGTTGTAAATGAGGCGCGACCGAAGAAAGAGAATTATTAAAATTAGAAACAAAGTAAGTTATGACAAAAGGAAAAGTAAAATGGTACAATGAATCCAAAGGATATGGTTTTATTGAACCCGAAACTGGTGACGATGTATTTGTGCACCGAACAGGATTAGTTGACTCTTATGAAGGTCTGGAGCAAGACGAGGAAGTTGTCTTTGATATTAAAGAAGGCGACAAAGGCCTTATGGCTATCAATGTTAAACTAGAAGAATAGAAGAAAATGAAACCCTCATCTATAACATGTTGACAAAAGTGCATGAATAAAGTATGCCGTGCCTGCCGACAGGCACGGAGGGTTCCATGGCTTTGATATATCAAAATATCACAACCAACGAAAACAACTGTTAATCAAACATTATTCAAATGAAATCATTTAGTATTGGTGATCTTAAAATATCCGTCCCTATCATTCAGGGCGGGATGGGTATCGGGGTTTCTTTATCCCGGCTGGCATCAGCAGTTGCTAATATGGGTGGAATTGGAGTCATTTCAACTGTAGGCATAGGCCTTGTTGAAGATCACCCCAATACCAGTTATAGAAAAAGCAATATTGATGCTGTACGTGCAGAGATAAGAAAAGCCCGTGAACTGACTTTTGGCCCCCTTGGGGTCAATATTATGACTGTATTGTCTAATTTTTCAGACATGGTGAAAACTTCCATTGAGGAAAAAATTGACGTAATATTTTCAGGAGCCGGTTTACCATTAGATCTACCAAAATATTTAGGAGAAGGTATAAAAACGAAACTTGTACCAATAGTTTCATCGGCGCGTGCGGCTGCAATTGTGTGTAAAAAGTGGAAACAAAATTATAATTATTTACCTGACGCGCTTGTTGTCGAGGGGCCCAAAGCAGGAGGGCATTTAGGATTCAAGTCTGAAGACCAATTATATACGGATAATAATACGTTAGAAAACCTGGTCTCTGATGTGCTGAAAGTCTCCCGTGAGATGAAGGAGAAATACAACAAAGATATCCCTGTAATTGCTGCAGGTGGTATTTATAGTGGTAAAGATATGTATCAGATTATGCAAAAAGGTGCCGCTGCTGTACAGCTTGGGACACGCTTTGTTGCAACTGAAGAGTGCGACGCTTCTTTTGAATTTAAAAATGCCTTGGTTGAGGCTCAGGAAAAGGATGTTAAGATTATAAAAAGTCCGGTCGGAATGCCCGGCAGAACAATCAGTAACAATTTTCTGAATGAAGCGTACGAAGGCAAACGAAGGCCTAAGGGATGCAAACACCGGTGTATGATTGCCTGTGATCCTAAAACAACTTCCTTTTGTATTGCAGAAGCCCTGCTTGAAGCATACCGTGGTAATCTTACCGATGGTTTTGCCTTCACAGGTTCCAATGCAGGAAAAGTTGAAGAAATTTCAACAGTAAGGGATATTTTCACCGAGTTGACGAATGAATATCATCAGGCTGAAAAAAGTGGGTAGATAAAAATTATAAACAACTTATGTGGTGACTGAATATGTTCCTTTTTCGGGAAGTTTGGCCGGCTTCCGCAGATTACTAAAACAAATTATTAACTAAAAACAAAATTACTATGGGAAGATCCAATGAAACGTACAAGAAAAAAGAAGTAAGAAGTAAAAAAGAGAAGAAGAAGAAAGATAAGGAACAAAAAAAACAGGCCAGAAAAAATAACGAGAAACAGAGCATGGACGACATGATTGCCTATGTCGATGAAAATGGAGTGATTACCAATACTCCACCGGATCCTACCGAAAAAGAAGAAATCCAGGCTGAAGAAATTGAAGTTGGCGTACCAAAAAGCGAAGACAAGGATAAATTTGATCCGATTCGAAAGGGTGTCGTAACCTTTTTTAACGATTCGAAAGGATATGGTTTTATTAAAGATTCTGAGACTAAAGAAAGTGTCTTCGTCCACGTCAATAATTGTATTGATGATGTTATAGAAGGCAACTTAGTCAGTTTTGAAGTAGAAAAAGGACAACGTGGTCCTGCGGCAGTGCGGGTAAAGCATTTTAAAGAAGACAAAGAAGAATAACACATTCTGTCTATTAAACAGTTTGTCATTTAAATATCCTGAACATTCAGCTCTACATTTTTTCTGTCTAAAAATATAGAGATTGTATGGTTGAAAAATTAAACTTAAAGAGTGTTCAGGATAAATCTTTCAAAAGGAATAGAAGTAACAGCTGGCATCAACCCAACCTCATATATTTTATCATAAGCGATTGTCGTTTTGATTGGATTTTAGCAAATATCTTATTAATTTCGGGGAATACGTTATAATTTTCACGGAAACTCCTATAAACTGAAAATTAAAAAAACGATATTCCTATGAAGATTTCGTTTATAACACTAAGACCAAAATATAATTCTTATGGATTATTTAGTATCGCACCTCTGGGTGTATTGTATTTGGGAACGATACTAAAACAGGAAGGGCATCAAGTTACAGTCTATGACGAAGACAGAAGCCATCTTTATACAGATAAGAAAGGGACAATAAATCCTGAAATACTCGCTTCGGATTTTATTGGAATTAGCGTTATTTCCCCCACAGCTAACAAAGCAATTCATTTATTACAAGAACTAAAAGCGCAAAACCCTAAAGTTCGTACTGCAGTAGGTGGCCCCCATGTACTTGGGAATGAGCAAGCAGATAAATTTTCCCGTTATGCAGATGTAGTGATTCAGAAAGAAGCTGAAAATATAATAAGTGGAGTTGTCAATGGTGATTATAACGGAATTATTGAAGGCCCTGTTATGGAGGATCTGGATATTTTACCTGTTCCCGACTTTAGCCTCCTTCATTATACCAAAAATAATTTTCTGGATTTTTTCAAATTAACTCCCATATCCACAACAAGAGGCTGCCCGAGAAATTGTGAGTTCTGCACCGTTAGCAATATTCATGGGAAAGTTGTGCGGCGGCGTTCTGTAGATTTGATTCTTAGAGAATTACGTCAACGACTTTATGAAGGATATAAACGAATTTTTTTCGTTGATGATAATTTCTCCGTTCAACCTTCCAAAAGAATCCCTTTACTCAAAGCAATGATTTCTGAGAGAAAAAAAGGAAGCTGGTTTGAAAGTATCATTATTCAGGATGAAGTTCCTGCTATTTTAAAAGGAGGGGAGAAATATGTGCAGCTGTTAAAACGAGCTGGAATTAAGACTGTTATGCTGGGGGTTGAAAGCTTTGACGATGAAAAACTACGCGCAATGCATAAACATCATAAAGAAAGCGATTCAGAACAGGTAATACGGTTGTTGCAAAAACATGGTATAATCATCTACGCGTTTGGTATGGCCAAACCAGAACTTGATGATAAAAAGAGCATTCGTAAACAATTTGATAAATTAAAAGAAGTAGGTGTGACTTATGCTGATATGACTATTGAAACTCCTGTGCCTGGTACTTCTTATTGGGAGAAATGTAAAACAAAACTAATTGCTAAAAGAAATGGAGAACCTGATTGGGATAAGTGGACGTTTCTTTCTGCAGTAATTCCCACGAAACATATGAACCCTGAAGAATTCCAAAATGAAGTGAAGCGTAATATGCAACGATTTTATTCTATCCCCCGGGCAATTAAGTTATTTTTCAGAGGTAAAATACGTAAAGCTTTAACTATTTTGTATGTATGGTATATCTCCGGCAGAATGTATGGATAAATGATTAGCGTTTAATGCTAAATTGGTTTTTCTTATAAAGATAAATTCTGTTATCTTCCTTCAGTCTTAAAAATTGGTATGAATTTTGTTAAATTAGCACAAATTATTCTTACAAAGGATTCACTAATTATTTGAACATGCCAAAACGAACGATAATTACTATTATAGCTTTTCTTTTACTTGCAGGGTTTGCAAATAGCCAGGAAATTACAATTAACGGACACGTCAAAGATGAAAGTAATGGAGAAGTTTTAATTGGAGTAAATGTATATTTAAAAGGAACTTCTGTAGGAACAGCATCCAACTCCTATGGTTTTTATTCTCTGACAGTACCGGAAGGTAGACAAACTGTTGTCTTTTCTTATTTAGGATTTAAGTCAAAAGAATTTGATTTATACATGAAAAGCGATACAACTATTAATATTGAACTAGTTCCACAATCGAAGGATATCGAAGAAGTAGTTGTTTCTGCCCGAAAAAAGGATGAAAATATTAGATCTACGAACATGAGCGTAGAAAAATTAGATAGCCGAACTATTGATAAAATTCCTGTATTAATGGGAGAGGCTGATATGCTCAAAACGCTTCAGCTCACACCGGGAGTAAAATCAATGGGGAGTATGAGTACAGGGATGAGTATTCGTGGAGGCGGCAGAGACCAAAATATGTTACTCCTTGATGAAGCTCCTGTCTACAGTGCTGAGCATCTATCCGGCCTGTTTTCTGTTTTTAATAACGATGCTGTGAAAAATGTTGAGCTTTATAAAGCGAATATTCCACCGCGATACGGTGGAAGGCTTTCATCCCTGATTGATATTCGTATGAAAGATGGAAATTCAAAAAAATTTACTGGTACTGGAGGAATTGGTCTGATTTCAAGTCGTTTAACATTAGAGGGGCCCATTGTTAAAGATAAATCCAGTTTTATTATTTCCGGCAGAAGAACCTATACTGACCTCGCAGTAGATCTTTTTAAAGAAATAAACAATGATGACGATATTCAGGACTTTCCTCTTTATTTTTATGATCTGAATATGAAAGCAAATTATAGAATTGACAACAATAACCGCCTTTATGCTTCTGGTTATTTTGGAAGGGATAAATATTCTTATAACATGGGAGGTGGTAATAGCAGCGAATTTGACTGGGGAAATTATACAACAACTTTACGATGGAATCACGTTTTTAATCAAAAGCTGTTCTCAAATTTCACCCTCTTAGTTAGCAATTATGATTATTTGCTTAAAAATCAATTCAGTGCAGGAGAAGAAAAAAACACTTATTCATTTGAATATAATGCTTTTGTGAAGGATTATTCTTTTAAAACGGATTTTGGTTATTATATTAATGATTTAAATACCATTCGGTTTGGCTTGCAGTCTACTTATCATGATTTTAATATTGGCACCGTTAACGGAATAGAAGGAAGTAGGGAGTTTGATGTAAAATTGCCAAAGACAAAAAGTATTGAGAGTGGAATCTATTTGAGCAATGAACAAAAGCTTGGTGAAAATTGGTCCTTTAACTATGGAATGCGTTATTCTTTGTTCCAAAATATAGGAGATGCAACAGTAAATGTTGTTGATGAGAATTATAATGTTATAGGAGAAGAAAATTATGATAGCGGAGAAATCTATCAAACCTATCATAATTTAGAACCCCGCTTTGCTATGACATATGTTCTTTCAGATGATCAATCTATTAAAGCAAGTTATAGCAGAACCAGCCAATATATTTTTATTGCCTCAAATTCAAGAAGAGGTAATCCATTGGACGTATGGATGTCAGCTAATCCGAATATTAAACCTCAAACCGGAGATCAATACAGTACCGGTTATTATCGAAATTTCTTTGATAATAAGATTGAAACTTCTTTTGATATTTATTATAAGGAGATGCAAAATCTGGTTGCTTTTGATGAACATTCTGAGCCCCAGTTCAATCCCGACATTGAAGAAGATTTGCGTTTTGGCAGAGGGAGGGCTTATGGAGCCGAACTAATGATAAAGAAACCTAAAGGACGGCTAAGTGGCTGGATTAGCTACTCATATTCGACCTCAGAGCTTAACATAGATGGTATTCAGCATAAGGGCTGGTATCCTTCCCCATTTGACAGACCTCATGATTTGAATATTGTTGCTATGTATGACTTGACAGATCGTATCAGCATTTCTGCTAACTGGAGTTATAAAACAGGAAGACCGTTGAATGCTCCCGCTGCCAGATATGAATATGGCGGGGTTATAGCTCCTTATTATTCAGGAAGAAATCAGGACAGAATGCCTGATTACCATCAGCTTGACCTGAACATAACAATAAAAAACAAAGAAAATGCATCGCAATTGATAAATGGAGAATGGGTTATATCTGTAAATAACGCTTATGCAAGAAAAAATGCTGATGCCTTGTTTTTCCGACAGGAAGAATATAACTCTTACGAAACTAAGGCCATGAAAGTCAGTTATTATACTATATTTCCTTCGGTCTCTTATAATTTTAAATTTTAAAAAAGTAGCAGGTTATGAAATATATACATTTTGTTTTGTTTCCATTATTGGCAATTCTTCTTTTTTCATGTATGGAGGAAGTAGAATGGGAAACTGAAGATTATAAAGAGCTTTTGGTTGTTGAAGGGTCATTTACAGATGAATATAAAAAACACAAAATAAAATTAACTAAAACAGCGGATTATTTTAGCGGTGAAACAACTCCGCCAGTTGAGGGAGCGAATGTTACTATTACCAGTGAAACAGGAACAATCACTTTTGATGAATCAACTGATAACCCGGGTGTTTATAGAACTGAAGAAATGGTTGCTGGATTGGTCGGCAATGAATATACATTGAATATTCTTCTGTCAAAACCTATAAATGATGAAACAGAGTACACTGCCACGGAAAAAATGGAACCAGGAGTCGATTTGGATAGCATTCAGGCTGATCTGTCTGATAATCCTGTATATACAGAAGACAGGCCAGATATGGATTCATTGATGGTTGATGTCAGTTTGTTTTGGAGCCGTCCGCCAGTCAATGATAATTATTATAGAGTGCAATTATATTTAAAAGATAGTATAAGAAATAGTACAATTGACAACTTCTCTTTTTACGAGGGAGGTGAAGAGCTTGAAGGAACATCAGTGAGCAATTTTTATTTTTTTAAAAATCTTCAGTTAAAGGATACCCTTGTGTTAGAGAACTGTTCAGTGTCAGATCAATACTACGAATACATTAGTGGGTTGAAAAAAATCACCAATCAGGAGGATGATCAGTTTTTTGACATGTCTGGTCCGCCAGCTAATGCAGAAGGAAATATTGAAGGAGCTGAAGCTATAGGTTTCTTTAGAGTTTCAAGCGTTTCTAAAAGATCTGCAGTTGTCCGGGATGGGCGATATGAATAAATTGTTCTATATAGATGAAATCTATTCTTATTCAGGCAGTGACAATTTACCTTGCCGGAATTACCGGACTTTATAAAGGTGTTCCCGTGGGTTTCGCTATACAAGCCTCACCCTATATAACTGCCATCTTTACAGCATTGGGTTCACTTACTGCTGTTTTTGTAATTTATTTTTCAGGTACTTCCATCAAAAAATGGATTATTAATAACTTTTTTAAGCAAAAGATAGATAAGAAAAAAAGTCGATTTACCTCAATCATGGAGCGTTACGGGGTAATTGGGCTAGGATTGTTTGCAACCGGAATTATTGGTCCAATCATAACTATCATTCTGGGGTTAATGTTGGTAAAAGAAACCAAACGACTCATGGTTTCTTTAAGTGCCGGCATCATTTTATGGTCAGTAGCACTTACTATTGTTGCATCCATCAGCCTGGATATATTGAAGGAACTTATTTAGGAATTTTCAGAAGTAGAGATTTATATTAAAATGATCATCAATAACTGCTGAGTAGGAAGTATTCAGTAGTTAGTAGAAGACGCTTTATATGAATAATTTAAAAGAGACATTTCCAGAACTAGGGGCAAATATAAGTAGGACATCATTTACTAATGAATAAGTAGTAGTAGGAGCAGTAGCAACGATA
>Ga0207414_1000686_pt1 | contig 14317 bp, 19 predicted proteins | sample PonA231FremontCA_2_FD_187269 | JGI IMG/M metagenome (GOLD analysis project Ga0207414, IMG submission 187269) | Marine sediment microbial community from Fremont, CA, USA - Pond A23 Sediment 1 (SPAdes) | ecosystem: Environmental > Aquatic > Marine > Unclassified | place: USA: Fremont, California... | reverse complement strand
ATCTTCTTCGCTTACGGCTTACGGCTTACGGCTTACGGCTTACGGCTTACGGCTTACGGCTTAGAGCCCTAGAGGCCGGCGGTGTCGCGGATCAGCCGGAAGAGTCGGCGGGCGTTGGTCGGGGGCTTGCCCTGCTCCCGCTCGCGGCGGGCATTGCGGATCAGCTGGCGCAGGGCCTGGCGGTCGACCTCGGGGAACTCGTCGACGAAGGCCTCCACGGCCGCGTCGCCCTCGGCAATCAGCTGGTCGCGCCATGCCTCCAGGCGGTGGAAGGCATGGTCTCGGCGCAGCGTCTCGTTCTCGATTTCGTCGAATACCGCCTGGATGCCATCGAGGTCTTCGCCGCGCATGAGCTTGCCGACGTACTGCATGTGGCGCCGACGGGCTTCCCGCGCCTTGATGCGCTGGGTCTCCTCAACGGCCTTCAACAGGTCGTCGGAGAGCGGGAATCGGCCGCGCTGGGCATCGCTCATGGCGATGATCTGCTCGCCGAGTTGCTGCAGGCTCTGCATCTCGCGCTTGAGCTGTGACTTGCTGGGCCGCTCATCGGTCGGGGAAACATCATCCTGGTTCATGCCGGTTCCATGTCGGTCGGGGGATCGAATGTTGCCCAGTATATCAGTCCGAGATACAGGGCTGGACAATGCACCATCTTGAGGACCGGTCCGACGGCCGGTCGAGTGAGGAGAAACGTTCATGACACAGGCTTTCGATGCCGCCGCGCAGCAGACCCTGCTTGAGAGTCGCGCCCGCATGGCCCTGGAACTGGCTCGTCAACTGGGCGCCGATGCCTGCGAAGTGGGGGCCAGCATCGACCAGGGTGTCGGTGTCAGCGTCCGCGAGGGTGAAGTCGAGACGGTCGAGCTGTCTCGGGATCAGGGAATCGCCGTGACCGTCTATGTGGGCCAGCGCAAGGGCAGTGCGTCTTCCAGTGACGCCAGTGAGACATCAGTGCGTGCCGTAGTCGAGAAGGCCGTGGCGATCGCGCGTCATACCGGCGAGGATCCGGCCTCGGGCCTGGCCGATGCGCGACTCATGGCGACCGAGCTGCCCGACCTCGATGTCCACCATCCCTGGCCGCTGTCCGTCGACGACGCCACCGACCTTGCGCTGCGCTGCGAGTCAGCCGGACGTGACGTGTCGGGCATCAGGAGCTCCGATGGCGCCAGTCTCTCCAGCGGCGAGGGCGTGCGGGTCTATGCCAACAGTCACGGCTTTCTGGGCAGCCAGTGCGGCAGCCGCCATTCCCTTTCCTGCATGCTGATTGCCGAGGACGAGAACGGCATGCAGCGCGACTACGATTACACCAGCGCTCGTGCCCCGCGTGATCTGGCCACTGCCGAATCGGTGGGCGAGCGTGCTGCCCACCGCACGCTTCGGCGCCTGGGTGCCCGTCGGCCGGTCACCGGACGGATGCCGGTGCTCTTTGACCCCACCCTCGCCAGCGGATTGATCGGTCACCTGATGGGGGCGATCGCCGGCGGTGCCCTCTATCGCCAGGCTTCCTTCCTGTGTGATCGGTTGAACACGCCTCTCTTCCCCGAGTGGTTCAGCCTCGGCGAGCGACCCATGGAGGTCGGCGCGATGGCGAGCTCGCCGTTCGACGGTGATGGCGTGCAGACCCGAGACAATGTCTTCGTTCGCGATGGCCGGCTTGCCAGCTACATGCTCTCGGCCTACAGCGCCCGACGGCTCGGCCTCGAGACCACCGGCAATGCCGGAGGGGCTCGCAACCTGCGCATCACGGCGCCGCTGGAGAGCCGCGAGGCCCTGCTGTCCCGCATGGGGCGCGGCGTACTTGTCACCGAACTGATGGGGCAGGGGGTCAATGGCGTGACAGGGGATTACTCTCGTGGTGCCGCCGGTTTCTGGGTCGAGGATGGCGAGATCCAGTATCCGGTGGAGGAGTTCACCATTGCCGGTAATCTCGAGGCCATGTTCTCGGGCCTGATCGGCATCGGTGACGATACCGATACGCGTGGCAGCGTGCATTCCGGAAGCTGGCTGATCGACAATATGATGGTGGCCGGCAACTGAGTGACCGGCGCATCGGGGGTGGTGCACAACCGACGTTTGAAGGCCCAGTCGCGGGGATTGACACCCGGCGGTCAGCCATCCTCCTCGAAGCGGGCCTCGAAGAGTCGGGTGATCGCCTCGAGAGCCGCGTCGGCCTCCTCCCCCTCGGTGCAGACCTTAAGCTCGGTGCCGCAGGGGGCAGCGAGAATCAGCAGTGACATGATGTTGCCGGCATCGGCCTGCTGGTTACCGCGGCTGACGGTGACGCGGGCATCGAAGGGTTGGCAGCACTGTACCAGCTTTGTCGCGGCGCGGGCATGCAGGCCGCGCCGGTTGGTCAGGGTCAAGTGGCGACTCGGCACGCGTCAGGTTCCCTCCCGGGCGGAATTGCCCGCGGCCATCTCCTGGCCCGGCGACAGGTTGATTTGTACTCCCAGCTCGCGATGGCGCAGCTGCACTCCGTCTTGCCGGCACGCCAGGCGGTCGGCCAGCCGTTCGGCGAGATAGACCGAGCGGTGTTGGCCGCCTGTGCAGCCGATGCCCACCGTCAAGTAGCTGCGCCGACTGTCCTGGTAATGTGGCAGCCAGCGCTCGACCCAGGCGACAATATCGTCGAGCATCTCGAGCACGATCGGGTAACTGTCGAGAAACGCGATGATGTTGGCGTCGCGTCCCGTGGCATCACGCAGGGCCGGGTCCCAGTAGGGATTGGGCAGGCAGCGGGCATCGAAGACGATATCGGCATCCAGCGGCACCCCGCGCTTGAAGCCGAAGGATTCCACGGTAAGGGTCATTTGCTCGGCACGATGGCCGGCCACCTGATCGGTGATTCGTCCACGAAGCTCGTGCACCGACAGGCGCGTGGTATCGATGACCAGGTCGGCAAGGTCACGAATCCTGGAGAGTGACTGCTCTTCCGTGTCGATCGCCTCGGCGAGCGTCATGTCGCTGGCGCGCGTCAGGGGGTGCCGTCGGCGGGTCTGGGAGTAGCGTTCCAGAAGAACCCGTGCGTCGGTGGTCAGGTAGACCACCTGGTAGTCGACCTCACGGTCGTGCAATTCCTCGAGAAGTTCGGGGAACCGCGCCAGGGCATCAGGCAGGTTGCGGGCGTCGATGCTGACGGCGATGGAGGAGCGCAGTGATCTGCCTTGCTGCAGTTCATCGATGAGTGGACTGAGCAACATGGCGGGCAGGTTGTCGATGGCGTAGTAGCCAAGGTCTTCCAGCGCCTGCAGCGCGATCGATTTGCCGGAGCCTGAGCGGCCACTGATGATCACAAGCTGCATCCGGGTCTCCTGGTCATGAGGGGGCAGCCGGGCAGGCCCGAGGCGAGTGCCGTCAGTTTCCCTGGCCGGCGGCCGAGGCCTGTCGTCGAATGGCCTCCACGAGACGCTCATGGAGTTCACGCTGGCTCGTGCTGTGACGCAACTGGGCGCGTGTGTCGGCATCGTTCATCACGCCGGCGACTTGTCCGAGGAGCGCCAGATGGGCTTCATCGGCTTCCTCGGGGACCAGCAGCACGAACACCAGATCCACCGGCTCCCCGTCGATGGCATCGAAGTCCACCGGTTCAGCCAGTTTGAGAAAACCCGCGATAGGGGCCTTGCAGTGAGGGTTCCGCGCATGGGGAATCGCAACCCCGTTGCCGATGCCGGTACTGCCCAGTCGCTCGCGTCCAATCAGTCGGCTGAAGACCTCCTGACTGTCGAGACTGGGGGTATTCTGGGCTATGAAGGTGCTGAAGAATTCCAGCACACGCTTTTTGCTCCCCCCGGGCACATCGAAGAGCGCGCGCTCGGGGGGAAGGATGGCGTCCAGTGTCATAAGAGGATCAGCGGGCGCCAGCGCCCTGAGCGCGGGCCTGGGCCTTTTCCTTGTGCTTGACAAGCTGGCGGTCGATCTTGTCGGCCAGCGCATCGATGGCGGCATACATGTCGTTGTCCATGGCCTCGGCATGGAGGTCAGCACCGGCAGCATGGAGGGTGCAGGCGGCATGTTGGCGCTCTTTCTCTACCGAGAGAGTCACCTGCACGTTGGTGATGTTGTCGTAGTGGCGCTCCACGCGAGCGAGCTTTTCTTGCACATAGTCACGCAGGGCGTCAGTCAGTTCCACATGATGGCCGGTGATGTTGACTTGCATGACACGCTCCTTGCTCTTTCGGGTTATGGCTCGATTGTAACCCTTTTTGCTGTCCTGCATACCCCCTTGAACAGGGGTATTCGACAGGCCGATGATCGACATCATTTCAACCGCTTGCGCTCTCGCGACGGCTCGGGCCGGAGCCGGGATCACCCGGCGTTCAGTGCAGCCGTTTGCGCTCGCTGGAGGAGGGGATGCCCATGGCTTCACGGTATTTCGCGACCGTGCGCCGCGCGACGTCGATGCCGGCCTCGTCAAGCAGGGCGACCAGCTTGCTGTCGGAAAGAGGCTTGCGGGGAGGCTCGTTCTGGATCAGCTTGCGGATCCGCGCGCGAATGGCCGTGCTGGAGTGGGCATCGCCAACACCGCTGCCGCCGCCCACCTGGCTGGAAAAGAAATACTTCAGCTCGAACATCCCTCGGGGCGTATGGATGAACTTCTGGGTGGTGACCCGCGAGATGGTGGATTCATGCATCTCGACGACCTGGGCGATGTCGGCAAGGATCAGGGGTTTCATCGCCTCCTCGCCGCGTTCCAGGAAGTCGAGCTGGCGCACCATGATCTCCCGGCCCACCCGTAGCAGGGTATCATTGCGGCTGGACAGGCTCTTCATCAGCCAGCGCGCCTCCTGCAGATGATCCTTGAGAAACTGATTGTCTGCGCTCTTGTCCGCCCGCCGGATAAGCGCGGCATAGTCGGGCTGGATACGCAGGCGGGGCATGGCATCGGGATTGAGTTCCACCTGCCAGCCTTCTCGGGTGTGGCGGGCGACCAGATCGGGGATGACATGGTCACTGCTGCTTTCGTTGAAGGCGCTGCCCGGACGTGGGTCCAGGGAGCGCACCAGCGCGATCACCGTATCCAGGACATCGTCATCGATACCCAGTCGGCGCTTGAGAAGGCAGCGCTCGTCGCCAGCGAGCGCCTCGAGAAACTGGCGGACCAGCCGTCGGGCCTGCGGAAGAAACGGCGTGTCGTCGGGCAGGGTGGCCAACTGCAGCATCAAGCACTCGCGCAGGTCGCGAGCGAAGACGCCCGTGGGCTCGAACTGCTGCAGGCGCAACAGCACCTGCTCGACGTCACGGGTCTTCAGTCCCTCGACATCCTGTGCCCTGAGGCCATCACGGATCTCCTCCAGCGATTGCGTCAGATAGCCGTCGCCATTGACTCCGTCAATCAGGCTTTCCGCAATACATCGCTGGCGGGCGTTCAGATCGGTCATGGCCAGCTGCCATGTCAGATGGCCCTGAAGACTCTGACCCGACGCCTGGCGCTCGAAGTCCGGGCCCTCACCGCTGCCGCTTGACGGTGCAGTGCCGAGGTCCTGATAGGTGTCTGTCCAGTCGCTGTCGGTGCTGAGCTCGTCGGGAATCTCGCTGGCCCACTCCTCGTCGGGCCCATCGCTTACCACCTGCTCGCCGAAGTCCTCCTCCTCTTCGAGCATGGGATTGGACTCCAGCGCCTGCTGGATCTCGTGGCGGAGATCCAGCGTCGATAGCTGCAGCAGCGCGATGGCCTGCTGGAGTTGGGGGGTCATGGTCAGCTGGGTGCCGACACGCAGTTGCAGTGACGCCTTCATGGCCATGGGAAGAGTGCCTTCGGCTCGCTGGAAACCTCAACTCTAGCCGCTGGCCGGGGAGGCTGGCAAGCAGGAGCTTGCAACATTCATGCCACGCGCAAACATCATGCCGCCGGGGAAACAACGACTGATAAATCAGCTGTTTTCCTAAAGGCGAAAGTCCTCGCCCAGATAGACTTCGCGGACGCGCTGGTCGGCAAGGATCGACGTGGTGTCTCCTTCGGCAATGATGCGGCCATCGCCAACGATGTAGGCGGTATCGCAGATATCGAGCGTCTCGCGGACATTGTGGTCGGTGATCAGCACACCGATGTCGCGAGCCTTCAACTGGCGGATGATCCCCTTGATCTCGCCTACCGAGATGGGGTCGACCCCGGCGAAGGGTTCGTCGAGCAGGATGAAGGCAGGCTCGGTGGCCAGCGCCCGGGCAATCTCCACCCGGCGACGCTCCCCGCCGGAGAGGCTCATGCCCAGGTTGTCGCGGATGTGCATCACATGGAAGTCCTCGAGCAATTGCTCGAGTCGGGCCTTCTGCCCGGGACGGTCGAGGTCCGCGCGGGTCTCGAGGATCGCCATGATGTTGTCGGCGACCGACAGCTTGCGGAAGATCGAGGCTTCCTGGGGCAGGTAGCCGATTCCAGCACGGGCCCGCTCATGCATGGCGGCCCGCGAGAGGTCGAGGTCGTTGATCCGCACCGTGCCGGCATCGGCCCGTACCAGCCCGACGATCATGTAGAACGAGGTGGTCTTGCCGGCACCGTTGGGGCCCAGCAGTCCGACAATCTGGCCCTGTTCGATGGAGAGGCTGATGTCCTGCACGACCCGGCGGCGCTTGTAGCTCTTGGCCAGATGGCGGGCGCTCAGCGTCTTCATCACGGGTCATCCTGTTGTTCGGGCTCGAGGGTCATGCGCACGCGCTGGCGCTCCTCGACGCCCTCCGCCTCGGCACGGGCCTGAACCACGCGCCGGTCGAGAAAGTATTCCAGGTAGCCGCCGTCGAAGGTGTCGCCCCCCTGATGAAGTTCGGCCCGATCGATCAGTTCGATACGGCGTTCGGCGACATGATAGACAACGGTGCGGCCCCAGCCACGGACCAGGGGGGCGTCCGGCGCGGGGCGTTGCTCGATGTAGGCGCGCTCGCCGGTGGCGGTGGCAAGCGTCAGCTGGCCCTGATCGTTGCGCTGGATTTCCACCCGGTCACCGGTCAGCTGCATGCTGCCCTGGCGGATCTTCACATCGCCGGTATAGACGGCGGTGCCGGCGCGGTCGTCGAGATCGAGTCGGTCGGCCTCCACCTCGATCGGAGCACTGGCATCTTCCTCGAGGGCCAGGCTCGGGGCACTGCCCAGCAAGAGGCCGATGACGCCGAGGGTCAGCAGGAAGACGAACAAAGGTCGCGTCATGAGTCGGGGTCCTCGCGAGTATCGGGGGGATGATAACCGCGCACATTGTCGGTCAGCCGAGCGCGGTTGTCATGGAGCCAGGCGTCGAAGCGCTCGCCACGCATCTGCTGGGGCGGCTGGCGCAGCAGGGCCGGGGTATCGCTCCAGGCATGGCCGCTGTCGGCGTCGAAATGGAGTACCTCGGTGTCGAGCTGCCAGCGCTCGGCAGGAGCCAGGAGACGTGCATTGCCGCTGAGCGTCAGCGGATTGCCACCCGCCCCCAGGACACCGCGATCGCCGCTGGCCAGCCAGGTGCGCTGTGATGCGTCCAGCAGCCGTACCCGCGGGCGCTCGACACGGGTGATGTCATCCAGCGGCGTGTGGGCAAGTCGCGGGGTGTCGAGCCGCTGGTGGGGACGGCCCTGGTCGTCGAAACGGGTCAGCCGGGCTTTCTCCAGGAAGTAGTCCGGCTCCCCCGTCTCGCCTTCCGGCACAGGGCCCGGTCGCGTTGCCTCGCGCAGGTCGAGCATCGTCAGCGCGCCGCCCAACGCGAGCAGCAGCAGGAGCAGGCCGGTGCGAAACCCGGGACGCCGAAGACGCATGGGTCAGCGCGTGCCGTGCAGATAGGTATCGAGCACGGCGTCCCAGTGCCCCTGAGCATGGAGCAGGGTGTCGCAGATCTCGCGCACGGCGCCGTGACCGCCAACGGCCTCGGTCACCCAGTCGGCTTGCTGGCGGATATAGGACGGTGCGCCGGGCACGCTGATGCCGACACCCGCGCGCCGGATGGCGGCGATGTCGGGCATGTCGTCGCCACAGTAGGCGACCTGCTCGAGTTCCAGGCCCAACTGCGTGCTCAGCTCTCGCAGCACGGTGAGCTTTCTTTCAGCGCCCTGAAAGACATGCTTGACGCCCAGTGCGGCGGCACGGCGGGAGACCATCGGTGAGTCGCGGCCGGTAATCAGCGCCACCACGAGGCCGGCACGCTGCAGCAGCTTGATGCCATGGCCATCGTGGGTATGAAAGGCCTTGATCTCGATGCCATCGTCCTGGAAGTAGAGACGACCGTCGGTCAGTACGCCATCCACATCCAGGGCAAGCAGGCGGATGCGCCGCAGTCGGTCGACGAGTTGGCTGTCAAGCAGGCGTGAGTCGAAGCTCATGGTATCTCCAGCTGTCTGGGGGGGAAGCGAACGAGTCAGATGACGCCGCTGGCCAGCAGATCGTGCATGTGCAGGGCGCCGACCGGATAACCGTCTTCGTCGACCACGGCCAGAGCCGATATCCGGCTCTCGTCCATGATGCGCACGGCCTCGGCGGCCAGGGTATCAGGGGCAACGCGCTTGCCGGGTCGAGTCATGACATCGTCGACAAGCAGCCCGGAGAGGTCGTTGTGCTGATCGAGGGTGCGGCGCAGGTCGCCGTCGGTATAGACCCCGGCCAGCAGGCCGTCGGCATCGACCACGCAGGTGAATCCGAGGCCCTGGCGGGTGATCTCCAGCAGGGCGTCGCGTAGCGGGCTGCCCAGGCGTACCCTGGGCAGGCGTGACCCTCGGTGCATCAGGTCGGCGACCTTCAACAGCAGGCGTTTGCCCAGACTCCCGCCGGGATGGGAAAGCGCAAAGTCCTCGGCGGTGAAGCCGCGTGATTCAAGCAGCGCCACGGCCAGGGCATCACCGAGCGCCAGGGCAGCGGTGGTGGATGAGGTCGGGGCCAGGTCCAGCGGACAGGCTTCTCGTTCCACGCCGGCATCCAGGTGAGCCTCGGCATGCAGGGCCAGGGTCGAGCCTCTTCGGCCGGTCATGCTGATCAAGGGGATGCCCATGCGCTTGAGGAGGGGCAGCAGGGCAGTCACTTCGCCTGTCTCGCCCGAATTGGAGAGAGCCAGCACGACATCGCCGGGCGTGATCATGCCGAGGTCGCCATGACTCGCCTCGCCGGGATGAACGAAGAAGGCAGGCGTACCGGTGCTCGCCAGGGTGGCGGCGATCTTGCCGGCGATGTGTCCGGACTTGCCCATGCCGGTGACCACTACCCGGCCGCGACAGGCCAGAATCAGCTCGCAGGCATGATCGAAGGCACCATCGAGGCGGCCGGCAAGGGCGGCTATCGCCTGCTGTTCCAGCGCCAGGGTGCGGCGGGCACTTTCGCGAAGACGCGACATGCCGGCAACAGGGGGAGTCTCGTTGGTCATGTCGTCGATTGTTGCCTGTTGTGGGGTTTCACTCAAGAGGTCAGGCGGCGGTATGGCCGGCAAGGGCGAGCCAGCCAAGGTAGCCCGCATAGCTCAGCAACAGCAGGGCCCCGGGCAGACGCCCGAGATAGCCGTGGCGATTCCACAGCAGCAGTGCACCGAGGGCCAGGGTCAGCATCAGCATCACCGGGTAGTCGCGACCGGCTGCGGCAGGATCCGTGGCGCCCGGCGCCAGCAGTGCCGGCGCCGGTAGTACGGTCAGCATGTTGAACAGGTTGGAGCCGATGACGTTGCCGACGGCCAGGTCATGGTGACGCTTGAGGGCGCTGGCCACGCAAGCCGCGAGCTCCGGCAGGCTGGTGCCGATGGCCACTATGCTCAGACCGATCACCAGTTCACTGACGCCGAGTCCTCGGGCCAGTTCGCTGGCGCCCCATACCAGGGCACGCGAGCTCGCCACCATGATCACCAGGGTGGCCGCCAGCCACCCCAGGGCCTTGCCTAATGGCATCGCCGGGATCTCGCCCTCAATCTCTTCGTCGGGTGTGTCGGCGCGAAACAGCCACCACAGGCTGAATATCAGCAGGGCCAGCAGCATTACGCCGTCGAGGCGGTCGAGGTGGCCGTTGGCCAGCGCATAGCCCGCCAGACCCGTGGCACCGAGCAATAGCGGCAGTTCGCGACGCACGATGGAGAACCGCACCGGGATCGGCACCAGCAGTGCGGTCATGCCCAGCACCAGGGCAATGTTGGCGATGTTGGAGCCCAGCGCATTGCCGATGGCAAGGTCCGGCACGCCGTCGAGTGAGGCCATCACCGAGACCACGATCTCCGGTGCTGAGGTGCCGAGCGAGACGATGGTCATCCCTATCAGCAGGGTGCTCATTCCGGCGCGTCGTGCAGTGGCCGCGGCCGACCCGACGAAACGGTCGGCGCTCCACAGAAGACCGACGAAGCCGAGCGTGACGAGCAGCAGGGGAAGCAGCAGCATGGCAAGAACCGGAACATGGGGCGAAGGGCGGCCATTGAACATGTCGAGCCTGGGGGGTGCAAGGTGCGAAGCCGCTGGCGCGTTCGGCATGGGTTAGGATACGATGTTCGATAATATTCTCGAGGATGGTGAAGCGATGACGGACTCCCCGCTCGTGGAAGTGGAGGGCCTGCACTTCTCGCGTGGTGAGATGGAGATCTTCCGCGGTATTGACCTAGTCATTCCCCGCGGCCGGATCACGGCCATCATGGGCCCCAGCGGTACCGGCAAGACCACCCTGCTCAAGATGATCGGTGGTCAGCTCGTTCCCGATGCGGGACGAGTTCTGGTCGATGGCCAGGATGTGCATGCGCTGTCGCGCAAGGCACTTTTCGTGCTGCGTCGGCGCATGGGGATGCTGTTCCAGAGCGGCGCGCTCTTTTCCGACCTCGATGTCTACGAGAACGTGGCGTTTCCGCTTCGGGTGCATACCGACCTTCCCGAGGCGATGATTCGTGACGTGGTGTTGATGAAGCTGCAGGCTGTCGGGCTGCGTGGGGCGCGGGAGCTGAAGACCACCGAGCTCTCGGGTGGCATGGCCCGGCGCGTGGCGCTGGCGCGCGCCGTCGCCCTGGATCCGGAGCTGATCCTCTACGACGAGCCCTTTGCCGGGCAGGACCCTATTTCCATGGGCGTGCTGGTCCAGCTCATCAAGCGTCTCAACCAGGCGCTGGGACTGACGGCCGTGGTGGTGTCTCACGACATCAAGGAAACGCTGTCCATCGCCGACTATGTCTATGTGATTGCCGACGGTCATGTGATGGCTCACGGGACGCCGGCGAGCCTCGACGCAGACCTTGATCCTCGGGTCAGTCAGTTCATGCATGGAGAGCCCGACGGGCCCGTGCCATTTCACTACCCGGCCATGGATTTCCATGCCGATATCCTGGGCAGTGGGGGACCACGATGATCGACAGGATTCGACATCTGGGACGGCGCGGCTGCGACCTGCTGGAATCGCTGGGTCGAGCCGGCATCTTCCTCGGCCAGTCGGCGGTGGGCGTGCCGTCACGCGAGGGCCTGTCGCTGTGGATGCGACAGATGCATTTCGTCGGCGTGATGTCACTGGCCATCGTGCTGGTCTCGGGGCTGTTCATCGGCATGGTGCTGGCTCTTCAGGGCTACACCATTCTGGTCGATTTCGGGGCCGAGCAGGCGCTGGGCCAGATGGTGGCTCTGTCGCTGCTTCGCGAGCTGGGACCCGTGGTAACGGCGTTGTTGTTCGCCGGCCGCGCCGGCTCTGCCCTGACCGCAGAGATCGGCCTGATGAAGGCGACCGAGCAGCTGACGAGCATGGAGATGATCGGCGTCGATCCGCTGCGGCGGGTGGTCGCGCCGCGACTCTGGGCCGGCTTCGTGGCCCTGCCATTGCTGACCATCGGTTTCAGCGTGGTGGGCGTCTGGGGCGGTCAGCTGGTCGGTGTCGAATGGCTGGGCGTCTTCGAGGGCTCCTACTGGGGCAACATGCAGGCCAGCGTCGCGTTCGTCGACGACGTGGGCAACGGTCTCATCAAGAGCGTGGTATTCGCCCTGGTGGTGACCTGGATTGCAGTCTTCCAGGGCTACGACCTGATTCCCACCTCGGAAGGTATCTCGCGCGCCACCACCCGCACGGTGGTCTATTCCTCTCTGGCGGTACTGGGCCTGGACTTCGTGCTCACCGCCCTGATGTTCGGAGAGCTTTCCTGATGTTCGGAGCAAACGGATGAAGCGTAGCAAGACGATGGAACTGGGTGTCGGCCTGTTCATGCTGGCAGGCATCCTGGGGCTGGTGTTCCTGGGACTGAAGGTCAGTGGCCTGAGTCTCACGCTGCCCAGCGAGTCCTTCCGCCTGGAAGCCAATTTCGCCAATATCGGGAGCCTCAAGCAGCGCGCGCGAGTCACCATGGCGGGCGTCACGGTGGGTCGGGTCGAGGTCATTGAACTGGACACCGAGTGGTACGATGCACGCGTGGTGATGGAACTCGATGGAGAGCTCGAGGGCCATATTCCAGAGGACAGCACGGCCGCCATTCTCACCGCGGGCCTGCTGGGGGAGCAGTATATCGGGCTCTCGTTGGGGGGCGCACCCGAGACTCTCGCTGACGGCGATACCCTGCGCGATACCCAGTCGGCACTGGTGCTGGAACAGCTGATCCAGCAGTTCGTGACCAGCATGACCAAGGAGTGAACCAGATGAAGATGATGACCCTTCGCGCGCTTTTCGCCGGGCTCGTGCTGTCACTGATGGCGCTGCCGCTGATGGCCGCCGAGTCCGACCAGCGCCCCGAGCAGATGATCCGCGACAGCATCAAAGATCTCATGACGCAGATCGAGGGACGCGAGACGTACTTCGCCGACAACATCGACGAGCTCAAGGCGATCGTCGACGATAGCCTCGAGGAGGTGGCCGACTTCCGTTACATCGCGGCCAGCGTAATGGGGCGCTACTTCGGTAATGCAACGCCACAACAGCGGTCGCGCTTCGTCGATACCTTCCGCAAGACCCTGATCGATACCTATACCAAGGGCCTGGTCACCTTCGATTATCGCGAGATACGCGTGCTCGACAACCAGCAGGCGTCGCGCTATGAGGACCAGGCCAGCGTGGCCATGGAGGTGGTGGCCAACGATGGCAGCGTCTATCCCGTCAGCTACTCGCTGCGGCTGGATAACGGCCAGTGGAAGGTGGTCAACGTGATCGTCAACGGCATCAACCTGGGACTGACGTTCCGCAATCAGTTCGACCAGGCCATGCGCGAGCATAATCGCGACTATGACGCGGTCATCGATGGCTGGGCCCCCGAGCTTGACGTCGAGGAACTGGAGCAGGGCGGTCGAGCATGAGCGTGCTGCTGGAGCAGCATAGCTCTTCTCTCGAGGTCGACGGCAGCTGCCTTGCCGTGACCGGAGAAGTGGGTTTCGAAGGCGCCTCGGCGATGGCCGGGGCGGGCAGCGCCTGGCTGGCCGAGCAGCCGTCCGGCACTGAGGTGGTCTTCGACCTGAGCGGGGTCGGCCGGGTCAGCAGCGCCGCGCTGAGCGTGCTGCTGGAGTGGACCCGTCAGGCTCGCGACGCCGGCGTCGAGGTGGCCGCCGTGCGGCTCTCGGTTCCTCTCGAGCGCCTGACCCGCGTCGCCGGGCTCGATACCCTGCTGCCGCTCGCTGAGCCGGCCACCGCCTGAGTTACGCCTGTCGTCCCATCGCCAAGTGCGGTGCTTTTCTTTACCATGTGCTGCCATGAAACCTCTGCCATCGACGGCCGCGACATGGCCGTCGGCAGGGTGCTTGCGACGAATCGATGAACCACAGGAGTGCCGGTGCCATGCAACCGAGCGAAGTGAAGGCGCTGCTCGAGAGCCGACTCGACGGCTGCGAGTTCCATATTCAGGGCGAAGGCTGCAACTTCCAGGTGATCGCCGTGGGCGAGGTCTTCGAGGGGCTCTCGCCGGTCAAGCGCCAGCAGATGATCTACGGTGCGCTGTCCGAGGAGATCGCCTCCGGTGCCCTGCATGCCGTGAGCATCAAGACCTACACCCCGCAGCAGTGGCAAGCCGCCACCGACAATCAGGGGGCCTGAGGGTCGACCTTACATGGACAAGCTGATCATTACCGGCAGTGGCCCCGTCGATGGCGAGGTCTGGGCCAGCGGCGCCAAGAATGCCGCGCTGCCGATCCTCTGTGCGACCCTGCTGGCCGACGAGCCGGTGACCATCGGCAACCTGCCACATCTGCAGGACATCACTACCACTCTGGAACTGCTCGGCCACATGGGTGTCGAGGCCGTGATGGGCGACAGGATGTGCATCCAGCTCGACGGCTCTCAGGTCACCCACTGTCATGCCCCCTACGAGCTGGTCAAGAAGATGCGCGCCTCGATTCTGGTGCTCGGCCCGCTGCTGGCGCATTTCGGCCATGCGGACGTCTCGCTGCCCGGCGGCTGTGCCATCGGCTCGCGCCCGGTGGATCTGCACCTCCGCGGCCTCGAGGCCATGGGGGC
>Ga0207414_1000685_pt1 | contig 14321 bp, 7 predicted proteins | sample PonA231FremontCA_2_FD_187269 | JGI IMG/M metagenome (GOLD analysis project Ga0207414, IMG submission 187269) | Marine sediment microbial community from Fremont, CA, USA - Pond A23 Sediment 1 (SPAdes) | ecosystem: Environmental > Aquatic > Marine > Unclassified | place: USA: Fremont, California... | reverse complement strand
CAGGCCGTTGAAGTTGATCGGCGAGGCGGTGCCGGCATAGCTCTGCCAGTGCGCGATCTCGGGGACGCCTTCGAGGTGGCGGCCCATCTCCAGCATGACTCGCTGGGTCTGTTCCATGGGCGTGGACTCGGGCATGTCCACCACCACCTGCAGTTCGGACTTGTTGTCGAAGGGCAGCATCTTGAGGATCACCGCCTGCACCAGCGGCAGCGCGAGGGCGCCGAGCAGCAGGCCGAGCAGCCCCAGCCCGAGCAGGCGGCGACGCCACCGGTGGGCGCCAAGAAACGGGCCGAGCAGCGCCACGAAGAGCCGCTTGATGCGCGGGTTTACCCCCTCGGCCGAGTGGCCCGAGGCGTCGTTGCCGGCGCTCGGGTTCTGCTCGTCGCGCTGTCGGGCCAGCAGGCGCAGCGCCAGCCAGGGCGCCACCACGAACGCCACTAGCTGCGAGATGACCATGCCGGCGGAGGCGTTGATGGGGATGGGGCGCATATAGGGGCCCATCAGGCCGCTGACGAAGGCCATGGGGATGAGCGCGGCCATGATCGTCAGGCTGGCCATGATGGTCGGGGTGCCGACCTCGTCCACGGCCTGCGGGATAAGGCGCCGGGCCGCGCCGCGCCCGCTGACCAGGCGGCGATGGATGTTCTCGGTGATCACGATGCCGTCATCCACCAGGATGCCGATGGAGAAGATCAAGGCGAACAGCGACACCCGGTTGAGCGTGAAGCCCCAGGCCCAGGAGAACACCAGCGTCAGCAGCAGGGTGATCAATACCGCCGTGCCGACGATCAGGGCCTGTCGCCAGCCCATGGCGGCAAGCACCAGCAGCATCACCGCCAGGGTAGCCGAGACCAGGTCGCGGATCAGGGTCTGGGCCTTGTCGGTGGCGGTCTTGCCGTAGTCGCGGGTGACGACCACCTCGATGCCGGGTGGCAGGATGCGATTGGTCAGCGTCGCCAGACGCTGCTCGACGGCCCGGGTGATGTCGACGGCGTTCTCGCCGCTCTTCTTGGCGATGGCTAGGGTCACGGCGGGATACAGGCGGCCGGGCTGGGCGCTCGGCCGATCCGCGTCGCCTGCCGGCCCAAAGCCCATCATCACGCTCTGGTCGGCCACGGTGCCGCCACGGCGAATATCGGCGACATCCGACAGGCGCACGGCGGCATCCTCGTGCATGCCCACCACCAGGCCGCGCACGTCGGCCACGTCCTCGAGCAGGGTGCCGGCCTGCAGCGGTAGCGAGAGACCGTCGCGGGTGATGCGTGTCTCGCGGCTGCTGACGTTGGCGCCAGCCAGGGCCCGCTGCAGGTCATCGAGGGTCAGGTCGACGCCGTTCAGGCGGGCCGGGTCAAGGCGCACGTCGACCCGATCGGGAATGCCGCCCACGGTCATCACGTCGCGGGTGCCGGGGATGCGCTTCAGCGCTACCTCCAGCAGGTGGGCCAGACGGGTGAGCTCTTCCCCGCCATGACGTTCATCGGGATCGTACAGGGTCAACGTCATGACCGGCACGTCGTCGATGCCGCGCGGTTTGACCAGCGGCTGGCCGCTGCCCAGGCCCCGGGGCAGCCAGTCCTGGTGGGAGTAGACCTGATTGTAGGTCCTGACCAGCGCTTCCTGGCGCGGCAGGCCGACCTCGTACTCCAGGGTGATCACCGCCTGGCCGGGGCGCGACACGGAGTAGACGTGCTCGATGCCCTTGACCTCGCTGAGCACCTGCTCGGCCGGCGTGGCAATCAGGCTCTCTACCTCCGCCACCCCGGCACCGGGATAGGCCACCAGGATGTCGACCATGGTGACCTCGATCTGCGGCTCTTCCTCCTTGGGCGTGATGACCAGTATCACCAGGCCCAGGAGAATGGCGACGCCGGCCAGCAGCGGGGTCAGCTTGGAATCCTGAAAGACCCGCGCGATGGCACCGGAGGGACCGACGTGAGGGGGTCTGTCCGTCATGGGGACGCGGACCCTTGTGCTCGGTCAGCCGCCGGCTCGGGGTCGGCGAGGATGCGCTCACCGGCATCAAGGCCGGCCAGCACCTCGCGCCGCCCGTCGCGCTCGATGCCCAGGCGCACCTGGCGCAGCCGCGGCTGGTCGTTGTCATCGAGAACGAACACGGCGCGCAGCTCGCCACGCCGGATCAGGCTTTTTTCCGGAATCCACAGCGCTTCGCGACGGCCCACCACCACGGCCACCTTGGCCAGCATGCCCGGCAGCACGGCGGCGTCGGGCGTCTCGAGGCGCAGCCGCAGGCGCACCGTATTGCTGCGCGGGTCGGCCCGGGGGTAGAACGTCAGCTCGCCGGTCGCCAGCGTTGCGCCATGCGCCATGCTGACGTTCATACGCGGGTCGTTGCGCACCTGGGCCAGGTAGCGCCGCGGCAGGGCCGCCTCGACCCGCAGCGGGGTGAGGGCCAGCGTCGCGAAGAGCGGCTGGCCGGATTGCACGGCCTCGCCCGGTTCCACCAGGCGCTGGTGAAAGACACCATCGTGCTCGGCGCGCACTTGGGTGTAGGCCAGCTGCTGTTCGGCCTCGGTCACGCTGGCCAGGCGCTGCTCACGGCGCGCCCTGGCCGCCTTCAGCCGGTTGCGGGCCTGGTCGAAGGCCTGCTCGGAGGCGAGGTCCTGGTTGCGGATGGCCTCGATGCGCGCGAAGCGCTGGCGGGCGTCCACCAGGTCGGCCTCGGCTTCCTCGAGGCCGGAACGGGCCTGCGCCAGCCGGGCACGCTGCTCGCTGTCCTCGAGGCGCATGACCACGGTACCGGCGCTGACGCTGTCGCCCACGTCGAAAGGCAGCTCGACCACGCGGCCGCGGGTCTGCGCGGAGACGGTGCGCTGCTCAACGGCCTCCACGCGGCCATCGAGGATGAGCGTCTCGTCGAGCGTTTCCCGGGTGACCACGGCGGTGGCCGGGGCGTCGTTGTCGGCGCCACTGGCTTGGGCCGGCACGAGACTGACCAGCGCTGCCGCAACGAGGGCCAGCAGCAGGCGACAAGTGCGCGTCATGGGTGAGTCCGTAGTTTGCTGCATAAGCATATAGCCTAGCGACAAATCGCTCCCGTTGCGGCATTTTCCGCCATGCGCTGGCGGCGTGCGAGGCGAAACCCTGACCTGCATCAGCTGCCACGGCAGGCTTGCCTCGGCGAAGCACAAAAAAGGGCCGGGAGTGATCCCGGCCCTCGATCGGCCAGCGAGGTGTCGCTCGGCCTTTCGCGCTATGCGGCCTGGGACGTTTCCAGATCGAAGCGGTCGGCGTTCATCACCTTGGTCCAGGCGTTGATGAAGTCCTTCACGAACTTCTCCTGGTTGTCATCCTGGGCATATACCTCGGCGTAGGAGCGCAGGATGGAGTTGGAGCCGAACACCAGGTCAACGCGGGTCGCGGTGAACTTCGTGTCGCCGCTCTTGCGGTCCACGATGTCGTAGCGGTTGTTGCCCGTGGGCTTCCAAGTGTTGGCCATGTCGGTCAGGTTGACGAAAAAGTCGTTGGTCAGCTGGCCCTCGCGGTGCGTGAACACGCCATGCGGGGTGCCCGCGTAGTTGGTGCCCAGTACCCGCATGCCGCCGAGCAGCACGGTCATCTCGGGGGCGGTCAGGCCCATCAGCTGGGCGCGGTCGAGCAGCATCTCCTCCGGCTTGACCACATAGTCCTTCTTCTGCCAGTTGCGGAAGCCATCGGCCAGCGGCTCCAGCGGCTCGAAGGAGTCGACGTCGGTCATCTCGTCGGTGGCATCGCCACGGCCCTTGCTGAAGGGCACATGCACCTCGTGGCCGGCCGCCTTGGCCGCCATCTCGATGCCCAGGTTACCCGCCAGCACGATGACATCGGCGATGCTGGCACCGGTGTCGGCGGAGATCGTCTCATAGACCTTGAGCACCTTGGCCAGGCGCTCCGGCTCATTGCCTTCCCAGTCCTTCTGCGGGGCCAGGCGGATGCGTGCGCCGTTGGCGCCGCCGCGCATGTCAGAGCCGCGGAAGGTGCGTGCGCTGTCCCAGGCGGTGCTGACCATCTCGCCGATGGAGAGCCCGGCCTCGGCGATCTTCTCCTTGACCACTTCCTCGACGTAGTTGGTCTCGCCCTGGGGCACCGGGTCCTGCCAGATCAGATCTTCCTGCGGCACGTCCGGGCCGATATAGCGCGCTTTCGGCCCCATGTCGCGGTGGGTCAGCTTAAACCAGGCGCGGGCGAAGCAGTCCCGGAAGTACTCGGGGTCGGCGATGAACTTCTCGCAGATTGCTCGGTAGGACGGGTCGACCTTCATCGCCATGTCGGCGTCGGTCATGATCGGGTTGCGGCGCACGGAGGGGTCGGTCGTGTCGACCGGACGGTCTTCTTCCTTGATATCGATCGGCTCCCACTGCCAGGCGCCGGCGGGGCTTTTCTTGAGCTCCCACTCGTAACCGAACAGCAGATCGAAGTAGCCCATGTCGAACTGGGTCGGGTTGGTGGTCCAGGCACCCTCGATACCCGAGGTCACGGCGTTGGTCGCCTTGCCGTTCTGGTTCGGGTTGTGCCAGCCAAGTCCCTGTTCGTGCACGTCGGCCGCTTCCGGCTCGGGACCGAGCGCTTCGGCGTCGCCGTTGCCGTGGCACTTGCCCACGGTATGCCCGCCGGCCGTCAGCGCGGCCGTTTCTTCATCGTTCATGGCCATGCGGGCGAAGGTCACGCGGACCTGCTCGGCGGTCTTCGCCGGGTCGGGCTCGCCGTTCACGCCCTCCGGGTTAACATAGATCAGACCCATCTGGACCGCAGCCAGCGGGTTCTCCATGGTGTCCGGCTTCTCGACGTTCTCGTAGCGCTCGTCGGACGGCGCCAGCCACTCCTTCTCGGCCCCCCAGTAGATGTCGGTCTCGGGATGCCAGATATCTTCGCGGCCGTAGGAGAAGCCGAAGGTCCGGAAGCCGAAGGACTCGTAGGCCACGTTGCCGGCCAGAATGAACAGGTCGGCCCAGCTGACCTTGTTGCCATACTTCTTCTTCAGCGGCCACAGCAGGCGGCGCGCCTTGTCCAGATTGCCGTTGTCGGGCCAGGAGTTGATGGGCGCAAAACGCTGGTTGCCGGTGCCGGCGCCGCCACGACCGTCGGCCACCCGGTAGGTGCCGGCCGCGTGCCAGGCCAGGCGGATCATCAGGCCGCCGTAGTGGCCCCAGTCGGCCGGCCACCACTCCTGGCCGTTGGTCATCAGCTCATGCATGTCCTTTTCAAGCGCGGCATAGTCGAGCTTCTTGACCGCTTCCCGATAGTCGAAGTCCTCCCCCATCGGGTTGGTCTTGGTATCGTGCTGGTGAAGAATGTCCAGCTTGAGATTTTCCGGCCACCAGGCGGTGACGTCCGCCTTTTCCTGTGTGTTGCCGCCGTGCATCACCGGGCATTTGCCGGCGTTCTGCTGATCACCCATATCGCTCTCCAATCTGATTATCGTGTTGGAAGTGCCACCTGTTTATAGACGATGGCCATCCAGTTGGACAATGAGCGACGCCATTTCACTGCGCTGGCGCAGCGTGACGACCGTGCTCCTCGTCCCGTCCTTCCAACGTACTCTCCCGCGGCCCATTAGCTCAATGCGGCGCTATCGACTATATCGATAGCTATTCTGTATGAGAGTCGCGAGTCGGGATTGTCAGGGTGCTGGCGTTGCCCATCAGGAAGGCGCGGTTGGCTTCCAGCGCCTCGCGCAGAAAGTCCCACAGCAGGCGCACCCGGGCCAGCCGGCGCTGTTCCTGGCGGGCGGTGATCCAGAACTGGCGGTCGATCGCCACCTCGTCTTCCAGCACGTTGACCAGCGTCGGCGAGGCGCTGGCCATGAAACAGGGCAGCACAGCGAGCCCGGCACCGTGCAGGCAGGCGGCGTGCTGGGTAGTGACGCTGGTGCTGCGCATGGCGAAGTGGGGCCCGGGGTGGCCAACCACGGCCGGGTCGAGCAGCGGCTCCAGGTAGCTGAGCTGCTCGCTGAAGATCAGGTCGTCGACGTAGCCGAGCAGGCGATGTCGACCGAGCTCGGCGAGCTGGACTGGCCGGCCATGGTGGTTCAGGTACGCCTGGCTGCCGTAGAGGCGCAGCCGGTAGTCGCACAGCCGCGAGATCACCAGGCCCGGGCTCATCGGACGCTCCACGGTGATGGCGAGATCTGCCTCATGGCGGCTCAGGTTGACCACCCGGGGCAGGGCGAGCAGGTCCAGGGTGATGCCGGGGTGGCGTTCGCAAAAGGCCGAGAGCAGCGGCGCGATCACCCAGGTGCCAAAGCCCTCGGTCACGCCCAGGCGGATCTGGCCGCTGATCTGGTGGTTCTTGTCGGTGAGGCTTTCGCCGGCCTCGAAGGCGTGGCGCGCCATCTCCTCGGCGTGGGCGAGCAGCTGCTGGCCCGCCTCGGTGAGGTGGTAGCCGTGGGTGCTGCGCTCGAACAACTGGGTGTTGAGCTGCTGCTCGAAGCGCCGGGTGCGCCGCGACAGGGTGGAGTGGTCCAGCCCCAGCCGGCGGGCGGCGTCGGTGAGGCGCTGGCTGCGCGCCACTTCGAGAAAGATCTGGATATCCTGCCAGTCGAGCATGGGCACTTCCTTGCGATGCCTGCTTGTGCATGAATGCACAAGCAATGTGCCTGAGTGCCCGTTGCCACGCCATTCGACGTCTGGATAGACTCGTATTTAGTAAACTCCGTGTTTTTATACACATAAAGTCTAATGCCAAGACGACCGGCGGCCGATGGCCGGCAGGCCGACGTCCCGACAGCCCATCCTGACAGGAGCACGCCCATGGCAGTTCGCGAAATCCCCATGATCATTGACGGCCAGCCCGTTCAGTCCCAGAGCCAGGAGTGGCGCGACGTGGTCAATCCGGCCACCCAGGAGGTGGTCGCCCGGGTACCGTTCTGCACCGCCGAGGAGGTCGAGCGTGCCGTGGCCAGTGCCAAGGAGGCTTTCACGACCTGGCGCAAGGTGCCGCTGGGCAAGCGCATGCGCATCATGCTCAAGCTGCAGGCGCTGATCCGCGACCATGCGGGCGAGCTGGCGGCCCTGATCACGGAAGAGCACGGCAAGACCCTGCCCGACGCCGAAGGCGAAGTGGGCCGCGGTCTGGAAGTGGTGGAGTACGCCTGCTCGATCACCTCGCTGCAGCTGGGGGAGCTGGCCGAGAACGCGGCCAGCGAGGTGGACGTCTACACCCTGCACCAGCCGCTGGGCGTGGGCGCCGGCATTACCGCCTTCAACTTCCCGATCATGCTGCCCTGCTTCATGTTCCCGCTGGCCATCGCCACCGGCAATACCTTCGTGCTCAAGCCCTCCGAGCAGGACCCCTCCTCGACCATGCGGCTGGTCGAGCTGGCCCATGAGGCGGGTATTCCGGCCGGTGTGCTCAACGTGGTCCACGGTGGCCCGGACGTGGCCAACCAGATCGCCGACCATAGCGACATCAAGGCGCTCTCCTTTATCGGCTCCACCCACGTCGGCTCGCTGCTCTACAACCGGGCGGCCGCTGCCGGCAAGCGCATGCAGTCAATGATGGGCGCCAAGAACCACTGCGTGGTGATGCCGGATGCCAACCGCAGCCAGGCGATCAACAACCTGCTGGGTTCCGCCTTCGGGGCGGCCGGCCAGCGCTGCATGGCCAACTCGGTGGTGGTGCTGGTGGGCGAAGCCCGCGAGTGGCTGGACGACATCGTCGAGGGCGCACGCAACATGAAAGTGGGCCCCGGAACCCAGCGCGACGCCGACCTTGGCCCGCTGGTCTCGCCGCAGGCCAAGGCGCGCGTCGAGAAGCTGATCGCGGAGGGCGAGAAGGAGGGCGCCAAGCTGCTGGTCGACGGCCGCGGCTGCGAGGTGGAAGGCTACCCGGATGGCAACTTCGTCGGCCCGACCCTGTTCAGTGAGGTCACCCCCGAGATGACCGTCTACCGCGAGGAGATCTTCGGCCCGGTGCTCTGCGTGGTGAGTGTCGAGACCCTGGACGAGGCGATCGCGTTCATCAACGCCAATCCCAACGGCAACGGCACCTCGATCTTCACCAACTCCGGCTGGGTGGCGCGGCGTTTCGAGACCGACATCGACGTCGGTCAGGTGGGCATCAACGTGCCGATCCCGGTGCCGGTCGCCTACTTCAGTTTTACCGGCTCGCGCGCCTCCAAGATGGGGGACCTGGGCCCCAACGGCAAGCAGGCCATCGCCTTCTGGACCCAGACCAAGACCGTCACCGCGCGCTGGTTCGAGCCGGAGAACGTCTCCAGCGGCATCAACAGCACCATCTCGCTGGGTTGACCGTGTCCTACGGCACCCGCACGGTTGGCTAGCGCTCGATCACCCCACAGGCGAGGCGCGAACCGGCATCGCCTGTGGCCAGCGTGGCGTCGTCGGGGGGCGGCTCCTGGTAGCGCTCGGGAATGTTGGCGTAGTTGTCCGGCGCAGCATGAATGATGACGGCGCTACCGTCTTCGTCGAAGAGGTCGTCTACCGCGAGACGGTCGGTGTCGAAGCGCATGGACGCCGTGCCGTCTGCCATCACCAGCAGGTTGGGCAGGTCGCCGGCATGATCGCCGTGGTTGTCGCCCGAGGGGTTGAAGTGGCCGCCTGCAGAGGTGAAGTCGGAGGCACTGCAATCGCCCACGGCATGGATGTGAAAGCCATGAAAGCCGGCGGGCAGCATCTGGGCCCCGATGCTCACCGTAACCGACTCCTCGTTATCGGTCAGCGTGACGCTGCCGACCATCGCTTCGTTGGTATCTTGCAGTTGGGCATCGGCCGATTCGGCATTGGCCTGGCCGCCCATGGCCAGGGTCAGCGCAGCGACTGCCGACGCGCTTGCCAGCTTGTAGTTCATGGGGCTTTCTCCACCTCGAGTATCGGTTGCCCGGGCGCTCAGGCCGCAACCCGGGTCGGGAACATGCGGTGTTGGCATCTTGCCCGGCGCCTGAGACAACGGCCGCCGTTCATTGGAAGGTAGCAGAGAGATGAGTCGGTCGAGTGGATCGGAGGCGGTCGTGCGTATTTGATGAGCTATTTTCTCTGACGCGCAAGTGCCGCCAGCAAAGTCGCATGCGTGGGCCCTTTGAACAGCAGGTTTTTTTCATGAGGGTGTTAGATACCCAGCTTGAGCCAAATAGCTGATACGTTGAGAGCATCTATGATGGAAAAGCGGGGTCAGCATGGATCGGCTACCGGAAGGGGTCTACGAACGTCTGCTCGATGAAGAATTAAGAGCGCAGTTGTATGCGCATCCTGAGCTTAAACCCGTGATGCGCAAGCTCGACGATGAGACCGCGCCCCATGCTTACGCCCAGTTTCTTGGTCAGCTACTTCATCAGGCCTTGCGAATCGTCGACGCCGACAGGCGTCGGCCGCTTCTCAATCGCCTGATCGAGCTGATTTCGGCAACCGACGGCCTCGACTACCTGGCGCGCAAAAAATTGCTCGAGTCGGATAGGCCGATACTCAGCGAACTGGGGCGGGGAAGCCATTCGCTACCACATCCGGCGACCCCGCTATCTACCAGCGCACTGTTGACGGGGCTAGGCCATGACCCGCCCTTGGAGCATGAGCTTCGCGCCGAAATGGCCACGGCCGACGGCGTCGATATTTTGGTCTCTTTTATCAAATGGTCGGGGCTTAGGCTGCTAATACCGGCCTTTGAGAGACTGGCCGAGCGAGGGGTGCCGGTGCGCTTGATCTCCACCAGCTACATGGGGGCAAGCGATCCGACGGCGCTTGAATGGCTGACCCGCCAGTCGAACGTCACCGTGAGGGTCTCCTACGACACTGGCGGCACGCGCCTGCACGCCAAGGCCTACCACTTTCGCCGCGAGAGCGGATACGCCACGGCCTACATCGGGTCGGCAAACATGTCCCATTCGGCGATGACCCAGGGGCTCGAATGGACTGTCAAAGTTACCGCTCAGGATATGGCGCATATCCTCGAACGCTTCGAGGCAGAGTTTGCCGCCTATTGGGAAAGCGACGAATTCGAGCCCTACACGGAATCCGACTTTACGCGGTTTCGGAAGGCGATCGCGGCCCATAAAGAGCGAGACCATGGCGGGGCAACCTTCTTCGCTGAGATTACGCCTCGGCCCTTCCAACGGCGAATTCTGGAGGCCCTGGCAGCCGCCCGTCAGCGGGGCTCATTTCGTAACCTGGTGGTAGCAGCGACCGGTACCGGTAAAACCGTGATCTCGGCGCTGGATTATCGCGGTCTCTGTGAGCGCGAAGGGCGGCAGCTGCCGCTGTTGTTCGTTGCCCACCGGAAGGAAATTCTGGAACAAGCGCAGGCCTGTTACCGCACCGTGCTTCGCGATCAGAACTTCGGCGAGCTCTGGGTGGGCGGGCATGTGCCGACCGAGCATCGCCACCTGTTTGCCTCGGTGCAAACACTGAATCGACAACGTCCGTGGGAATCGCTGGGGGCGGAACACTTTCAGTATGTCGTGATCGACGAGGCGCATCACGAGGCCGCCAGCAGCTATCGGGCTCTGCTTGAGGAGCTTAAGCCTGCGGTGTTGCTGGGGCTGACAGCGACGCCCGAGCGCATGGATGGCAGCAGCATCCTACCGGATTTCGATGGAGACTTCGCCGCAGAGATTCGCCTCCCCGAGGCGCTGGAGGAGAAGCTGCTGTGTCCCTTCCACTATTTCGGAGTCAGCGATAGCGTCGACCTGAGTGACGACGCGCTGTGGCGCAACGGCCGTTATGACGTCCGCCAGTTGGAGAGCCTGCTGACCGGTGATGACGTGCGTGCCAAGCAGCGAGTAGACACGGTCCGCCAAGCGTTGGGACGCTATCAGCCAGACCTGCACGGCGTGCGCGCGGTGGGGTTCTGCGCCGGTGTGCGCCATGCCGAATATATGGCTGATTGTTTCAATCGGCTGGGCGATGCGTTTCGGGCCGCTGTGCTCGTTGGTAGCACCCCATCTGAAGTTCGCGCTGAGCGGCTACGAGAGTTCCGTGATGGGAAGTTACCCTTTTTGTTCACCGTGGATGTGCTCAGCGAAGGGGTCGATGTTCCCGATATCAATCTGGTGATGTTCCTGCGGCCAACCGAGAGCCTGACGGTTTTTCTTCAGCAGCTGGGCCGCGGCCTGCGCCATGCACCGGGAAAGGAGTGCCTCACCGTGCTGGATTTCGTGGGGCAGACCCATCGCCGTTATCGCCTGGACACCAAGTTTACGGCGCTTCTGTCTGGGCGGCGCCAGCGGCTGGACCGTGAGCTGGAGGCTGACTTCCCCAGTCTTCCTCCCGGCTGCAGCATCCAGCTTGAGCGGGTCGCAAGAGAGCGCGTGCTTGGCAAAATCCGTTCGGTGCTGGCCGATCTGAATCAGTTTATCCCTGAGACACTGCGTACCTGGTCGGAAGAGGTTGGACACCCGCTGACCTTTGGGCGTTTCTTAGAGGAGACGGGGCTGACGCCGGTGCAGGTGCTGTCGCGTCGCAGCTGGTCGGAATGGAAAGCCTTGGCCGACCGACAGCCATCACCTGAAGATCCCGATATCGAACAGGCACGTAAGGCGCTGCCGCGTATCGCGCTGCGCAGCGATCCCGACCTGCTCTCGGCCATTGAAACCTTGGGCCAACCTCAGGGCGTCGAAGAAGCTTTGGGGCGCTATGACACAGCGCAGCAAACGGCGCTGCACTATCTGCTATGGGGCCAAAAGGGCGGCCGGGTTGGTGTCGAGAGTCTCGAACAGTCGCTGCGCAAGTGGCGCACCAATCCCAGTATTGCGGCCGATGCCGCCGAGATTGCCGCTTGGCGTCGAGCTCACCAGCAGGTACCGCTATATCCTCTCAGCGAACTACCGTTCGAAAGCGGCCTGCTGCTGCACGGCGCCTATGGGACCGCAGAGATCAAGGCCGCTCTCGGCCTATCCAGTCTCGAAAAGCCGGGTGCCACTGGGGTAGGGGTGATCCATGCAAAGGAAATTCGCACCTATATCCACTTGGTGACCTTCCAGAAAGATGAAAATGACTTCTCGCCTACCACGCGCTATCGCGACTACCCCATAAGCCGCACGCTGCTGCATTGGGAGAGCCAGTCCACGGTTACGCAGGAAAGCCCGACTGGACAGAATTACCTTCACTTCGAAGAGCGCGGCTACACCATTCTTTTCTTTGCCCGCCTGACGAAGCGGATCGAAGGGGAAACAGCGCCGTTTATTTTCTTGGGCCAGGCCAAGGCCCTCAAGAGCTACCAGGGGGATCGGCCTATTGCCATGACCTGGGAGTTAGCTCACCCCATGCCCGCCGAGCTTTTCGAGGAGGCGCGGCCGGCATAGTGGCCCTGCCTTTGATGTATGCGACTTTGGCAGGCATGTTGACGTGAACGTAAGCTGATATTTTGGTTCGGCGATAACAATCACAACGCCAGGAGCCATCATGACCGCGCCGATCAGTCGCTTTCCCGTCCCCGAGTCGATCCAGGACCTGCCCGAGGATATCCGTGACGCCATGCTGGCGGTGCAGGAGAAGGCCGGCTTTATCCCCAACGTCTTCCTAATGCTGGCCCACCGCCCGGCCGAGTTTCGCGCCTTCTTCGCCTATCACGACGCTCTGATGGAGCGGGAGTCCGACACGCTTACCAAGGCCGAGAAGGAGATGGTCGTGGTGGCCACCAGCGCACGCAACCGCTGTCTCTACTGCGTGGTGGCCCACGGTGCCCTGGTGCGCATCTACAGCAAGGACCCGCTGCTGGCGGATCAGGTCGCCATCAACCATCGCACCGCGCCGATCAGCGAACGCCACCGGACAATGCTCGACTTCGCCATGCACTGCGGGCTGGAAGTGGGCGAGCTCACCGATAAATGGGAGGCGCGCCTGGCGGACGCCGGCTTCACCCGCGATGACATCTGGGACATCGGTGCCATCGCCGCCTTCTTCGGCCTTTCCAACCGCCTGGTCACCCTGACCGGCACGCCCCCCAACGAGGCCTTTTACCTGATGGGGAGAGTGCCTAGGGAGGCGTGATCAACCGCATCCAATGGGGTAGGATGAGCGTGATCACCAAATGGTGGTCCCACAATTCATTCACTTGTCGCCAGGGGAGTCCCACGCCCGAACAGATCGGCGGGACTGAGAGAGCGCACAGCGCTGACCCTGGAACCTGATCCGGTTGATACCGGCGGAGGAAGTGCGACATGCCCTACCTGACGTCTGCCGTGCTCGGCGCGGCGCTCTTGTGCTTTGCTTTCCTGGGCCTGCGCGCCCGCCGGGCCGACGGCCCGCTCGATGACTATGTGACCGCTCGCAACTCCCAGGGCGCCCAGGCCATTGGCCTGTCGTTCCTGGCCTCCAGCATGGGCGCCTGGATTCTGTTTGCGCCGCCGGAGATCGGCGCTTTCGTGGGGCCGGTGGCGCTGGCCGGCTACGCTATCGGCTCGTCGCTGCCCTTTATCGTGCTGGGGCTCTACGGCCCGGCAATTCGCCGCCATCTGCCGGAGGGGCGCAGCATCGGCGAGTTCGCCGAGGCCTGCTACGGCGCCGGGGTGCGCCGCTGGGTCTCGTTCGTCTCGGTGGCCTACATGGCGATTTTCCTGGCCGCCGAGCTCACCGCGATTGGCGCCATCGCCGCGCTGCTCTCGGACGTGCCGCCTGCGCTGGTCATCCTCGGCGTGGCGCTGGTTACCCTGGTCTATACCACCCTGGGCGGGCTGCGGGCGAGCCTCGCCACCGACCGTTGGCAGGCCTGGCTGCTGCTGGCCCTGCTGGCCCTGGTGGGCGGCGTGGCCTGGTGGTGGCTGCCGGCCATGCCGGCCGGGGCGGTCATGCCCTCGATTCCCGCGAGCAGCGCACTCTCCGTGGCACTCACCCTGGTGATCGCGGTGACCGCGGCCAACCTCTTCCATCAGGGCTACTGGCAGCGCATCTGGGCCGCCGAGGACGACCGCGCGCTGGGCCGCGGGGCCCTGCTGGGGGCGGCCAGCAGCCTGCTGGTGGTCATCGCCATCGGCGGGCTCGGCATGCTGGCGGCAATGCACGCGCTGCCGCTGGGCGAGCCGCCGATTCCCTTCTTTGCACTGCTCTCCGCGGCGCCGGCCTGGCTGGGCCTGCCGGCCCTGGTACTGGCGGTCACGCTGGTGGCCTCCAGCGTGGATACCCTGCAGAACGCGATTGCCTCCATGGCGGTGGCAAGCTCGGGCAAGCGTGGGCTCTCGGTGAGGGCGGCGCGCCTGGTCACGGTGGCGCTGATGGTGCCGGTCGTGGTCGTGGCCCTGCAGGGCTTCTCGGTGCTACGGCTGTTCCTGATCGCCGACCTGCTGTGTGCGGCCATCGTGGTGCCGGTGCTGCTGGGCCTGTGGCGGCGCATGTCGCCGCTGGCTGCGGTGGCCGGTGGCGTGGCGGGCATGCTGGGCG